>Ga0123355_10000333_pt1 | contig 61076 bp, 50 predicted proteins | sample TergutEmb28metaG_3_FD_89872 | JGI IMG/M metagenome (GOLD analysis project Ga0123355, IMG submission 89872) | Embiratermes neotenicus P1 segment gut microbial communities from Petit-Saut dam, French Guiana - Emb289 P1 | ecosystem: Host-associated > Arthropoda: Insects > Digestive system > Gut ...
AACCTCACGCAGCTTATTAAGGAATGCGTCAATTATTGTACCAATCTCCGCTGTTCCTATCCCTGCAACGTCTTCAGGGGTAAGCTGGCTTTCCAGCCTGGCCCTAACATCCGGTATGGCAAATGGGTCAATTACAAGGACTATACCATGACAAAACTCATATTGCCGCTGCATCTCGTTTTCAATATTGTCGGTAAAAACTTCCCCGGCAATATCATATACATGCACCAGCCTATCCGGCTCAAACTCCGGCCCGTTGACAAAAAAGCTAAAGGATACCGAGCTGGCCTTGGTAATATCCGTCTGCCTTTCAGTAAGGGTTGTATCACCGGTGCTATAGTCTGAGAGGATGCGGTTATATATCTGCTGTTTTGCAGAGTTGTAGGGGCTTATCCCCCACCCCTTTGCAGGGGCAACTTTACTGATAAAATCATGAGAAAAAGCAGTAATAAAGGCAGTTTTTCCAACAGAACGGCCGCCTACTATGGGTATACATATGGGTACAGACTCCCGGTCTGTAAGAGGGGCTTTACAGTCTGGGTTGGCGCAGATTGCAGCGTGGTCACGGCGGCGCTTTCCGTCAACTACGGTAAAGAACGTAGTAGGAAGCACCTGACCGCAGCCAGCACCACCGATACCAGTGCATGTGCGCCGTAAGATGCCATAAACCCCAGATGTAAGAGAGGTGTGCTCTACTCCGCACTTAGGACATAAATAAGTAGGTATCAGCATTCTTTCTTTACATTCATGGCAGGCAGTGAATATCCTCTTTCGCAGCAGATAAACGCGGTCGGCAGCCCATGCAAGGGTGAAGCCGATATAAACAAAAAGCATAAACAGCAGCAAAACCGCCACATTCAGAAGCGATAGCCCCACGGTCAATAGGGAGCCAAAGACCAACACAGCCACCATAGCCATGACATTTATAACAATCTGCCCTACAACCTTAATCTTGCCACCACTACCAGGGGCGGCGGTGATGTTGTCTTTGTACACACTAACCGAGTCTAAGTTGCGCGTCCATGCGCCCTTGACTGTATTCCATAAATCCAAGTATCCCTTTTCAAAGAAGTAGCTCTTCTTTGCGGGTTGAGGAAGTCTGGCCATATCTCTCTCCTTTTACTGATATTGTGAGTTCCCACTCTTTAGACTTCTTGCAAAATTCTGGATGAGCGGTCACAAATGCACGCTACAGCCCGCGGCATTTGTGGCCGCAGCTGTGATTTCGCAAGAAGTCTATTACCTATTGCTGTCGATGAGGTTTTCTTTAATAGACCTCCCATAGTTAAGCAAGGCCCAACCCCCACCCCAAATAGCACCAGCGGCGGCAGCAACACCCAATACCACTGCTGCAATCAGCACGATTACATAAATAATAACCGCAATAATCGCAATAACAACAGCAATGATGATTAAATAACCCAAACATCCATCATCCATGGTTCATTCTCCTCTCATGATATATTGTAGGCACAACGCCTCTTACTATTTTATATCAAACTCTTGCGAGTAATGACCACTTTGTAACGCATTACTTCTGTATGTATCCATCAAGAGAGTGTGCCCGGCACTATTTGCAAACCAATCACAACATGCACCAAATTTTGCCCAACAAAAAACTGCAAAACAACCATGATATAGCCAAGCATCTACAAACGAAACGTTATCATATTACTACCAGACATGTCAAATAAAAACCCCATGGGAAAATAAAGATTTATAGCCTTTTTTAGCAACTTAGAAATTAGCTATCCAAACGCAAATACAACAAAAATAATGGCGCAACAAAATTGCGAAACTAACAAGCCCTATTCGACTTTGCGGCAAGGATGATTGCATAACTAATTTGCCTGCAATTAAAGACATAGCTGCACCTTAGCATCCTTCACTTTTGCACCAGAGAGTGTATGCTTACCACTATTACATACATAAAACTATTATATACATAAACTGATTACACAAAGCATAAAAACGACGAAAAAACAATATTATGTCGAAATAACGGTTGACATCAGCATATGGCACACATAGAATCACCACCAACCATAAAAAGGAGAACATGCCATGAACAGGAAAGCAAGCAAGATAATAACACCGTTGCTAATCCTCGCCCTACTGCTATCACCCATAGCGATTTTAACCACATGTAGAGGGTCACCTGCCAGAAATATCGAGGATGTATCCCCAGACGACTGGTTTTACCGGTATGTAGTGGATGGCCTACGCTTTGGGATAATTGTAAACGAAGGCCGCGGACGTTTCCGACTTGAGCCGGACAAAGACATAACCCTAGGCGAGTTTGTTACCATGCTTGGCCGGTTGCATGAATATGGGCATGGAACCATAGGTACGCCAGGGGATGGGCCGGATTATGTGAGATATTTTGAATGGGCGACAGAAAAGGGTATCATACTTGCACACCAAGACTGGGACGGCCTGACACACTATACGCATATTAACCGTGAGCAAAAGGCCGTATTAGTTATGCTATATATTGTTACATTTGAATTGCATGATTTTTTTCTTATCTATGAGTTTTTCGGCATGATGTTGCCATTCTGGGATCATAACGAAATGTCCCCCTGGTCACGTGGGCCAGCAATGAGGCTCAACTCAATGCAGATAATGCATGGTAAAGTCGGTATGTACTTTATACCACATGACTCAGTTAGTCGTGCAGAAGCAGTGCAAATCCTTATACGTATCGGCTCCGCAATTTATGACTTAGTACATCCGATACCACACTAACTTACTTGTGCCCTGCACATACGATTTATATATATACACGAAAAGGAGAACGTGCCATGAACAGGAAAGCAAGCAAGGCAATAATAACTTTGCTAGTCCTAGCCCTCCTGCTATCACCCATAGCGGCTTTTACATCATGTAGAGGGTCACCTGCCAGAAATATAGAAGATGTATCCCCACATGATTGGTTTTACCGGTATGTAGTAGCTGGCCTGCGCTTTGGGATAATTGTAAATGAAGGCGGCAGGCGTTTCCGACTTGAGCCGGACGAAGACATAACTCTGGGTGAGTTTGTTACCATGTTGGGCCGATTGCATGAGTATGGGCATGGAACCATAGGTACGCCAGGGGATAGCCCCGATTATGAGCGGTACTTTGAATGGGCAGTGGAGAGGAGGATTATAAGCACCCACTCAGACTGGGATGGATTGATGTCCTGTACGGTTATTAACCGTGAACAAAAAGCGGTAATGGTCATGGGGTATATTCTTGTATATGATTTAGATAATTATTTTCAATCACGTTATTATGGTGCAGCTTTGGGGACATTTTTGGATCGTGATGAAATGTCGCCAGCAGGTTGGGCAGCGGCAGAGATGCTCCGCCTCCGGTTAATTGTGTCTAGAAAACATGGAACGCTATTTAGTTTTAGACCACATGACCCTGTGAGCCGTGCAGATGCATTGCAAATCCTTATCCGCGTTGGTTCAGCTATTTATGATTTGGTACATCCTTTGATGATGAAGTAACCCTAGCCATACACTATACAAACAATACATACAAAAATACATCCTAAGGAGAAATCAAAATGAAAAGAACATTTATGAAAGTTATTGTCATTTTACTAGCAATTATCGTTGTAATGCCTACCTTGTTTTTTGCAGATAGTCGAGATGAAGGCCTGGAGCAAAACAATATTAGCACGGAAGATGTTTTTAACGTATGAGTAACCCCCAGGTGCAACGCATGATGGCTATATGTTCCATCTTGTGGAAGATGCATTTGTCTCATTTGCAAATAATAATACATAGACTGATTTAAGCACGCATAAAACAACGAAAAAAACAATTTTATGTCGTAATAACGGTTGACAATAGGATATGGCATATATAGAATCACCACCAGCCATAAAAAGGAGAACATGCCATGAATAGGAAAGCAAGCAAGGTAATAACACCGCTGCTAATCCTCGCCCTCCTGCTATCACCCATAGCGGTTTTTACATCATGTAGAGGGTCACCTGCCAGAAATATCGAAGATGTATCCCCAGACGACTGGTTTTACCGTTATGTAATAGCTGGCCTACGCTTTGGGATAATTGTAAACGAAAGCGGCGGGCGTTTCCGACTCGAGCCAGACGAAGACGTAACCCTAGGCGAGTTTGTTACCATGTTGGGCCGATTGCATGAGTATGGGCACGGAACCATAGGTACGCCAGCGGATGGCCAGGATTATGAGCGATATTTTGAATGGGCAATGGAAATGGGGTTTATACGTGACCGTGAGGGATAGGATTTGTCACTCAGCGCTCTTTTTACTCGAGAGCAGAAAGCGTTGATTATTTACCTATACATTGCTACATTTTCTTTGCATGACTATTTTCTGCATGATTACTATGTAGTTATGATACCATTTTGGGATCATAATGAAATGTCATCTTGGTCCCGGGCGGCAGCAATGAGGCTCAGCACCATGTTGGTGATGTATGGTAAATATGGAATGAACTTTAGACCACATGACTCCGTAAGCCGAGCAGAGGCATTACAAATCCTTATTCGTGTCGGATCTGCAGTCTATGACTCAGTACATCCTGTATCTCGCCAATAACTTTAGTGAATTTATACAAATGAATAATGCACATAAAACATACGAGAAGGGGAAATCAAAATGAAGAGAACATTTATGAAATTTGTTACCATTCTATTAGCAATTATCTTTGTAATGCCCACATTGGTTTTTGCAGATAGCCAAGATGAAAGTATAGAACAAAACGATGTAAGTACGGCAGATGTCTTTAATGTACAAATAACCCCAGGTGCAACGCATGATGGCTATATGTTCAGTCTTGTGGAAGATGCATTTGTCTCATTTGCAGATAATAATACATAGACTAATTTAAGCATGCATAAAACAACGAAAAAAACAATTTTATGTCGTAATAACGGTTGACAATAGGATATGGCACATATAGAATCAACGTCAACCATAAAAAGGAGAACATGCCATGAACAGGAAATCAAGCAAGGTAATAACATCTTTGCTACTCCTCGCCCTCCTGCTATCACCCATAACGATTTTAACCACATGTAGAGGATCACCTGCCAGAAATATAGAAGGCGTATCCCCAGACGATTGGTTTTACCGATATGTAGTGGCTGGCCTACGCTTTGGGATAATTGCAAACGAAAGCGGCGGGCGCTTCCGCTTTGAGCCGGATGAAGACGTAACCCTTGACGAATTTGTTACTATGCTGGGCCGATTGCATGAGTATGGGCATGGAACCATAGGTACGCCAGGGGATGGCCTGGATTATGAGCGGTATTTTGAATGGGCTGTGGAAAGAGGGATTATACTTGCCCACCCAGACTGGGACGGCTTGACACCATGTACGCGCATAAACCGTGAGCAAAAAGCCGCATTGGTTATGAAGTACATTCTTGTGTATGATTTAGATGATTATTTTCAATTGCATTATTACGGTGTTGCATTGGGGACATTCTGGGAACACTCACAAATGTCACTTTGGGGCCGGGCAGCAGTGGAGATGCTGCGCCTTAGACTGATGATATCTGCTAGATATGGAATGTTCTTTAGGCCACAGGACTCAGTAAGCCGCGCAGAGGCATTACAAATCATTATCCGAGTTGGCTCAGCGGTTTATGATTTAGTACATCCTTTGATGATGAAATAACCCTAGCCATACACTATACAAACAACGCATACAAAAATACATCCTAAGGAGAAATCAAAATGAAAAGAACATTTATGAAAGTTATTGCCATTTTACTAGCAATTATCGTTGTAATGCCTACCTTGGTTTTTGCAGATAGTCGAGATGGGGGCTTGGAGCAAAACAATATTAGCACGGAAGATGTTTTTAACGTATGAGTAACCCCCAGGTGCAACGCATGATGGATATATGTTCCGTCTTGTGGAAGATGCATTTGTCTCATTTGCAGATAATAATACATAGACTGATTTAAGCACGCATAAAACAATGAAAAAAACAATTTTATGTCGTAATAACGGTTGACAATAGGATATGGCACATATAGAATCAACGTCAACCATAAAAAGGAGAACGTGCCATGAATAGGAAAGCAAGCAAGGTAATAACATCGTTGCTACTCCTCGCCCTCCTACTATCACCCGTAGCGATTTTAACTACATGTAGAGGGTCTCCTGCCAGAAATATAGAAGACGTATCCCCAGGTGACTGGTTTTACCGGTATGTAGTGGCTGGCCTGCGCTTTGGGATAATTGTAAATGAAGGCGGCAGGCGTTTCCGACTTGAGCCGGACGAAGACATAACCCTAGGCGAGTTTGTTACCATGTTGGGCCGATTGCATGAGTATGGGCATGGAACCATAGGTACGCCAGGGGATAGCCCCGATTATGAGCGATACTTTGAATGGGCAGTGGAGAGGAGGATTATAAGCACCCACTTAGACTGGGATGGATTGACACCAGATGTGCCTATAAATCGCGAGAAGAAGGCAGTAATTGTTTTTTGGTATATAGATGTATTTGATCTGCATGATTATTTTCATCACATGTACGCAATGGGTATGATTTCATACGGGGATGAACGAGAAATATCACCTTGGGCTTTTGGGCAAGTAATGAGACTCAGTTCTATGCTAATGGTAACGGCTAGATATGGTGGGGCCTTCAAACCGCAGGACCCAGTTACTCGCACCGATGCACTGCAAACCATTATCCAAATCGGATCGGCGGTTTATGATTTGATATATCCTTTACGATAGCACTAATCCGACTATGCATTGTGCAACAAACAATGAATACAAAAACATAAGAAAAGAGGAGAAATCAAGATGAAGAGAACATTCATGAAATTCATTGCTGTTCTACTAGCAATTATCTTTGTAATGCCTACCTTAGTTTTTGCAGATAGCCAAGATGACGACTTAGAGCAAAACGATATTAGTACAGCAGATGTTTTTAACGTACATGTCACCCCCGGAGCAAAATATGATGGCTATATATTCCGTCTTGTGGAAGACGCAATTATCTCATTTGAAGACAATGAAAACATACAAATTATTTTTGCACCCGGACTCCTGTATCGTGCCGACACATTGCAAGACATAATAGATTCTGTAGCTCCCGAGCTTATTATGTATATTGAACCGAATTATAGCGTATCTCTTGGCCCTATGCCTCCATACGAGTATGCTCCACTGACATTCGCTCCTTATGCATTTGCCGATGTAGATGATCCGTATTACCATGACCAATGGTGCTTAGAATTTATCCGTGGTGCAGCTGCTTGGAGTACAATCTCTGGCCCTTCTCCAAGAGGGGTAGTGGTTGCCGTATTGGATTCAGGTATTCATAGGGGTCACCCGGATCTTAATTCACTTAATATCCTCTCTGGGCGCAACTTTATCCCTGATGAGAATCCGAATAACCCCTTAGATGATTATGGACATGGTACTGCCGTTGCAGGCGTAATTGCCGCAACCAGGAATAATGAATTTGGCGTAGCTTCGATGGCTGATGGGGTTACTATTATGCCGTTAAGGGTCTTGTCCGGCAACCCCCTACGGGGCATATTGATGGCATTGTAGCTGCAATATACTATGCTGTACGTGGCGGCATGTGTCGATGTCCTCACTTTGGATGCCAATGTAATCATGAAGGCAGTAGAGCAAACATTATTAATATGAGCTTTGGCATGCCACACCAAAATCCTGCATTTGAGGCTGCTGTTAACTATGCAGCCGAGCATGGCATATTGATGATTGCTCCTGTAGGGAATGAAGATGACGCAAGAATAAATTTCCCAGCAGGTTTTGAAAATGTTATAGGGGTAGGCGCAGTTGATAGGCATGGAAATCGATGGAGCGAGGTAATAGAAACACCCTACGGAAATTTTCCGCGTGGTTCCAATTACAATGAAACCGTCTTTATCACTGCCCCTGGTGCAGCTCTCCATATACTAAGTTTGGGAGGAGCAAGTGGGGTTAGAATAACCAGCGCCACATCATATGCAGCACCCAAAATCACAGCTCTAGCCGCAATAGCCATGGGCCATGACCCATACATGCACATCCTAGAATTCGAACAACTACTAATAAACAGCTCAATCCCCCGAGGAGACCGTGAATGGGATCCAGAATTCGGCCACGGCATAATAGACGTAGGCATGTTTATGTACAACCTAACAAGACGCGACTTCTTCGATTTCTTAGACGCACAAAACCACTGGGCCCGTACACATATCTGGGAAAACGCCCGCTACGGCCTAATGCACGGCAGAGTCCAACATTACTTCCGGGGAACAAACCATGGCTCGCACCGCTTTTATCAGCCTTCAGCCCCTATGTGGCGGCTAGAGATGACAATGGCCCTTGGCAGGCTGCATCAGCTAAACGGCGGCGCAATCCCATGGCAGCATTCAGACTTTAACGATGTAAACAATAGCGGCTACTTCCCATACAACTACTATAGGTTCGTAAACTGGGCCTATGAGAATGATATCGTACAAGGCATTGGCAGTAACTTATTCAGCCCCGGCAGCCCTGTAACCCGTGAAGCCGCTGCCGTGTTCTTTTTCCGCTATACAGAGTTCCTGTTAGGCAGGGAGTTTGCCACCCCCGCTGATCCTCGGGCCATACTACGGTCACGCTTCCCCGAAGATTATTACCAAGTCTCCAGTTGGGCGGAAAGAGAACTCGCCTGGGCTATCTGGGTAGGCCTTATATATGGGCGGGCAACTCCCCAGGGACTAAGGTTAGCGCCCAGAGAATCAATTACCCGTGCAGAAGGTGCTACCTTTCTTTCCCGATACAGGCAATCATTTATGAGGGATACATTTACATTATCAAGAGATGGCTGGGATAGAACTATCAATCCTGCCGGGTGGGTTACCCTTGACTTTAATCTAGGCGGCACAGAAAGCAACCCAACGTATCCGATAGCCATGGAACCCACTCCCGTGCTTGTTGCCAATAACATCTCATACTTTTTATCTTGGTATCAAGGCGGCATTCTAAACGAAGGCCCTACAAGATACGAATATGACTTTACCGGCTGGTATCTAGACCCTGCCTTCACAATACCACTAACCGAAGACACAATAGTGCCAAATACACCGTTTACACTTTACGCCAGCTGGGGAGGCGCACTAAACCTACCTCCAGTAAATCTTGGATCTTTGGGCAGGGCAATGGCCCAAGCAGAATCCCACGAAGAACAGTACTATACCCCCGAAAGCTGGGAAAACCTGCAGTATGCCCTCAATGCGGCGCGGACTGTAATAGCAAATGTCCACATTATCACCCAACAGCAAGTAAATATGGCCACTGATAATCTTTTGGCGGCAATCGAAGCCCTTGAGTTCAGCTATATCGGCCAACCCCCTGTATATCTAGGATATATACTCGCGGCAATAGCCGAAGCAGAATCCCGCGAAGAGCAAAACTACACCCCAGGTAGCTGGAGAGTAATGCGGTTTAGGCTGGCAATAGCAAGGATGCACCTAGAAGACCCCGACTCCACACAAAGAGACATAGACTCCGGCACACGCGACCTTCTTTCGGCCCTTGCAGCCCTTGTCCCAAGCAACAACCAACCCATCCATACAGGGTCAGTAGGCACAGGGCAAACCACCGCCGATTGGCGCATATACCCAGATGGCACTCTACAAGTAGACGGTGGGGCAATAACCTGGCGAGGAGGCAACAGCCCATGGCTGCCGTATTCACCATACATCACAACAATAGTGTTTAGCCAACCCATAGAAGCAGGGCCACAAATAAGCAGCCTATTCCGCGGCCTGGAAAGTGTCGAAACAATAGAAGGGCTGGAAAACATCAACACCGCAAATGTCACCAACATGACTGCTATGTTCCTGGGTACAAGCAATCTTACCCGCGTAGACGGCATATCCTACTGGGATACAAGCAATGTAACAAGGATGGATTTCATGTTCAGCGGGGCCACAAGCCTAGTCTATGCAGATTTATCTAACTGGGCTACCGGCAATGTAACAACCATGGACAGGATGTTCCTCAATGCAAGTGCACTGGAATCCTTGGATCTTTCCAACTGGGACACAGGCAATGTAACAGATATGAGCCAAATGTTCAGAGGTGCAAGTAGCCTACAGTGTGTTGGCGGTTTGGCCAACGGCAGCGGCTTATCCAACTGGAACGTAAGCAATGTCAGGTACATGTTCAGCATGTTCTACAATACAAACAGCCTGGAAAGCTTGAACCTATCCAACTGGGAAACAGGAAAAGTTACAAGCATGAACAATATGTTCCGCAACAGCGGTATTTCAACCCTAGGAGACATATCAAGGTGGGACACCGGCAGTGTGACCAACATGTCAAGCATGTTCCACGGAGCCGATAACTTGACTATCCTAGACCTTTCCAATTGGAATACCAGCGCCGTTACAAACATGGCATTTATGTTCAGCGACACAAGCAATCTTGCAAGCATAGGCGACTTGTCCACATGGGACACAGGAAATGTAACCAACATGGAGAGAATGTTCCGAAACGCAAGCGCTGTGACAAACCTAAGCATGTCGGGTTGGGACATGTCTGCTGTGAGTAACACCTTCCAAATGCTTAGCGGAACCTCAAGCTTACACATCTTGACCCTGGGCGAGCAATTCCGCGCAAACATAGCAGGTTCCACTGCGCTACCGGCAGCACCTAACCACGGAATTTATACAGGCAGATGGCAAAATATAGGCCCTGGGACAATAGACAACCCACTGGGAGAGTATATATTAACTTCCGCTGAGCTTATGGATATGTACAGCAACGGCAATATTGCCGACACTTGGATTTGGCATAGGTAATACCTAGGCTTCCATATAGTCAAGGGTACAAGCATAAGAAGGGCAGTTTGCTTTTCGCCGTTGTTGCGAAAAGCAAACTGCCCTTCTTATGCGGGGTCTTACCCACCGCCATACAGGAATCACCCAATCCTCTGTATACCAGCCAAGTGAGCCAAAAACCGATCAAAACTAAGCCGGCTAGTAACAAACCAAATCTCCTCGCCATCAACAGACACAGCAAAGAAGTTTTCATCATAAACATAGAACCTAAGCTCCACATCATCATACTCAAAATGGGTATAGGTAACAGTATGCACCGGCGCCGTCCGTGGCGTAAATGGTTCTATCTCACCATCAATGCCCAAGCCAACAAGCAACCTATACGCCACCCTAAACGGCTGGTCTGCAATTGCTTCACCGTTTACTGTAGGCGCGATATCATTGCTGTCTTCCACTTGGTTTATATAGATTTCAATCTCACCATCTTGGGATACAATATTTATCCGCTCCACAGACTGGATATTAACAAGATAAATAAACCGCTCCACAAAACGCAGGAAGTTTACATCCTGCAGTGCCCGTACTGGCTCATACAATGCTTCAAAAACATGGGGCCTGTCGGCAAATTTTACATAAATAAACGCCGTTTCCTCGCCATTTACATCCCTAAAAAACACATCTCCAAACAGCAGATGGGCCTGACCATGGAAAGCTTCGTATATAAACTCCAAACCAGGGTCATCCAAGCCATAAGGCCGCAAATCTGTAGGGTGCACACTTACCACGCCAGAAAACATAAAGCTACTGAAATCCTCTAGCACATGGAACTCAAAGCCTGATGCATGAACATCCCTATCCGGCATAGGATACAGCATCCTAAGCAAGGTCATCCCTTCTATTTCTTCATGGTCGACCCGGATAAACTCTATAGGATCACGTCCCTGCTCGTTTATCAATACATAATCAATAGTTTCGGCATCCCATATAGGCAGCATCCGGCAAAGCAAATCATCCAGCCCAAGTAACAGTCGGTCTCCGTTTGCACGTGTTATCACATACAGCCCAGGGTCACCCTCCACCATCACAAAATACCCGCTAAAGTCTGGAGTCGGGCCGCCCATGTACAAGCTCAGGCTTGTACCATCATCGTAGTGAGCCGTCATTATCACTTGGCTAAAGCCAAAATCCTCAAGTCTAAGGTCAGGCACTTCGCGGACATTTTCGTGGATAACCTGGCTTGAGAAAATGCTAAAGCCCGCACGGGCCTTGTTACGGGCATAAGGCAGGTGAAGAACATACTCCACACCTTCCCACATCCACTGAGTACGGCCATCTTCATCAATAAAGGGCAACAGTGTGCGTGTGCCATCCTCGTCTTGGAAAACAACCTTTACAATCTCGTCCTCTCGCCGCTCAACAAGACGGACAACCTGAGGAGGAGCTACGGGAACATATTCCTCTGGGACTTCCCGGTTTCGCTGCCAAAAAAGCAAGCCAACCATTGCTGCCACAACCACCACGGCCACCGCCAGAGATATAATTCCTTTTATCTCTTTTTTCATCAGCTATGCCGCCTCCTAAACCATATAAACACGCCTGCCACAAAGATACCAATAGGCAGCACACCCATAGAGATACCCGTCATTGTTACGACCTGGGCATCACTAAGCATAACCGGTATAGTACCAGGCGGTCTTCTTGCAGGGACCCAAATGCCTGGGGGCTGACCATGCAGCCAGTTGAGGCTGGAGGATACAAAGGCCCAGTTGGCCCCGCCGATGAAAGTATCTATTTCTTGCAAGAGAATAGACCCGTTGGGCACAACCACCATCATGGTTGTGCGGGTTGTTTCCATAAATACTTGGTCTACTACCGTTACGGCCAAGGGGAATGGCCCGTCAACGTCTTCCGGTATACGCATAACCGTCTGCACATCCGAATCTAAAAGGCGGCCATAGGAATCCCTGGTAGACATCAATACCGGAGCAATATCAATGGTACTTCTGCGCATCTCATAGACATCCAGGCCGGTTGGTTGCAGCATAAGCAGCCCAGAAAAGCCTTCTTGCACAAGGGGAACATTTATATCATGAGGAACCCACACCGGAACCATTATGGTTGGATCACCCATTAATGTTCTGCTGGCATCACCTTCTATTACTACATAGTCCCCAAGGCGCAGGCCGTAGGCATGCAGCACCCTATCAAGCTGAGGGAAGCGCTCCTGAGACAGACCCAAGGCAAAAAATGCTCGGCCTTCACGGTTTGCAAAATATTCAAGTACCCTGTCAGCCTTTATAGAGCTCCAGTCCCGGCCTGGCATTGTTATAAACAAGATATCAGCGGTTTCTGGAATGTCATGAAGCACGGCATCATGAGTACGTACTTCAAAATTTTCACTTTCAAGGAATTCCACAAAGGCTTGAGGCAATGGCTCTTCGCCGCTGCCCGTAATGTGATAAATCACGATAGGATCGCCTAAGGTAAGGCCATGCATTGCCCTAGTTATCTCCCGCTCGGCATCAATGCTTTCGATAAACGCTTGACCTGTTTGAGGGTTGCGGGCTACGGTTCTCATATCATGGGGCCTGAGCACCCTAAAGCCTTGCTCGCTTTGCACAATAACGCTGCCATCGGGGATGCTGTCGGCAACATCTGTGATGAACTGGTGTACAAAGGTGGGGTTAATCATGGGGTCACGGGTTTCGGTTGTGACAAGTGAGGACGCTGCGGCGTATTCCGCAAACAACTGAGTTATCATGTGGGTTTCGGCCCCGACACGGGTCACGTAAGTCAAAGTTACTTCCATCTCCAGATTGCCTAAAAAGTTAGTGCTTTGGGTGGTTAGGGAGTACAACTGCTCTGCGGTAAGATCCCGGCTCTGATTAAACTCGTCTGCCAGCAGATTAACCAGCACAAAAACCACAATGGCAATCAGCATCATAGCAGTAGACATTGTGCCATAGCGGAAGCGCTTGTCTTTTAGCAAAGAAAAAACCTTCATGACTAACGCCACCTCCTTTTTTCGATAACATTGATTGAAAGGTAGATAAACAAAACACAGAAGGAAACATAGTACACAACATCGCTAAGATTAAGAATCCCAGAAGAAAAACTGTCGAAGCGCGCGAATACAGAAAACCACCGCAGCACCCTAACAAGTATGCCATCATAGATAAGATTGTTGAAAAGATACAGCCCCACAGCAACAGCAATACCCACAAGGGCCACAACCACGGATGAAAGCACATTGCGTGTACTGTTGAACCATATCCCTGCCACAGCCACAACAATCAAGCCTACAAACATCAAGGACGCAAAGGCCGAGGTAGGCATACTCATTGCAAAGGCTTCCATCAGGAACATGATAAACAATGCCGCAAAGGTACCGGCAGCAGCAACTATCTGGTTATCTGTAAGGACGGAAATAAAAACCCCTACAGCTATACAGCATATGCCCACAAGCACCCAGCCAATATAAGTGCCGATTATTCGGCTGGCGGGCATACTTTCGGCAAAGCGGCTAAGCATGAAGGGGAATATCAAAGTTATGGCAGAAAGGATAAGGAATAACGTGGTAGCAGCAAGAAACTTGCCGATAACAATCTGACCAATAGACAATGGACTGGTATACAGAAGCTGGTCGGTCTTGTGCCGGGCTTCTTCAGAAAAAAGCCGCATTGTAAGGATAGGAACAAGAAATAAGAAGAAAATGATGGTGTTAGAAAGCACACTTTGGAAATTGGCGCTTCTGGACATCAGGTTAACTAGTGTGAAGAATAGCCCGATAAGCAACAACATAAAGGCCAGGAAAATATAGCCCATCATCTGGGTGAAGTAAGTGCGCATTTCTTTTTTATAGATGGGTATCATGGTTATTTGTCACCTCCGGTTTGGTTTTCTTCGGGAGATTCGGATTCCTCGGTTATTTCAAGGAAATTATCATCGGAATCGGCTAAAGCTTCGGCTTCATTGTCTTCATCATCGGAATCAGCTAAAGCTTCAGCTTCATTGCCTTCATCGTCGGAATCAGCTAAAGCTTCAGCTTCATTGCCTTCATCGTCGGCCTTGCCTGCAAGGGCTTCTCCTGTTGCAGCATCTGTTGTGCCGTCACCGGTTAGTATAATCGAAGACTGCCCATGGCCTGCCGGCCCGCTGCGTACATCTCCTGTCAAGGTTAAGAAGATTTCTTCCAGAGTTAGCTCTGTGGACTTCATTAGCAGAATGGGTAGGTTATTTTTTGCCATGCATTTGAAGATCAGTTCCCGGATATCCATGTCGTCTTTTTCGCCGGAGAGTATCAAGTCCATTGTGCCAGGCTCGCTGCCTGTGTTGGTATCTACGTTACGGATCATTGGAAACTCTGTCAGGGCTTTTAGTATGCGGCTTTTTTCGCCTTTTACCCTTATTTGCATACGGTTATTGCCGCGGTTAAGCTGGGCAGACAATTGCTCGGGGGTGTCGCTTGCGACTATCTTACCACGGTTTATTATCATAACCCGGTCGCAGACTGCGCTTACCTCTTGGAGGATGTGGCTGGATAGTATGACTGTGTGCTTCTTACCCAGGCGCTTTACTACGTCACGCATTTCTATGATTTGCTTGGGGTCTAGGCCAATTGTAGGCTCGTCCATGATAATAACCTCAGGATAGCCTACCATTGCCTGGGCAAGACCTACACGCTGGCGATATCCTCTGGAAAGGTTTTTTATCAGCCTGCGGGACATGTCCTCTATGCGGACTTGGCGCTTGATGTCTGCCAACATTTCCTTTCTTTGGTTGCGCTTCACGCCTTTGATGTCTGCTACAAAGCTCAAGTATTCGTCTACGCGCATGTCGCCGTATACCGGTGGTGTGTCGGGCATATAGCCTATTTTGGCCTTGGCTTTTTGTGCTTCAGATACAATGTCTAGACCATTGATGCTTACATCACCGCTGGTGGCTGCAATAAACCCTGTCATGATGTTCATGGTAGTGGTCTTTCCTGCGCCGTTTGGGCCTAGGAAGCCCACTATTTCGCCATCTTCTACGGTGAAGTTAATCTGATCGATCGCCCGGTGTTGACCGTAGACCTTGGTTAGATTGCGTACTTCGATCAATATAATCACTCCAATTTATAGTAATCCTAGTTGAACACAGTGAAAGCGAGACGAAAAATCCGCACGCTCCTTGCGGTTTTTCTGGGAAGCTTGAGCTGATGTTCAATTTGATTATCTATGATTCTTTCGTAGGGATTTTACCATAATTGTCAAAGCTTGTGCGTAAATTTTTTGTAACTTGTTGGGGAATGGGCAAAAACTATTGTGGTAATGATTAAAACTTACCATTTAACATTGGAAGGCCTAGGAATCCCAGAGAGTTGCTGCAGGGCTTTACAAGGTACGACTACGCTTGATCATCTATGCCAGTGTGCACTGTGCCACGCTCTAGATTGCTCCCCTATTTCTTGTAGTTGTTCTACAGTGAGACCATCAAGCACTCTTAAAAAATGACCCATTGGTGGGTTTCTTTCAAACATCCTATCCTCATTAACCCTTACAACTCCACGGTTATCCACACTTCTTTCGTGCACACTGCCAAGAGAACAAATATAAGGATGCCCCACATCTAACAAATATCTGCCGCCTACTTCAAAAGCATCTGAGGTGTGAAAGAAGGTAGTTATTTCCTGACCCACATATGGCCATGATGGATCATTGGGTAGTGGCAAAAGAACATTCTCCACCTGCAGTATCATTTGACGCCGAAATGTACCCACACTACCATCGTCTCTCCTTGTATCCAATGTAAATCCTAAAACCGTAGCCTCTATATAGGCAAAGTTGAGCCTGCCAACAAATTGTGCAAAAGTAGAAGACGTGGCTGCTTCAAAGTTTTCATCTTCTGTCATCTCATGAATTGCGGCCACAAGAACGTCAGTACCACTGCTGTCAAATCGATTGAAATCGGCATGGGGAGAATGAGACCATATACGGCCTCTATTATCCACTTCGAATAAAACAGTATTAGAGCTTCTTATTGACCATCTATTACACTGTTCATCAAATAAATTACGCGGATGTATAATGGGTAACAAATACACGCCACCTCTACGAAGAAAGGTAGGCTCTATTTCGCCCTCACGTGCAAAGCTACCTTGTATAAGATTAATGGTTTCGGGTATCTCCACATTCCTACTCCACACCGTTGAAAGCACTTGAAGTATTGAATCTTGCTGCAAATTGCCATGACTAGTCACAGACTGATATGTATCCAAAACCCTTACAAAAACAAAGGCACTTACAGTAGCATGCTCATAGTTTATTTGCACCGGAAAAAAGCCGCTTAGTCGCCAGACATTTGTATGAGTTGCAGATGTTCGATTAATTGGAGAATCGGCAACACTAAAACGCCTTCTTCGCAGACCAACTATTGATATATCGCTTACATCGTGGTTAGTCTGCAAAGCACTAATAACTATAACTATCGACACAAAAAGGGTCACAGATGTAAACAAGAATATGCACTGCTTTCGCCTTTTAAAAACATAGCCTACAAACCGAGGATTTATATAGTTTTTCATCATGCTGCCCCCATGCATTGATGCGCCGATTTACTGAATAATATACCCCTTATCACAACCATCTTGGATGACATGCTCCACAAACTCCCACAGGTCAGGCATGGCCGTTTTAATCGGGGCCATGCGCTTATACACCCTATCAGCGGTTACGTTAAACTTCGCCCAGGAATGACCATTGGTATGGTGGTTATTCAGTAGGGGCTGGAAGCGGTCAACTGCCGTGGCATACTGGGCATCTGGGGTTGCCATTCCTTCGAATTCCTCCCATAGGGCGCGGTATTCTGCAGCTTGGGCCTCTGGCAACAGAGAGAATAGCTTTGTTGCGGCTTCTTTTTCACGGGCCTCTTTGGTTTCGAGACCCGTGTCGTCAAAGGCCGGTGTGTCACCTGCGTATACTTCTATTAAGTCGTGAACTAGGGCCATTTTTATTACCCTATCCAGGTCTACTCCGGGCAGGGCGTTGTATTCAAACAAGGTCATGGCCATCAGAGCAATGTGCCAGGAGTGCTCGGCTGAGGTTTCTTCCCGGGATTTGTCTGTGACTAGGGTTTGGCGGTATATGGCTTTTAGCTTATCGGCCTCGAATAGGAATTTTATTTGATTTGTTAGGTTTTGGGTCATAGCACCACGCCGCTCCCTGGCGCGACTTGCCCTATTACATAAGCCTTTTCGCCTTGAGCGGCCAGGGCCGCTATAGCTTTATCAGCATCTTCAGCGGCCACGGCGGCCACCATGCCTATTCCCATATTGTACATATTGTACATTTCCTGTTCATCTATCTTGCCCAGGTTTTGCAAGAACTCAAAGATCGGAGGGATATCCCATGCACCACGGGTGATTTTAGCCCCCAGGCCATCTGGCAATATTCGCGGGATGTTTTCTATAAAACCGCCGCCGGTTATATGGGCCATGCCTTTTACCTGCACAGCCGCCATTAGGGCTTGCACGGCCTTGGCGTAGATACGGGTAGGTGTCAGCAATACTTCTCCAAGTGTTTTTTCTTTTTCTGTGGAGGGGCTGCCGCTTGGAGATACATCACTAAAGGGCTTATTTAGCCCTGGATATGTTTCCGCAAGGCTTAGCCCATTATCTGCAATAAGCTTGCGTATCAGGGAAAACCCATTGCTATGCACCCCGGAAGATGCCAGGCCGATAAGCACGTCCCCGGCTTTTATGTTTTCCCCGGTGATTAAACTGGCCTTGTCTGCAATGCCCACGCTAAAGCCCACCAGATCATATTCTCCGGGCTTATACACGCCAGGCATTTCGGCCATTTCGCCGCCTATTAGGGCACAGCCTGCCTGCACACAGCCATCGCATACCCCAGCTACAACGGCTTCCGCCTGAGCCGGATCCAGCTTGCCGCAGCCTATATAGTCCAGGAAAAATAAGGGCTTTGCTCCTACCGTAATTATATCGTTTACGCACATTGCCACGGCATCTATGCCTACTGTGTCATGCTTATCCATGGCAAAGGCCAGCATTATCTTTGTGCCTACGCTGTCCGTACCGCTTACGGTTACCGGGTCTGTTATTCCTTGCATGTGGCTTGCCAGCTCAAACATGCCGCCAAAGCCGCCTAGGCCCCCCAGTACGCCAGGGATTTTTGTACGGTCTACGTGCTTTTTGATACGAGTAACGGCCTCGTAGCCTGCTTCTATGTCTACTCCGGCTTGCTTGTATTGTTGGGACATGGTTGACTCCTTTATGGTTGGTTTTTTGGTTGAAAATAAGGTATCAATGACCAAGTAACAGCGAATAACTCAAAACGCTTTTGTCAAAAATGAAACAACTATTCATTCACTTAACAAGGCGCAAATAGAACCTTTGTGTCAGCCCTGCTCCATGACTCAGGATAACACTAAAACCCGTAGCAATGCACTTATCCGTTACCGCATCCAATGACTGCCCTTTGCGCCACCCAACGCCATATGTGACAGATATGGTTTCCTGCGGAAGCGTCACCTCTAGTGGAACCAGAAAAACCTCCGCAGCAGGGGGATACGGCATGGGCGTATCCCATATATGCAAGCTGCCGCCTGGTTTTAGCACCCGATAGGCCTTAGGCCTCGGCCAACATCTTTTCTACATCAGGTATAAACATGAGGCTGTAAAAACACGTGGCATTGTCAATGCTGTTATCAAGAAATTTTAACTCACAGGCATCCATCACAATTTTTAGGCCAGCATCAGGGGATTCTTCCAGTTCATCCTTGCGATTATCAATGGCTATTACCTTATCACCATAGCGGCGGGCTATGATACCTTCACCGCCACCGCCGATATCAAGAATGCGACCGGGTATCTCTACTTTTGTTATGTCTACATGTTGTTTCTCAGCGGTATAATACTCCACAAAATCACATTCCTCTCTCTGTGCATGACATTAAAATTCATGATCCGGCTTCTTTCATGCACTCGTGATCAGGAAACCGCCATCAACCCCCACCTGCAGGATATTTCCCGGTAAAACAAGCCATACACAACCCGCCACCTTCGCAAGGCAATCCAACGGCCTTAACCAGCCCTTCTTTGCTGATATAGGAAAGGGAATCCGCTCCAATTTCTTTACATATCTCATCTGCTGTCTTGGAATGAGCAATAAGTTCCGTGGTTGTGTGCAGGTCAATGCCGTAGCAGCAGGAGTGTTTAAGCAGCGGTGATGCTACCTTCATATGCACCTCTTTGGCCCCGGCGTCTTTTAGCAATGTAACAATACGTCTACTGGTGGTTCCCCGCACGATGGAATCATCCACCAGCACCACAGACTTACCCTCAACTATAGCCCGTACGGCAGATAGCTTCATCTTTACCCCCTGCTCCCGCAATTCCTGGGAAGGGGCAATAAAAGTCCGAACGGCGTAGCGGTTTTTTATCAAGCCAATTTCATATGGAATACCGCTGGCCTCGGCGTAGCCTATAGCCGCAGATATCCCTGAGTCTGGTGAGGGCACGACCACATCAGCCTTGGTTGGGGATTCCTCTGCCAGGATGCGCCCCGCATTTTTACGGGAGGAGTGGACGTTTACACCATCAATATTTGAGTCAGGCCTGGCAAAGTACACAAACTCCATGCCACATACTGCGTGCTGTGTGCCGCTTACGAAAAACTCAGACTTTATGCCTTCATCATCAATTGTAATAATCTCGCCTGGGGCCACATCCCGTATATAGGTGGCCCCAATAGTATCAAAGGCACATGTCTCTGAGGCTACAAAATATGTCTCCCCAATATGGCCTATTACCAAGGGCCGTATGCCCTTGGGATCCCGGGCGGCCATCATTTTCTTTTGGGTCAGCAGCAGGAAGGTGAAACTGCCTTGAATTTTTCGCAGGGCTGCCTTTAGCTTGTCCAGCATAAAGGAATGCCGGCTTTTTCTTATAAGATGTGCCAATGTTTCGGAATCAGATGTCGTCTGGAAAATGCTGCCCTCGGATTCCAAGTCGTGACGCAGCTCTTGGGCATTTACTAGGCTGCCATTGTGGCAGATAGCCAGGCTGCTTTTTTCGAAGTGGAAAAGTCTTGGCTGATAGCCGTCCTGGCTATGGATGCCACTCATGGCATAGCGCACATGGCCGATGGCCGCCGTGCCCGTAAGGGCATCCAGTATTTCCTTGGGAAAGGCATCGGCAGCAAGGCCCGGGCCTCTGTGGCGGGCAAGTTTGTCATTATCTTTTACAACCATGCCGGCCCCGTCTTGGCCGCGATGCTGCAGGGCATGAAGGCCATAGTAGACCATATCGGCGGCCTCGCTGTGGCCCCACACCCCAAATAGCCCGCAGGATTCGTTTAGGCCTCTTATTTCTGAAGGCATTTTTCAAGTGCCCCTTTCCATTTTTCTGTCAGTTGTGCTACTGGGGTGTTGATTTTATCGCCTACTACTAGCTGGCCGTCTGCTGTGGTGTGGCCCAGCAATGTTGTGTTGATTTTAGCCTCGCCGGTTAGTTTTTCGAAAGCGGCTTGGTTGGCGGGGGATACACTTACTATGAAGCGGCCTTGGCTTTCTGAGAATAGGAATGCAATTGCGTTGGTGGTATCGCAGGCTGGATTTTCCCCCGGGATTGCTATTTTCGCGCCAAGCCCGTCAGAATCCATCAAACACTCCGCAAGGCAAACCCCAAGCCCGCCCTCAGAAACATCATGGGCAGATTTCACAAGCCCCTGCCGTATTGCAGCAAGCAGCGCATCCTGGGTACGTTTTTCCTCCCGCAAATCTATTAAAGGAACAGGCCCAAAAATCTCACCGTTGTTTAGCATCTTCTGCAACTCACTGCCGCCAAACTCATTAAGGGTTGTGCCAAGCAAGTATATGGCATCACCAGGATTTTTGAACTTAGATGTTGTGATATGAGAAAGGTCTTCGATAAGCCCAACAACGCCGATTACCGGTGTGGGGTAAATGGCAGCAGGCCCTCGCTCATTGTACAGGGATACATTGCCGCCGATTACCGGGGTATCAAAGACCAGGCAAGCCTCACTAATGCCAACGGCAGATTGCTCCAGTTGCCAGAATATCTCAGGGTTTTCTGGCGAGCCAAAGTTTAGATTGTCGGTAACAGCCAACGGGGTTGCCCCAGAAGCCACGATATTACGGCACGCTTCGGCAACGGCAATTTTGCCGCCCTGGCACGGGTCAAGGTATACATACCGGCTGTTGCAGTCTACGGTCATTGCCAGAGCCTTGTCAGTGCCTGGCACGCGGACTACACCCGCATCAGAACCCGGCGGCACAAGGGTGTCTTCGGTTTTATCAAATTGGGCATAAACCCAGTGTTTGCTTGTGATTGTGGGTTGTTCCAACAGCCTCATAAGTGTCACGGTATAGGCAGCCAAGTCTCGCGAGCCGAAGCATTTGCACTCGGGCAGGTCGCACCATGGGCAATACAGGTCGCCTAGCTTTATTGAAGCATCTTTGGCCTTGAGCTTCTGATAATACGCCGCCTCACGGGATGGCTTATGATATTCTGGGGCTGCCTTTGCCAAGGCATCGGCAGGGACATCGGCGCAAACTTCCCCTTTGTGATACAGGCGCACTTGGCCGTCACCAGTTACTTTACCTATGTTTACGGCATCGATGCCGTGTTTTGCAAATATATCAATAATCTCCTGTTGGTTTTCGTGCTTTACCACCAACAGCATCCGCTCTTGAGATTCGCTTAACATCATTTCATATGCTGTCATGTTTTCTTCCCGCTGAGGCACGTTGTCTAGGTAAAGCTCGACTCCCATGCCGCCCTTAGAGGCCATTTCCGATGAAGATGAAATCAGTCCAGCGGCTCCCATGTCTTGGATACCAACCAAAGCGGGATTATCCATTAACTCCAGGCAGGCTTCCATCAAGCGCTTTTGCAGATGAGGGTCACCAGCTGGGATTATGGGTTTTTCGTCCTCTGGCTGCTCCTCAGCAAGCTCTTTGCTGGCGAAGCTTGCACCCTGCACCCCGTCACGGCCTGTTGCGTGGCCCGCGTAGATTATGGCGTTGCCCACACCAGCGGCTACACCTTTTTTAATGCCGTCATGGCTCACAATGCCTACGCACATGGCATTGACTAAGGGGTTTGAGGCATAGCAATTGTCAAACTGTATTTCCCCGGCGGCGGTAGGTATACCCATTCCGTTGCCGTAATCGGCCATGCCTGCCACGGCCTCTTTAAGCAAAAACTTAGTGCGTTCACTGCTTTCTTTAACATGAGGCGGCGCATCTTCCGATGCATCCAACTCTCCAAACCGCAAGGAGTTTACCGCCGCAAGTGGCCTGGCTCCCATAGAGAAAACATCCCGGACAATCCCACCAACTCCGGTTGCCGCGCCATCAAAGGGCTCCAGTGCTGAAGGATGGTTATGAGATTCCAACTTGAAAACACAGGCAAGTCCATCACCGATGTCTACAACCCCGGCGCCTTCACCTGGCCCTTGCAGTACCCGCGGGCCTTTTGTTGGAAATTTCCGCAGCACAACCTTAGTGTTTTTGTAGGAGCAATGCTCGGACCACATGACTGAGAACAGGCCCAGCTCTGTGTAATTGGGCTGGCGGCCCAGGATTTTCTTCACAAGCATGAACTCGTCGTCTGTCATACCCATTTGGACATAGATGCGGTTTTCTTGGATTTCTTGAGGGGTTATCATGGTTTTGGCCTCCGTTATATTATTCAGTATATGTTGCGTTTCAGGTTGCTTTTAAAGTATCAAAGCTGTATTGCTATATTTTCATGCTGCTGTAACAATACTAGTCTATGTCCAGCGCTTCAAAGATATAGTTTTGTGTGTATATTTTCAGATGTCGCGGGCTAAGCAGTTCTTTAAGCTGCTGTTTTGTTACCCACATAAACTCGGTATGCTCGTGGGAGAGAGTTATTTCATCAGTGTCGGTATGGCCTATAAACATCAGGCAAACGCCTTGCCTGGTGGGGCTTGTCACAACTGTGTATGCCGTTAACAGCCTGTCCACATGAAGAGCGATGCCTGCCTCTTCCCTCGCTTCCCTGATAATGCCTTCTAGTGGCGATTCGCCAAAATCCAAGCCGCCACCAGGGATATCCCACTCACCCGCCCCTCTTTCCCTATAGTTTGAACGTTTTAGGATAAGCACTCTTCTGTTGTGAATAACCAGGGCCTTGGTAAAAGCAAAAGTTTCGTGGCTCATAGTTTCGTGGCTCATTCTACACTCCTTTTCGCTTCATTATGAAAGAATCGTCATTACCATGCATGGGTTAACCTTTATCGGTATCACCTTTATCAATATAATCAAAACCGAATTTAATCAGTTGATACAGCCCTTCCAATCCAGCAAATGCATTGGATATTTCAAGTGCCAACCCGCGGGTAAAGACGCTTTCGTTGATAGGGCAGTCTTTGCAAATATAAAAATGTTTGCGATTATACAGGCTTTTTATCGCATCTATATTGCTAGCTGAGAGTTGGTCTCCATCAATACCCTGGAGCTGTTTTTCAACATTTTCAGGGAACCTATCTTTGGCATACATGTCACCATGGATGGTCATGCCAAGTGCCTCCAAGGCACGCATTTGCTCCGCATAGCCCCGTGGACTATCAATAATACTATCGCGGATACGTGCCATACCTGCCGCTGTCTGCTTATATATCCGCAACCCGTAGGAGTATCTATCCTTTCCCATATCAAAGTAAAGCCCAAGAATATCACGCTCTTGATCCGGCTCCCGAAACCGGATATACATGTATTCCTTCATTGGCTTATCCCGGGAAAATCGCATATCACTGTACATGGTGGATATGCACTTGGATGGCTTTGTGGTTATCGTTGGGCTTAAAGCCGTTGCCACTGGGATTAGGGCGTGAAAAAGTTGGGTAAGCGGCTGGGTAATAAGCCTTTTGTAGTCGGTCTTATTTTCCTCGGCAGCGGCTAAGGTATTGTTAAGCTGCAAGCGGAACAAAAAATCCATAAACTCACGAGAAAAGCCTTCGAAAACTGGCAGAGAATCTAGCATCATTCTACCCTCCTATTGCCAATTACAGGTATAATCACCACCAACCGAACAAGGAAACTTTACATTTCCGGCAATGCAATAGGTGTTACATTCCCGCTTTTGCACAAAGCCGCAGCACCATCATCCCCAAATCTTCGTAGCATCTATGGCCTTAAGCGTCTCTTCAATATCCCCAAGCACATTAACATGCCCCATCTTACTATTAGCTGCCGCCTTATCCTTGCCTTTACCATAAAGATGTATCTTCCCATTAGCCAGCAGCGGCATATAAGGCGCAAGATTGCTTAAATCATCCGCGTCCATATGGTTGCCAAGTATGTTCACCATCACAACAGGCGTATGGAGGCTTGTGTCCCCAAGTGGCAGCCCGCATATTGCCCGCACATGCTGTTCAAACTGGCTGGTTACACACGCATCTATGGTGTAATGGCCGGAATTATGAGGCCGTGGGGCCAGCTCATTGATATATATTTTTTCGTCCACAACAAACATTTCAATGCCCAATACCCCGATAGCATCCAAGGAATTGGCGATTTTTACTGCATAAGCCAAGGCTTCTTCCTCAACTTTTTTGGAAATCCGTGCCGGCACAATACACTTGTGACAAACATTGTTTACATGGATATTTTCCGCAACAGGGAACACAGCCGTCTCTCCTGCGGTGCTTCTGGCCACTATTACCGATACTTCACAAGAGAAGTTCATAAATTCCTCAAGAATGCATTCATTTGACGCGGCAAGTTCCCTTGCCCGTGGGAGATCGGCCTCGGATTTTATAACCACCTGGCCCTTGCCATCGTAACCGCCGGTGGTGGTCTTTAGTACACTTGGATAGCGGATGTTACTCTCAAGGGCCTCCACGCTATCTATAAGTACAAACTTCGGCACAGGGATGCCCATTGCAGCAATTGCGCTTTTTTCCAAAAAGCGATGCCTTGTGGTTTTAAGTACTTCGCTGCCCTGGGGAAGATAGGCGTTTTTCTCCAACCATGTTAGGGCTTCGATGTCTATTTTTTCAAACTCGTAGGTTATCACATCGCTTACTTCGGCCAGGCGCTTTATTGCGTCTAGGTCATTATAGGGGGCTACGATTTCAATGTCGGCCACTTGCCCGGTGGGGCAGTTTGCGGTTGGCTCCAGTACGGCCACATAGTAGCCCATGGCCCTGGCGGCTAGGCACATCATACGGCCTAGCTGGCCGCCGCCTATTATGCCTATGGTTTGGTAGGGTGTGATCGTTTTTTTCATACATATCTCCTTTTGCCTGCTTTACTGTTTATTTATCGCCTGCTTGTTGGAAAAAACACTCTCTATCATGGACACAAAAAAACCAACCACGCAAACGCGAATACCTCGCAAGCGTAGTTGGTTCAATTTCAACTATTAATTTCCAAGTTTCGAATACTGTCACGGATAGCAGCCCGCCGTTCTTCTAGCTTTGTATACAGTCTGCTATCAGACGCCCCTAATATCCTCGCTGCCATCAATCCTGCATTTGCGGCCCCAGCCACACCTATTGCCATAGTAGCCACCGGTACAGCCGCAGGCATCTGCACAATGGATAGCAAGGAATCCAGTCCAGAAAGCGCCTTGGACTGCACAGGTACGCCAATAACCGGAAGGCTGGTACAAGATGCCACCATCCCGGGCAAGTGGGCCGCGCCCCCTGCCCCTGCAATAATTACTTTGAGCCCACGCTCTGCTGCAGTAGCTGCGTACTCTACCATGTACTCCGGCGTGCGATGGGCGGATACTACTTTTTTTTCGTAGTTTACTCCCAGCTCGTCCAGTATTTTGCAGGCGTGGTCCATCGTTTCTAAATCCGAAATGCTGCCCATGATTACCCCTACTTGTGGTTTCATCCGGCCCTCCTTTGGGTGTTTAAAAACTCTACCAAGGATAATGCGGCGGCAAAAGCTTGTCAACCATGACCTCGCATTAAAACCATGCAGCCAATGCTCACGCTTATATCATGAAAAACTCGTACGTAACCTAAGCTCACCATCAAGGTCTATTTGAGCATCCACAAGCCTCCGGGTTAAATCAGCCTTTATCCCTGCATAAGCCGGGTTGTCCCATAAATTGCTATATTGGTCAGGGTCTGTGGAGGTATTGTACAACTCGCCGTAAGTGCGGTTGCGGTATACCACAAGCTTATAATCACCATATATAAACGTACGTTGTGCAAATGATGACTGAGTAGGACGGTATTCAATGTAATTGTAATCCCGGGCGGTAATATTTGCATCCTGCCAGCTTTCGGTTTGATCAAAGCCTTGCATCCCTGGCGGCGTGGTAATGCCTGCGGCGGCGAGGATTGTACGGCTTATGTCAACAAGATTCTGATGGGCCCCCGAATGAGCTCCCCTTGTACGGCACATAGGATGGCGCACAATGAAAGGTATCTTCTGAGAGTCTTCAAAGGCAGGCAATCCCTTTGCCCCATATCCATGGTTTCCTTTAAATTCGCCATGGTCGGTAGTGAAAATGATTAGTGTGTTATCGTAGAGGCCGCGCGCCTTCAGATGCTCTACAACTAAGCCAATATGATGATCTACTTGTGACATCATTCCATAATATATGGCCATGCTTGATTTTGCGCCGCCAACGGCGCCTTCATTGTCGGGATGGTTCCGTCCCCCTCCGGTGACACATTCATAGGGGTCAGCAAGCTCTGGGTCGCCGTCTGCACCACCGTAGTTTTTGTGTTCTATTACACTACGATAGAAAGGCGGCTTATTATCAAACTCCCCTTCTATATGGGTATAATTTGGCATATCCTCGGGGTCATGAAGGCTGGCCCAGGGCTCGGAAACTGTGTATGGCCAATGAGGGTCATCAAAGCTAGACCAGATAAAAAACGGCTTATCCGCCTTGATACTCATATCAATAGCAGCTATTGTTTCACCGCCAATCCAAGCCGTACTAGAATACTCCTCTGGCATTTGACATACTGGATTTTTCTCAAAAATACCCCGCCCAAAATAGGGGCTAAAATCTGTTATCCCTTTCTCTCTAAGCCAAAGCCCATAATGAGCTGACGCACCATGGTCTGACACATTGTGCAGAATTTTTAACTTTACATGCTGAAAACCATGATACGGTCCTGTCCACTTGGAGTAAAAATCCCAATCTGTGGACTTACATACCGACTCAAAGCTGTCGGGGTCGTTCCATGCCCTAAAATGAGCCTTGCCGATAAGGGATGTGAAATAGCCTCTCTCACCAAGCATCAAAGGTATAGTTGGGTAATCCTCGGGTAAGGAGGTTCCTATCATAAAACAGCCATGCTTCGATGGAAAATGCCCAGTTAGTATGCTTACCCGGCTTGGGGTACACACAGGACATGGGGTGTATGCCCTTGTAAATAAAATTCCCTCCGCCGCAAGTCTATCAAGGTTAGGGGTCTTTATCTTTGGGTTCATGGCTCCTAGCATGTCAAAGCGCTGCTGGTCGGTGGTTATAAGGAGTATATTCATCTACTATCCTCACTATCCTCTTGTTACAGGCATCTCTGCCGCAACATTAACACGATATATGTTACATTTAGGGCCTGTTCCCACTACTGGAGGTAGTAGGAACAGGCCCTTTGGTTGTGACACTATCATTAAAACTAGATTTATACATTATCACTGTAGAACAGTGGGTAGCACGCAAAATATTGGCCTTTTTCCACCTCGAAGTATGGCATATATGTCAGGTGGTCATAGCCTTCCACTTTGAAAGTCATAGGATTGCTGCCCTTAGTCAGCCATGACTTAAACTCCACTGGATTATGCTTTAATTTAAACAAGCCATAGAAAGGCTCTTCAAGGCCTTTCTCGCTCAATATCTTCGCGTATTTTACTTTATTGCTTAATGCTCTAAGGTCATCAAGGGTATCCTCTGTATCCGGCTCTGTGTCTGAAACCGCGGCCATTAATAACGGCCCGTATTCAAGGGCATATCGCTCATACCCGTCCACACTATCCACACCAGTATACTTTGTCTGTCTCCACTTGAATTTCAGATCAAATGATATGGCGTGCTCCCCTGCATCCCAGTATTTTTCTATGCAAAGATATGTCCCAGGTATCCCGGTATATTTTTCGCCGCCGGCAACAACCTCTATATCTCCATCAACCCATGAGGGTATGCGAAGCAAGACTTTGAACTTCTCTGTCTTTTCGCATATAAGTTTGATGTCCACTCTCCCGTCATAGGGCATGTCTGTGACTTGAGATATTTTGACCTGATTATTTTCTCTTTCCCATACAAACTCAGAAGCTCCATAAATATTGAAATAAACGGAACTCTCATTGACGGAATACAAAAACTCAGGAAGCATCCCAAACAGCCGCACGGCCACCCCGCTGCAACAATGGGTGGGATTCCAGTCTCTGTTTAAGTCAAGACCGTCAACCCGCTTACCTTCAAGCCACGCAAAGTACCTGATTGCCACATCCCCATCCTGACCAGCAATTGCCACGTTGTACAGAGATTTTTCAATTTCATTTACATACTGCTCTTCTTCAGGGAAAAGCCTATGAAAGCGCTGATTAAGCCACATCCAGAATGCCGTACAGCAAAGTTCACTATATCTTCTTGGGGGCCTTAGCCATGTCTCGCCGGGCTTGGCATCTTGGAACTCGCACAGCACAATCCCGCCGCCTACATGCTGAAATCCTTCTTTGTATGCATTATAAAAAGCCTCTACAGCGTTTAGATAATAATAGCTGCCTGTGGCTTTGTATAAGTCCAGATAGCCTTCAAAGCCTTCGATTTCCGTACCATGAGGATGAGGCTCGTACCCATGTTGGTGGCGGGTCTGGACGGCATCTTCCTGCCCCAATATAAATTGAGCCAGCCGCCATGGCTCCTCATAATATTTTTGGGTGGTTTCGATATCCTGCCAACTGCCAAAGGGAGTGTTGTATACGAAGGGGCTGCATACATTTCCTTGGAAAGCTAAGTTTAGATATTTGATTACTGGCAAATCTGTGAACTCATTGTTAAACCAATTTTGCCAACCTTTTAGCAATATACCGGCGTCTTTGTTACCAGAAAGGTAAGCTGCGTACAAGCCATATGTGACCCATATGCGAACATAGTGAGGATATTCCCTTGTGGCAAAATACCGGCGATCTATAGCCATTAGATAACCATCGGGGTCAGTGCTGTCTTTTATTTCATCTATGATGAGACTCACAAGGTCGCGAAGCTCTTTATGCTCACCCCAGCGCAGGGCGTTGCCTGCCCCCATAAGTATATGGGCTGCCGATTGCCCATATAGGTTGTCGTCAAAGTGTCCGCGATACGGCTCCCCTGGGGCATCCTTCCCTGCCCGCTGCCGGAAGTGATACAAAGCCGAGTCAATGTTTATCGACTGCAAAAACGAGATGTTGTTGTCAAAACATTTTTTCAGCAGCCCGTTGGTCAATTTGATTCCGTGCAACGGTGTGAAGGCCTCCTCCTTCACTTTGTTCTTTTCGTTGTTGTTTAGGTATTGCGTGCTCATGCTTGTTCCTCCTTTATTTTGCAGTAATTTAAATGCCTTTAACAGTATCATCGAAATCAACAAAAAACTTTTATCAGTATCATCAAAACTGATGGCTGTAGCAACTCCCACTTTAAACAGTCTTGCCTGACCCAAAAATCCCAAGCGCTTCAACATATTTAATGGTAAATTGCTAAAGCATTACTTCCGCCCTGCCTATAATATGATCTTGGTAAACCCTGTCAAGCTCGGTAAAATAGCCGCTCCAGCCCCAAACCCGCACTATAAGGGAGTTCCCGTATTTTCCAGGGTTATCGCGGGCATCCAAAAGCTTTTCACGGTTTACTGCATTTATTTGAAGCTGATGGCCGCCCATGTCGATATAGCTTTTGACAAACAGAGCCACTTTTTTTACGCTTTCATCGTTTCTAAACAACGTGTCGTGTAATTCTATAGTCAATGGGCCACCATTGGCTACCCTGTACAAATCAGGTTTTGAAAAAGAGCGAATAATCGAAAATGGGCCATCAAGCTTGGCAGCCAGGCTCGGAGAATAATTGCAGGCTATGGCTTCACCTTTTTTACGCCCATCTGGGGTAGCGCCTGCATCTTCACCATGCCATATATAGTACATTGCCGACCCTGTTCCTGGACGGAAAATCCCACCGCGTTCATTTTGCTTGCCTTCTAGTGCATCGGCAAACCAGTTAAGAAGTTGACAGGCTATGTCGTCCACATAATCGTCATCGTTGCCCATTTTGGGTGCATCGTAACGCAGCATGGCCCGTAGTTTTTCATGTCCTATGAAATCATTATCCAATGCGTTCATCAGTTCGGTTTTGCTTACCGTTTTGTCATCAAAAATAAACCGCCTCACCGCGGCAAGGGAGTCTGCCGCCGTTGACAGGCCTGTTCCGTGGAGGCCGAAATTGTTGTATACCCCGCCGCGACTTATATCCTGGCCTGCCTCTATACAGCCACTCATCAATATTGATAGCATCGGGGCCGGCTCCATATAAATATTGTTTAGCCCAGTGCATATTTTTTCGGCTTGGCGGAATATCTCTTTCTTTATAGCTGCCATCAAATCCTCAAAGTTTGCGCAGTCATCAAGGCCTTTTAATGTCTCAGTCACAACCTCTACAAAAGAAAGTGCACCGATATTGGGTATGTCCATCCCCTGTCCGGGGATGATAAATTCCCAACAGGCCGCCACAACATAATCGTGGGCATCGGCCTCGGAGTATCCCCAGTTCTTCAATGCCTTTATCACAACATCATCGTTGGAATACTGAGGAAACCCTAGCCCCTGCCGGGTGAGGTTAGAGCCTTCTTCATAGATAGCCAGGGGAGTTTTGGAGCTTACGCGGAGGTTTATTTTGGGGTCAATAAGCCGCAACTCTAAGGCAGCCTTTAGACATAGGGAGGACAGGGCGTTGAATGTGTCCTTCCCCTGCATGTCCAACCCGCCAAGAACCATGCTTTGTCCGTTGTCGCCCTGCTGCATACCAAAATACAAATCACTGTCCTTATTGAAGCTTAAAAAAAACTCCTGTATAAGCTCCAGGGCTTCTTCCCTGGTCAAAATGCCACGCTCTATGTCCCGGGCAAAATAGGGATACATATATTGATCAAATCGTCCCACTGTATTGTGGTAATTGCCGCTACACCACAGGCAAAAGTGCAGTATGCGAAAATACTGCAGCGCCTCATGAAAAGTTTCAGGTGGATGCTTTGGCACGCGGGAAAGCACCTTTGCAGCCTCATGATTGCCTACCCGCTGGGCTTCGACACGATAACGTTCACAGAAGGCCTCTACTGCGTCAAGCACCTCTAGAGCACAGTTTAGCCATTCAAGAACACTTTTGTCTTCCACCACATCAAAATGAGAAATTCTCTCTTTTATTTGTGCTCTTTTTTCGTCAAAGCCTGTGCCGATACCATGGGCATAATCTGGGGTTATATTACACACTTTGCCTTTTTCATGGATGTAGTGGACTTTACAGATGTTGTTAAACTCATCTTGAGAAAAAATTTCTGGGATCTCAGGCACAGTACGCAACATAACTATTTTTTCATTTTGCAAGACTACGGGCTTCTCATTTTCCAAAACCCACTTTAAGCGCTGGGTCGCACGATGTATATCAGAAAGGCGTTCAAGGGTACTGGTGAATGTATTCGCCAAATAATCAGAAGACATTTCCGATTGTCTAAACTTGTGATGTATTTTTTTATCTATGAAATATTCCCTTAGGTAAGAGATATGTTCTGACATAACTTATGCCTCCTTCAATAACCACAATTCTATGGCACGGCGCTTAATAGCATAGTACAGCATTCTATAGCACAACACAAGGAATATCCTTATCCTCAAATGCCGACATATCAACATTCGGCAGCTCGTGCTCATCAAACCCTGGCTCATATTTCCTACCAACCATGCCATACTTCGCCCCTGCGGTTGCATGGTAAGGAAGAAGCTCGACCTTAATAAGACCCTTAATGTCAGATAAAAGCGAAGCTATCCCTCCAAGGTTTTTGGGGGTGTCAGTAATTGACGGTATCAACGGAACCCGCACAATAAATGGCCTTCCACTTCTGGCTAGACACGCCAGGTTGTCAAGAATCAGATAGTTATCCACGCCAGTATATATTTTATGGGCAGTAGAATCAGCAAGTTTTATGTCCAGTATTACAAGATCAATTGCCTCTATAACATCACAAAAAACCGCCGGGTTGCAGTATCCCGATGTCTCTACTGCCGTATGTAAGCCATTAAGCTCCCGGATGGCTTCAAGCAAAAAGCCAGCCTGAGACAATGGCTCACCCCCTGAAAATGTGACTCCGCCACCATATCCTTCAAGCAATTCACGGTTTTTTAGAATGATTGCAGCCAGCTCGTTAGCTGTATAGGAACTACCAATAACCCGCCGTAGTCTCAAGGGACAGACATGAACACATACCCCGCAGCCACGGCATCTGGGGACATGGTTGCACCTAGGCTTAAGGTAGCCGCCAGAACCGGGGTGATCATTAAAATCAGGGCAGGCAATTACACACGCATCACAACCATGGCAACCAACCGGGTTGACCATAATTTCACGCGCAAAAGAAATGCCCTCAGGGTTGTGACACCATGTACAACGAAGCGGGCAGCCCTTGAAAAAAACGGTAGTACGTATCCCTGGACCGTCATGAAAAGTCATTTGTTTTATATCGAATACTATTCCTTTTGCTTCCATATAAACACCAGCTTGTACTATTTGATTGTGGGAAGATGCTATAAGCTAACGCCTCGTGGTTATTGGAAATGAATGCGGCACGGTTATTGGCTAGGAAGCCTACACAGCAGTTCGCTCTTTTACTTCATTCTCAATAAATGACTTGATATACGGCTTACTTTCCTCGGTAATCAGAAACTCGAAACAGTTATACCGGCACTTTTGGAAGTGCTCGCCTTTAATTATAAAATCATAGCCTGTGCATTTTGGGCTGCAGGTGTTGTTAATCAACCGCTTGCAATCACCGGATTTTTGGATAGATTGCACCATTTCCTGGGGCAAATCGTTCACAAAGCCAGGGTATTTGCCTATGTTTTCGCCATAGATACGCACCAGCATACCCTGCTTTCTAAATAGAAAGTTTGCGAATACCTTCTTCAATTTCGTGTGCTTGTATGATGCCAGCATTCCGTTTTTCTTTTCCTCGAAGGTAGCTTTGCAGCCGTTTTCCAGGAAATACTCGTGTAGCCCTTGGATGTAGGGCTTGTTTGACCCTTCCACAGTTGCCAAAAACTGCTCGAAGGTGATTTTTTCTTTTACCATTTTTTCTTGAGTCATTTTGTCCTCCTCATAGCCCATTATGGGCAATTTTTTACGGCAATGTTATACCGTTTTTGCACAACACATCCCGCAAGCCATCATAAATTTCCTCCCGGGAAAAATCAGATGATTGCAATGCTTCATCTGTCATTTTATTCAATTCGCTATAAAACCACATAGAAAGGCGCAGGTAATCCTCGCCTGGAATAAAGCTATCATATAATACATCTTCAGCAGCACATATATCACCGGCTATCAGCATGTCGCTTAGCTGCACATAAAGTTCACCCATTTCACCCATTTGCTCCTCGTTCATCTCGAACGCAGATGCATCTATATTGAGAATCACATGAGCTATAAACTGCACAAGCATCTGTATCTGGCGCACAAACCAATCCTGCTGTTGCTGAGGCAATCCCGTCACCACCTATAGTAAAATTGCAGTACCATGAATCTTAATGATTATAGCATATAGCAAATTAATTCGAAATCAGTGTCGCCCATGTACAAAATACTTTATTGGGACAAATCCTCATCAATTATCATATGATTAAATATAATCTTAAATGGAGGGCATATATGTCAATCAATTTCAACACCCATTGGGTCAACCAAATAACCACCGGGCTCATGAATACTATAGATAATCTAATAGTATCTGACCCTGCTAATATAAATAACCACGTACCAGAAGGCTCCAACATCCTTGTGGACTTCACAGGCTTTGCGTCCAAGGGCGTAAACCTAGGAAACCCACTTGCCAATCAGTTGTCAGACAACGCCAACTCTCTAATACTGATTAATGTACAAGACCCTGAAGCACTTGCCGGGGTTATCGGTTTTGGGATAGGCGGGCAGGCAGTGATTATCAAGCCCCAAGGCAAATATCTTGCAGTAAATGTACTGGGAGTAGAGCAAGACGAGCTGACCGCTTGCAGCAAAAGCGATGTAATACAGCATGATGATGGCAGCTATCATTTTTCTGTAACAGATGAGGACAATGCCTGCTGTAGTAACAGCCAAGGAGTGTCCTTCCAAAACCTCTGCGTCCCAGAGCAGGTAAATATGATTGCCAATATCCTGGCAACGGATTTTTATGTGCCGGATAGCTCTGAACCCTGCTGCGCTTTTGCTGGTAGCAATAATCCTGCGGTTCTGCCTCCTACTCAGTTCCATATGATTTATTTGACCATAGACGCAAAGTGGAATCTAGATACCCACCAGGTAACCACCAATTCTGTTGTACTGGAGATAAGCCTGATTGCCTCATTCTTACCACAATACAAATATCTGCGCATCAGAAGCCTTGGTGCTGGATTTAGCCCCACTAACGGCGCACCTCTTTCGCCTAATACTGTATACGACAAGGGCTATATTCAGTCCTTGGTTAATCTTCACTTTGCCCCGCAAACCAACAAGCTTACGGTACTTTCAACTGATCCCAAAAACATAAATGCAAGGCATACCTATACTGCAGGCAGTAGCTTTAGCGTTGGCGTGGATATCTCTAAGAACCCGAGTTTCAACCCAAGCTATACCATTTCTGACTCCGAGACCAGGGAGATATCGGATTTTAATATTTACAATAATAGTGCTGGTATTGTTGCGGATTGGGATTTCAAGTTTTCTATGATTGAAAATAGCGTGTGGGATGCTTTTAGGCAGCCATTTATGAAAAAAGGGCAGATAAAGGATATGCCTGCCCTGGCAACACGAAATATGCAGACCGTGACGGATACTGTATGGTATGGCCCAAGCACTCTTGAGGATATTATTGGGATGCAGCTTTTCTGGAGGACTGAGCATCACAAGTTTTGGGTTACGGGGAATTGGACCAACTATACTATGCATAGCCGCCGGGTTGGTAACCGAGTTGGGTTTGTGGATTTGCCGTTTTATATTCATTTTGGGAGTGTTTGCGCTTAGGCACTGCCTTGATTACTGCAGGGGCCCTATTGTGTAACATAAAGAAGACCTAGGAACCCGCCCTCGTCGATCAAAAAATAATCGCCACGGACGGGTCTCTAGGTCTTGATATTACAGCTTGCATTAGGTTTTTCTGTTATTACATCACAGTCTTTTTCTACTGCACGTATTGTTTAGTCATGATGGGGATACTGTTTGCATAGTTCATGATTGTGTAACCGCCACAACTTTTCCGCCATGGGGGGGAAGCTCGACACTTACATTGTCTTCAAAAGTACCAAGGGCTTCACCTGTGAAAAAGTCACTTATCATGACCTTTCCATGGATGGGTGCTGTTATTACCTTGGGTGATTCGTCCCAATTAAACAAGCATAGCAGACTCTTAACCCTTCCCACCTCAAAGTTATCATCATCAAAAATTGCAGCGTCACCTATTGCACCTATCATTTTTTTAAGGATTGCTATGTTGGCGTCGCTTATTTCATATAATAAGTCGCCGCTTAAAATCATTCCTCCGCAAGCCACCGCAAATGCTTTATGGAACTCAAATTCAGCATCGGTTAGGGTGCATGGCCTTGGCGATGGCAGTCCATTCTTTGTACGTACGATATCTTGCTTTTCCAGCACAATCACATCAGGGTCATTTATCCATAAGTTTAGGTGCTGCCAGTTTCTGTAGAACTGCTCTCGTGCATTGCCACCAACTTGCTTCCAAGCGCGGAAGATATCATTTGTTGTGCGGTTGCCGTGGCATAAGCCCAGTACAGGCCAGAAAGGCGCATTACAAGCCAGCACAAAGCTATCGCCTCCTACTTCCTCAAGAATAGCCTTCATCCCCATACGGAAAGCTTCTATACTTGTTACTGTTTCGTCATAGCGGCGTCCTGCGGGAAGAGCCCCGTAAGATAGGAAGTCCAGCTTAAAATACCGAAGGGCGCATTCATCATACATGTATCTAATCAATTTTCTAAGGTTAGCCCTCGCTTCAGGGTGTGAGCCGTCCAGGATAAACCAGCTTTCTTTATGACAAAGGCGGTTTGTGGGTTTGCCATCTTCATCACACACCAGCCAATCTGGGTGGTTTTTTGCCAGTAAAGAATCGCTATCTACCACAAAAGGCGAATAGTATCCGCCAACATCAACACCTTTATCACGCACCTTGCGGCAGGCAGCGGCCAAATCATCTTCAAACTTCCACTGATTCCAATCACCATTTTTGGCATTTAAACCAGCGTCTATTTGAATCATTTCAAGTTCGGGTATGCGTGCTGCCATGGCCTCCGCATTTTTGTAAATTTCTTCTGGCGTAAAGGTTCCCACACAGTAATAGGAGCACCAACCAGTAGGGATTTTGTTCCATTTACTCTTCATTGGTGGGTGATTAGCATTGATTGCAGCACTTAGCTTTTGATAAAGAAGGCTAGGTTCATTGCCGGTTAGGACAACCAGTTCCTCCATATCCCAAGAAGCGCCTGGTTGCAAAAGAATATCCTCGCAATCCATCACCGCTTCAAGATACCCTGGCGAAAAACGAAACTTTCCAAGGAATTTATGACAGGACGCAAAAGCAATTAGGCTATGCTCCTTCCCCTGGCTTAGTTGAAGCAGGTAGTAGACTATATTATGACTTAAGTCGTGGGGATTGTCTGGCAAATGAAAGAATGATTTATCACTGCCATATGCCCCCACTATTTCCAGTTCAGACATGCTTCCCCTGTATTGGCACAGCATATGGTAGCCCTCGCCATAGACTTTGGCCTGCTGAAGGGGGATATCCCCCGCAAAAAGCGCGACTTCCTTTATCCGCTGCGCAGTGCCGGATATATTTTTTATGCTTACACGCATACCATTGCCACTTATATGCTTGTAAACCTTAAAATCATTATCATCAGGTGCTTGCCCGCTTGTTAATCTGATGTTTATGGGTGCATTAAATACAGATGCAGCTTGAACCATTACAACACCTTCTTTCTGCTTTATTTAGAAATGACCTTATATATAGTGGTTACGCTCAAAAACTGCCCGCCGCCGCAGAGCGATTTTTGGATGCAATGACTATAGATCCTCTAGTCTACCGAAAACTGGCACTTTGTCCGCAATTTCTAAGTCAATGGTATTATAGAAATCACAAGGCAAGTTGCCTGGTGGGGAAAGAATGATCCGGTTTGCTTTAGATGCCTTTGCATAGGAATGGTCGCAAGGAATCTCTTCCCCAGTAGCAAGCAAAGTAGCTTTTTTAACCTCTGTATTAAGCAGTGTAACATGGATTTTACCTGGTTTTCCTGTGAAGTTTACATACAGATGATTATCCTTTGTTGTAAGGATGAAGTTCTCTATATCATAAGGGTAACCCCACACGGCCCGTGTCCCATAAATAGCGTCACCATTGGCCTGTAAGAATGCCCCTACCTTATGAAGCACGTCAATACTTGGTTGTGGGATTTGGCCTAAGGCATCAGGCCCTACATTAAGCAGATAATTTCCGCCGCGGCTGTTTATTTTTAGCATAAGCCCAAGTATATCCTGGGGATGCTTCCAGTTGTGATCCTTTGTTTTATACCCCCAAGTGTCGTTGATTGTAGCGGGAACTTCCCAGTCCCCATCAAATGGGTTTATGGGTATGCGGTTATCTCCGGTGCTCATGTATTCGCCAAGCTGATTGCCTATGCGCCCACTGACTATGCAGTTGGGCTGCAATCTTTTTACATAATCCTTTAGCTCTTTACTATGCTCGTATGACATGATTTGAGGGGTGTCAAACCATATCAGACCTATATCGCCGTACTTGGTCAACAATTCTTTAAGCTGTGGCTTACATTTTTCATCCAGATACCGCCGGAAGTTTTTATCCTCATCAGGGACAGGCCCGTAGCCATAGCCATCTGGGTCATGCCAGTCTTGGGCTTGGGAATAGTAAAAACACATGGCAATGCCAGCTTTTTTACATTCTTCCGCAAGCTCTTTTACCGGGTCTTTCCCAAAGGGGGTTGCGTCAACTATATTGTATTTGCTGCAATCTGAGTGATACATGGCAAAGCCGTCGTGGTGTTTTGCGGTATAAACCAAGTATTTCATGCCCGCGTCTTTGGCAAGCTTTACCCATTCCGCTGCGTTAAAATTTCGCGGGTTAAATTCACTTGCCAGCTTTTCATATTCGGCTACCGGAATGTCCAATCTTTTCATTATCCATTCGCCAATGCCTGGAAGCTCAGTACCCTTATAACTGCCAGCCAGTGCAGAATACAGGCCCCAGTGTATAAACATACCGTATTTAGCTTCTTTCCACCATTGTTGTTTGCAATCTTTTTTCATAATGGCCTCCTAACCTTTTAATGACCCTACCATAACTCCTTTAACAAAGTGCTTCTGTATAAATGGGTACATCACTAGCAATGGAAAACTTGCGATAAAAACCATGGCATAACGCATTGTGTATGCCGCATGGGCGCGCCTTACGCGATCGAGAAGCTCCCCTGGCTGCAAGGTGTCTGCAAGTATCGATTCATCTAGAACCGACTGCTCTTGAATTAGCACCCGCCGTAGAACAAGCTGTAAAGGCTCGAGGCTGCTATCCCTTATATATAGTAATGCGTTAAAGAAGGCATTCCAGTTGCCCACAGCGTACCAAAGTGTTATCACAGCAATTACCGGCTTAGCAAGAGGTAGCGCAATAGAGAAAAACTGCCTAAAGTCTGACGCACCGTCTATCCGTGCAGACTCGAACAGTTCATCCGGGATGCTGCTCATGAAGAACACACGGGTAACAATAAGATTCCAAACACTAAACCCGCCAAGGATAACCATAACCAAGGGGGTGTTCATAAGCCCAAGATCCCTCACCAGCAGGAAGGTAGGAATCATACCGCCGCCAAAGTACATTGTAAAAACAAAGAAAAATGTGATGGGTCCACGCCATACCACATACTTTTTAGACAGCGTATATGCTGCAGGTACGGTTAAAGCCAGACTGAAAATGATACCGAAAAAGGTGTACAAAATTGTGTTCCGGTAGCCAATCCATATCTGAGAATAGGCAAATACTTGCCTGTATGATTGCAAAGTAAAATTTACTGGCAAAAACCTAACATTGCCCCTTGCCACGTCAAAGGGCTCGGAAAGGGATGCTATAATTGTGTAGTACAGCGGGTAGGCTATTATAATCGTAAGGAAAATCATGAATATTGTGTTACATATATCAAATACCTTGTCGCCTCTGCTTCGGCTCATACTATCCCTCCTTTACCACAGTCCAATGCTGGAAACCTTGCGCGCAAGCGCATTAACAATAAACAGCATGATTATGTTAACAATATTGTTAAATAGCCCGATAGAGGCTGAGAAACTCCACTGTGCCCCCAATATTCCTATTTCGTAAACATAAGTTGCTATAACCCGGGAAGTTGCAAAGTTAAGCGGGGTTTGCATCAGGAAAACTCTTTCAAAACCAAGAGCCAAGATACCGCCAACATTAAGAATAAATGTAATAATAATGGCAGGCATTATAGCGGGTAGATGGACATTCCATATTACCTTAATGCGTGATGCGCCATCTATTGTGGCTGCTTCAATAAGCTCTGGCGAGACACCAGCCAGGGCAGCCATGAATATAATTGACCCCCAGCCTAGATTAGCCCATACTCCCGACCATACGAAGAGATGAGGGAAAATATCTGCCCTTTGCATAAACATTACACGAGAAAAGCCCAGAGCCTCTAGCATGGTATTTATAGGCCCATCTGTACCAAAGAACAAACGAACCAGGCTAACTAGGATAACAACAGAAAGGAAGTATGGCGCGTATGTAACCATTTGCACCACTCTTTTAAACTTTTGCTGCCTCATTTCGTTGAAAAGGATTGCCAATATAATCGGCAGAGGATACAGTGCTAACTGATACAGTGTAATCCTTAGGGTGTTTCTTAACAAGGGCCAAAAATCCGGAAAAGTAACAAAGCGCCTAAAGTGGGCAAGGCCAACCCATTCGCTCCCCCATATCCCAAGAGTTGGTCTAAAATCCCTAAAAGCGATTTGCACGCCATACATAGGCCCATAATTAAAAATAGCCACGTAAACAATTGCAGGTAAAATTAATAAATATAGCTGCCAACATGAAAGCGCTCTTTTAAAAGAGTTTCTTTTCTTTTTTTTGGCGACGCTCTTTTTTGCCATTAAATCAGCCCCTGTCTTGTACCAATTTCGCAGTTTGACGCATTACCGCCCTTGCCTTATCTGAAACTGTTCCGTCTTGATATACCGCAGTGTTTACCGAAACCATCCCGCCATTTTTCATGCAACCTATGATAAAGGGTGCAAGCTGGTCTGCTGTGTATTGAGGGTCTGTTATTGGCGTGTCGTATTGGTCGTGCCACCAGTCATCGTCCATCACGATTATTGTGTGATAGGGATAACCTTTGTGGGTTCCACTTGCATAGTATCCATCTACTGGCAGCGCCCCGATAACGCGGTTTTCGCCGCAGGAATAATCCTGCCACGGTGTAAACTCTGGACAGCGCACACCAAAGGCAAAGGATGTAAGGCGATTTTCGTTTCCGGTTTTGGATGCCATGTACACGCGCTCTGTAGGGTCTATGCCATATTTCAGGGGTATCATTTGCCAACCGTCCAGCCAATAGCCACAAAGATCCTCTCCATAACGACTGCCTATTTCATTAAGCATTTCGCAAAGTCTGTCGCATAAGGAATCCAACACGGCGGTATTGTTTATATCGTCATTGGTGTAATTAAAGCCATTCGTATAGGCTTCTGGGAAATTGGCCATCTTGGGCAAATGGATATACATAAAAAATTTTATGCCCCTGGCTTTAAGCGCTGGGATGAGATCGGCTATTAAGTCGCGTTTTGTAGTTTTGCCTGGATGATACTTGTCCCAAGACTTAATAGGTGCGCAGAACCAATCGCTTACATGTTCTGCCGTGAAAATTACATAACTTGCACCAAGTTCATTCATTTGATCCGCAAACATTTCCACATCAAAGTCATTTACAGCCTCTTCGTAGGGCTTCATGGGGCCATATCGTGGTTTTGTGCGGTCTGTCCAGTGTATAAACATCCCGTAACCTTCTTTGGCAATTGGCGCGGTACTTGGGCGTAGAGTTGCGGCTTGAGCCTCCTTGGCCTTGATGGCAGTAAGGGCCTTGTGTGGTATCATTTCCAAGTAATATACCCGGAAATCTGTACAGCTTGACACGTCCAAGCGTAGCTCGTGGCGGCCCTTAGGGATTTCGAACGTGCCGACTATATCAATGCTTTCTGAGTCCTCTAGGTTTTGCATCATTCCTGGGTCGCGCATAGGAATCCTGGCAGCCCCATAACCAATGACTGGTTCAAAAGTTTGCATTATTATTTGCTCGTTTAACGTCAGGGAAGCATACGAAGTTGTTTTTGCATAGTAGCCGATTTTCATATCGTATACATCGTCTTGCGAGGTCTCAATTGTCCACACTGCGCTGCCTGCACCACGGTAAAATAAAGCATACTTGCTGCCCGAGGAACCATGCTGTGTAGCAAAGCCGCGATCTGCTTCGGCCACTTTGCCAAAAAGCCATGTTTTTTGATCCGCTCTTATTTTCACTGTCTTTTTCACGGCAAAAACTCCTTACATTCAAAATAAAAAGGGGGCGGCAGGCAATCACGGTAATTCATTGATATGCCAAAGCTACCGCCCCCTTGCTATGGGTTATAGTATTTTTACTTGCAAAACATTTTATGGCGCAAAGTAATAGTAGCGTCCACCAGTATCAATTCTGAAGGGTGTCCATGCAGTTCTTTGCGACATGTAGTCTGCGTATACATCTTGCCATATTTCTTGCAACTCTAAAATACCGAATCTTTCAAGTTCGTCAAAGAAGTCGTCTATTTCGTCAATTGAGCGCTGGCCGACTACAAACCTTGCAAACTCTGACTGTACATGGGCAAGGATTACTGAACGCAAGTCTGTTACCCTGGTCACTTGTTGAGGTTGAAGGAATGCTGTAGGAAGCACAGGAACGAAGTAGCCGTTGTGGGCTTGTGACACCCTTACAATGTAGTGGTCATCGCCATCATTCATGTCAAACACGCGCAGTTGTGGATCGTCTATTCCAAGGGCCCTCATTAGGGCGGCGTTTTGGCCCCATGTATTTCTTGGGGTTTCTTGGGAGAGGGCGATAGCATTCACGCGGAAGTCGAAATCGGATTCGAATAACCCACTTGCAACATCTGGATGATACCAGCCGTTTCCGGCTTCATTAAGCCTTATGCCTGTTACAACATCTAGGGTTTCTGGCGTGCCGGCAATTGGGCCATGGCTAGACATAAAGCTCATTTCTGGTGAATACATCCAATCTAGGAGACGCATAACAAGTTCTGGGTGTTGTGTCTGAGATGACACAACAAAAGTACCAAGGCCTACATTGTTGTGGATGGGCACAAATGGTGTTGGATTTGTAGCACTGGTCATAGGTACTACAGATACCCATTCCTGGAAGCCTTCTATATCGGGGATACCAAGGTATGGCGCAGCATCGGCCATAACACCGGCATTGCCTTCAGCAAAATGGGCGCGGGAAACAGCCCTGTCACCACCTGCCATAACAAAATAGTCAATAGGCAGTATGCCTTCAGAATACATGGTGTGGTAAAGCCTGATAAGGTCGCCAAACTCTGGCTGGGCAGCGGGAAGTACAACTTCCCTTGTGTTTATGTTGAAGGCAGCATCCATACCCCAGTTACCGCCACCTACAAAGCCCATGGCCTGCAGGAAGAATTGACGGTCTCCCTCATTGGCAGAAATAAGCGGTGTTACCTCGAAGCTATTTGTTTGATCTGGTGTTAGCTGGTTAAATGCACGAAGCATTACAAGAAAATCGTCAATAGTTCTTGGAACAGCACTTATACCGGCGAGATCCATCCAGCGCTCGTTGATGAACACACGGCCTACGCCCATAGGCCATACATTGCCTTCGCCGCCACCAAGTTCGCCTACATTACTAAACGAGTACATATTACCGTCTGGAGTTTGATTCATCGCTACAATTGCTGGAAATTGCTCCATAAGGCTAATCATATTGGGTGTAAGCGTTGGGCTCATGTATTGGTTTATTGGCAAAAACATCCCCTCTACCATACCAAACTGAACCATTAACTCTGCATTAATGCCTTGGTTAATCATGATGTCGGGCAGCATGTCTGCAGCGATGGCAAGGTTCCTGCGTTCTGTAAAGTCTACTGCTGTAGTTTCTTCAATGTCTAGGTTTAAGTTCAGTACCTCGCGGATGTATGTTGCCATCCAGTTTGTATTAATGTCCGTGTGAGCAATTGTCTCACGACGGATCATCATGGTAATAGTTACATCGTTGCCCGGAAGCACCAATGGTACATGACTTTCCATATTGATGTACGCCGGGTAATCGTGAGCAGGTGTCTCTACTGCTGGGCCAGCATCCGCAGCTGGGGTAGAAGTGGCCACATCGGTAGCCGGGGTTGGCGTCGCGGCCGATTCCTCCTCTGTACCCCTACAAGCGGCAAGTGCGATAACCAGCACCAACAATAAAATTCCCGCCAGCAATTTCATTTTTTGTTTCATTTTAATCATTCTCCTCTCTTCTTGTTTGATGAAGGATTGTTAAAGAAAAACATAGACTGAAACAATCGGATGATAACCACGCACCCATCTCAAGTCAATATGCACAAATAACTATGATGACTGATGATGACATTTGTATCAAACGCCATTCAACATGCGCCAATATTGTTCAATCACGTTCATGCTACGTACACATATCTAAATTAAATTCCATTTATTTAACAGAGACATGCTTTTTTATATAAACACCTGTGTTGGCATTTTATAAAAGCTCAATTATAATGAATAAACCATTAGTGCTAGGAGACGGCCATGCTTGAAAATGAAAGACTGGACTTAATAATTAGCACCATACAGAAACAGCAGATTGTCTCAAACGAAGAATTACGCAAAATGTTATTTGTCTCCCAGGCAACCTTAAGGCGAGACATACTTAAGCTGGAGAAAAACGGGCTTATAATGCGCGTAAGGGGCGGTGTTTCTTTGGCCTCTAAAGCAAATGGGGAATTCCCTTACTATGTAAGAGAAACAGAGCGGTTAAAAGAAAAGGAGTATATGTGCAAGATAGCTAGTGAATATATAGAAGAAAATAATTCTTATTTTATGGACTCCAGCAGCACCGTAAATAAACTTTGCGATCATATGTGGGACAAGAGATTGGTTATAGTCACAAATTGCCTTAGAAACGCACTTATCCTTGGATCGTATAGGCATGTTGATGTATATGTAACGGGAGGAGGAGTTAAGAAAAATTCTTGCTCTGTGGTAGGGGAAGTTGGAAGAGAATATATCTCAAATTTTAATGCCGAAATTGCTTTTATTTCGTGCAGGGGGCTGGATATAGATGGCGTTTATGAAGCTAGCTTTGCCCAAGCGCGCATAAAGCAGCATATGATTAACAATTCCAAGCGGGTGGTACTTTTATGTGACGACAGCAAGTTTGGTAGTCGCCAGTTTATTAATCTGATTTCCTATGACAAAGTGGATGTGGTAATAACCAATTCAAGACCATCTCAGAATTTTTTGGAACGTATGAGAGAGTTTGACTGTGAAGTCAGATGGTAATTATGAGTATTCAACATACGAGTACTTTTAATGATTCATTATTTGAGTAGCTGTAGTTTATTTTGATGATACCGACAAAAGTTTTATAATGTTTAATGGCATATAGCCATATTTATAAGGAGATGATTGCATGTCTGTAGTAAGAGAACTTAATCACGTAGCCATCCGCGTAGCCGATATGGACGCAACCTTGCGCCTTTACCGGGATTTGCTTGGAGGCAAGGTTATCCGGGACGCCAAGAGCCCTGACGGCAAGGGGCATTTTGTTTATGTCCAGCTTGCAGAGGGTGTTATTGAGTTTATTAAAGGCAACCCTGGTGCTGATAATCTTGGCTTGCAGCATATTGCATTTTTGACGGCTAAAGACCAGGATATCAACAGCGCAACCGATGCCGCAAGGAAGCGGGGGTATCAGATTACCGTAGAGCCAAAGCTGGCCGCATCCGGTGATGGATACTTGGCCTTTTTCAAAGATATTGGCGGCACAACCTTTGAGTTTATCCAGCGGAATGAGGATATCCGCCTCCCTGGGCTTAAGAATGAGCTTATCCTTGAGTTTGACCATATCTCTATCCGTGTAGACGATGAAAGCCTCAAGGACACCCGGGAATTGGTCACCGGCCCACTTGGCATGAAAGTCCGCCGCATATTTGAAAAACCTGGCAGTATAATGGAATACTATCAATATGGCCCCGACACAATAGAACTGCTTTACGGCAAGGACAAGCCGCGCCCAGCCCAGCCCATCGTTCATATTGCCCTGCGGGTGCAGTGCACAGAGGAGATATATCAGCTTCTTACCAAAAACGGTATAGCAGCGACAAAACCAAAGGAATCCGGCCTAGGCGGGTTTTACATCACAAACGCAACAGGCCCTGACGGAGAAGTTATTGAGTTTGTTGACCGCTGCAGCTTGGATGAGTTTACAGCCATTTAAACTCAAAGCGGCTGATATGAGTTTTCGAGATTAAGGCCTGTTGCCACTACCGCCAACAGGCCCTAGATTGATGGAGGTGTTGCTATGGCAAGGTTCACAGGGCTTGAGGGGACATTGTTTGTCGAAAGCGTGGAAGAGGCTTTCGAATTTTACAAAAATGCATTGGGTATGGAAGCAGTCCCCCATCACGGGTATGATATTTTAAGCCTTAACGGCGTACATTTCTACAATATATTTGAAGCGCCTGTCGCTGAACACAGTATGCTGGCTCAGACGACGTTTGAGTCGCGTCACAGGCTGTACGCCAATGTTGAGCTTACTACAGAGGACGAGATACGTCATGCCGCATATGTGCTAACATCAGGCGGAGGTAAGATTACTGACCCACCCAGGCCCTTGCCGTGGAGCCCGTGCGCGGCAGATGTGGTGGACAAGTATGGGGTTAAGTGGTTTATTTCCCTGCCAATGCTTGCCTCTCCGCAAGGCTGCCTTGCCTGTGTGCCCATAAATGAAACACCAGGCTGTGACCTGTGTATCAGATGGGCGGAGGAAGGGTTTGTTTGCCCAAAGATATAGCATCTGCCATTTTCGCAGTAGCAATTCACCTTTAAATCGGCCCCGCCAGTCACCGAAAACCCGTTGAAACACTCGGGATTTTCGGCAACTGGCGGGACCGTTTAAAGGGGGAATTGCTACATATGTTTCTTAATAGACAGTATCTCATCACGAAGCATGGCCGCCCGCTCAAACTGCAACTCGCTGGCTGCGTGCTTCATTTCTTTTTCCAGCTTCTTTATCGCGGCTACAAGCTCGTCCCGGCTCATGGATTCTGGGTCTTTGGCCAGGGTTTGGGATTTTTCTTCTACTTCTTGAGAAAGGCGTATCCTCTCGTGGATTTTTTTCACTATGGATCGGGGGGTGATATTGTTTATTTGATTATACTCCTCCTGAATGCCCCGGCGGCGGTTGGTCTCACCTATGGCGTACTCCATGGATTCTGTCATGACATCGGCGTACATTACAACCCGGCCCTCCACATGGCGGGCTGCCCGGCCAATGGTCTGCACTAAGGAGGTCTTGGAACGGAGAAACCCTTGCTTGTCCGCGTCAAGGATGGCCACCAAAGCACATTCGGGGATATCCAGCCCTTCCCGCAGCAGGTTTATCCCTACCAGCACATCAAAGACATCCATCCGCAAATCACGGATAATCTCAAGCCTTTCCAGCGTATCAATGTCTGAGTGCAAGTACCGCACCCGTATCCCGGCTTCTTTTAAATAGGTAGTCAAGTCCTCTGCCATGCGCTTGGTGAGGGTGGTCACCAGCACCTTCTGCTTCTTCTCCGTCACACGATTAATCTCGCCGATTAAGTCGTCTACCTGGCCCTTAACGGGCCGTACATACACCATTGGATCCAGCAGCCCCGTTGGGCGGATAATCTGCTCTACCTCAAGCTCCGAATGCTGCCGCTCATAATCCGCTGGGGTGGCGGAAACAAACAGCATCTGGGGAATCTTTGCCTCAAATTCATTAAACATTAGCGGCCGATTGTCCAAGGCAGAAGGCAGCCTAAACCCGTACTCCACCAGTGTTTCCTTACGGGAACGGTCACCCAAGTACATACCCCGTACCTGGGGCACAGAAACGTGAGATTCATCTGCAATTATAAGAAAATCCTCCGGGAAATAATCCAGCAGAGTGTGCGGTGTAGACCCAGGTTCCCGCCCGGCAAGGTGCAAGGAGTAGTTTTCTATCCCGCTGCAAAAACCTACCTCCTGCATCATTTCCATATCGTAGCGGGTACGCTGAAGCAGCCGCTGATGCTCTAGCAGCCTATCCTGGGATTTCAGGTATGCAAGCTGTGTGGTCAGCTCTGCTTCAATGCGGCGGATGGCCTCATGCATCCTATCGCGGCCTGCAGCATAGTGGGATGCCGGGAAGATTACGATATGGTTGCGGGTGGATAAGATTTCACCAGTAAGGGCATGTACTTCCGAAATCCGCTCTATTTCGTCTCCAAAAAACTCCACCCTAAGGGCCGTGTCTGCGGCGTTGGCCAAGAAAATCTCCAGCACATCCCCACGGGCGCGGAAAGTACCCCGGGTGAAGTTGATGTCATTGCGGTTGTACTGAATTTCCACCAGCCGCCGCATAATATCGTCCCTGTCCCGCATTGTTCCTACCCGCAGTGACAGCATTAGGTTCTTATATTCCTGAGGGTCACCCAGCCCGTATATGCAGGAAACCGAGGCAATGATAACCACATCCCGCCGCTCAAACAGCGCCGATGTAGCCGAGTGCCGCAGCCGGTCAATTTCCTCGTTGATAGCTGAGTCTTTCTCTATAAACGAGTCTGTAGAGGGTACATAGGCCTCAGGCTGGTAATAATCATAATAACTGACAAAGTACTCCACCGCGTTGTTGGGGAAAAATTCTTTAAACTCGCTGTATAACTGGGCAGCTAGGGTTTTATTATGGGCCATTACCAAGGTGGGCTTCTGTAGGGCCTGGATTACATTGGCCATAGTGAAGGTCTTACCCGACCCCGTAACGCCAAGCAACGTTTGAAACTTCTTGCCCTGCTTAAAGCCCTCTGCAAGGGCGGCAATGGCCTCGGGCTGATCCCCGGTGGGTGCGAATTCCGACACAATTTGAAAATCCATAGTATTCTCCTAACGCCCGTGCAGGGCTATTTCTCAGACATGTACGGCAGATGCGTTACGTTTCAAGTTTTTCCAAAAAGATCAAAACCAAGCGGAAAGCGCCGGAAAACGCTTTTTTCCAAAGGACCAAAACCTCATGCCCCAAATCATTTTCCGTATTTCGTCAAAAATCTTAGACATTTTCCTATCTTCGGATTAAAATATAACATATCTTGGGTTGCGAAAGGAAGAACGCCATGAAAGTACCTGACAAGCACTTCATTGTAGAAAAAGCAAAGAAATATCTAACCAGCGACATCGGCCCCTCCCGTTATATCAAAAGCTTGCCCATAGAAGGCTGGCATTATATCGAGTATGATGCAAATGACGCCCTCCATAATCTGGATGATTTTATGGCACTTGACCAGGAAACCCTGTCCCCAGTACAAAACGGAGACAACTGGGGCGGCTATGACCGTACAGCCTGGTTTAAAGCCGAGACATCCATCCCTGAGGATTTTATCACACCTGGTACAAAGCCAGCCCTATCCCTAAAACTGACGATGCCCAATACAAGATGGTCCGCCAATATTGAGGGCCTATTATATGTAAACGGCAAACCAATACAAGGCGTGGATCTCTTTCATACGGAGGCTGTGCTGCCGGGACATCTGCTGGAGCACGGCAGTGTGAAGGATGGCGAAGCCTCACAGGAAACCAACCCGCTAAGCATAGCGATCAAAGCATGGGCGGGCCTTTCCAATGCGACAAACCTAAGAACCTTTGGCGAAACCACTTTAGTAAGCATCCATATCGCTGCAGACGAGTTTTACTACACTGCGTCAGCCCTGGCAAGCTCCATAGAACTGCTGGATGAAAACGACCTTCGCCGTGTAAAACTGACCAAACTGCTACGCGAAACCTTTGCCGCAATCAATTTCCAAAACCCCAAATCAGAAGCCTATTACAGCTCAATAGAAAACGCCCTGGCCTTCTTAAACCAAGGCCTAGCTTCTCTGCGCCGTGATGAGATAAAGCCTGCAATCACTGCAATCGGCCATTCCCATATAGACATGGCATGGCTGTGGCGTCTTGCCGCAACCCGTGAAAAGGCATCTCGGACCTTCTCCACGGTTCTCAATCTGATGGAGCAGTTCCCCGAATATGTCTTCATGCACACCTCACCGCAACTATATAAATTCCTAGCAGAGGACTACCCGGAGATATTTGAGAGGGTAAAAGAGAAAATCCAAAGCGGCCAATGGGAAGCCACCGGCGGCATGTGGGTAGAGTCCGACACGAATATCCCAAGCGGCGAATCCTTGGTGCGGCAATTTCTATACGGAAAGCGATATTTCAAAGATGTGCTGGGTGTGGACACAAAAGTGCTTTGGCTGCCTGATGTCTTTGGCTACTCCACGGCGCTACCACAGATAGCCAAAAAATCCGGCATTGAGTATTTTATGACCACAAAAATAAGTTGGAACCAGTACAACCAATTCCCCTACGATACCTTCAAATGGCGGGGCTTAGACGGCTCAGAGATTTTGACCCACTTTATCACCACCCCTAAGGGCCACTGGTTTTACACATACAATGGCGCGATGACCCCCGACGAGATGCCAGGCATGTGGAACTGCTACAAGCAAAAAGACATAAACGACCAACTTCTGCTGGCCTACGGCTGGGGAGATGGAGGCGGAGGCCCCACCCGGGAGATGCTAATGACCCGCAGGGCCATGGAAGACATGCCCGGCCTGCCCTATGTAAAAACCGGCAAGGTTGAACAGTTTTTTGAAACACTTGGGAAAACCCTTACAGAACCCAACATCACAGAAGCCGATAGCACATCCGACAGTCTATGTGCCGATGGCATATCCGACAACCCAAATGCCAACGGCATAGCATCCGATAATACAAACACCGGCAGCATAATCACTGGCAACCTAGAAACCTGGGATGGAGAACTATACCTAGAGTACCACCGTGGAACCTACACCAGCCAGGCCTACGTAAAAAAAGCCAACCGCCAGATGGAGAACAGCCTCCACAACGCGGAATTCTTAAGTATGTTGCGAGACCTAAAGCAAGGAACAAGCGAGTACCCCACCAAGGCCCTAGCAGAAATATGGGAACGGGTACTGCTGCTGCAATTCCACGATATAATCCCCGGCTCATCCATCCGCAAGGTATACGAAGACAGCCGGGAAGACTACGAAAAAATGCTAACCCAAACCAGCGACTTAATCCAAGCGGCAACCACTGCCCTAAACCAGGAAATCAAGCTAAACCAAGACTCTGTAGTAGTGTACAACAACCTATCTTGGCGTCGGGATACGGCAGAGCTTTTCCTCCCCTACTCCGACACTATCAAGGAGAATACAACTTTCACAGATTCTGACGGCTATATCTTGGAAAGCCAGCAAACAGAAGGCGGCCTCTATGTTATTTTCACAGAGCTGCCGCCCTTAGGCTATAAATCCTTTGCACTGGGTACAACAGCCACCCCTAAGGACAATGATTTCTTCAAGCTGGAAACCATTGAAAATGAAACCAACGGGAACAAAACCACCCTAGAGACCAACTTCTACAATGTTGAATTTAACGAAAAAGGCGAGATCACCAGCCTCTATGACAAGATGGCCAAGCGGCAAATTGCTAAAGGCCCAAATACCAAAGCCTACACCCTAGCCCTAAACACCATCCAAGCCTTTGAGGACAAGCCCATAAGCCACGATGCCTGGGATATAGACGTATTCTATAAGGAAAAACCCTACAATAACTTCGAACACAGCAGCCTGGAAGTAGTAGAGCAAGGCAATCTTATGACGATATTGCGGCGCAAAATCAAGTTCAACCAGTCGGAAATAGAGCAAGATATAATTTTCTACACCCGCAACCGCCGCATAGATTTCAAAACCAAGGTCAACTGGAACGAGCGCCAGACTTTACTAAAAGCCGCTTTCCCGTTGGATATCCGTGCAGCAAACGCTACCTATGATACCCAGTTCGGCTTTATAGAAAGGCCCAACCACAACAATGATGAGCGAGCCTTTGCCCAATTCGAAGTCTGCGGCCACAAGTGGGCCGATGTATCCGAAAGCGGCTACGGCGTGGCCCTGTTCAACGACTGCAAATACGGCTACGACTGCAAAGACAGCGTAATGCGGCTGACTTTGCTAAAATCCGCTATCCATCCAGACGAAACCGCCGACCAAGGCCATCACGAGTTTACCTATGCCCTATACCCTCACTTTGGCAACCTGGTAGGCTCCTATGTACAAACCCGCGGAGCAGAGTTCAACAGCCCCGTACTTGGCTACGAGCTGCCAAAGTCCAGCGGCAGCAATTTCGCGGAAGTATCGCTGCTGCGTGTAAACGCAATGTCGCCCCAGCAGACAGAAGAAGGGCCATCGCTGCATGTGATTGTGGATACTGTGAAAAAAGCCGAGGACGGCAATGGTATGATTTTGCGGGTATACGAGTGCAATAACCGTGCCCTAAACGAAGCGGTTATCCAGCTTGATAGCTGCGTGCGGTTTACAGAAGTTATTGAGACCGACCTGATGGAAGAGCCCCTGCCTGAACAAAATATTACCGTTGACGGGCAGAATATTATTTTTGATATCCGGCCTTTTGAGATTAAAACATTTAAGCTGAGCTTATAGAGCAATAATAAAATGCGCTACCCATATGGAATTCCAAATGGGTAGCGCATTTTTCTACGTTTTCCGTTGCGGGAATCAGCATATCTTGTGAAACAAACGTGTATAGTCATTCCATCCGAAAACCGATATCCACCAATAAATAACCGTTTACGCAAAACCCCTTGAGGCACAGAAACCAAATGCTAAAATCAATATATAGTAATCCTAGATTATCTATGCAATGCGGAGGTGAGAGAGCTTGAAAGCGGCAGTGTATTCCAAAAACGAGTCAGTCAGCACGCGCATAGCCAATGACATCAGCCGCTATTTATATCAGCACCACCCCGAGTATTACGCAAAAATCATGAATTTTGTAAGCATGGCAGAGTTTGAGCAGACCCCTGGAAGCTACGGCATGGATTTATATGTACTTGAGCTTACGCATTGCAATGCTTCAGATGCCGGATTCAATATAGCAAAGCGACTACGTGACCAAAAAGTAGGCTGCGCCATAGCCTTTATTGTCCCATCGGAATACATAGCTTTTCAGGTAACCCGAGAGATGCTTTTGCCAAGCTATATATTCATAGATGAAGCACCTGAAAATGAAATGCATACTTTTTTGAACAGCTTCCTATCCCGCAGTGGCGAGCTGACTTTTATGGAGTTTACATTTCAGTATAAAAAATGGCTTGTAAACATCGAAAACATAAATTATATACAAACCTGCGGCAACCGTGTAATTTTAGTGTGCCAAAGTGCTACACTGGAATCTACAGAGCGCCTGACAGATTTAGAGCGTAGGCTGCCGGCGCATTTCTTTCGCGTTGATAAGGGATGCTTGATTAACATAAAACAGCTTACCTCAGCAAATTTTACTGACCAAAAGGCAATGTTTGGCCAAGATGATTTTGTATATATGTCCAGACGTGGGGCAAAAAAACTGCAAGAATTGCTTAGCAAAAATCACTGAATACATAGCCTTATAGCTATAAAGGAGATATCTGCATGAACTGGCTGATAATCATATACAGCGGAAGCGAAATCCACGAAATAGAGCTTGCAGCCACTAGGCAGGTGTCAATAGGCTCTGGCAAGAGAGACACTTTACGCCTAGACGCCCGCGCCTCCGGCCTAATGCCAACACATATAACCCTAACAGGACATAGTTCCGGGGTGCGCCTCTCATCGGCAGCACCCGTGAAAGCAGGTGGCAGCAAAACATCCGAAACAATCCTATCAAAGGAAAACATTGTACAAATAACGGCTACAACATCTCTGGCAGTTTTTCAGCGTAGCCACAGCAACACCACAGTATCCCTGTCCCAGGCAAGCGAGGTCACCATAGGCCGATCCGCCCGCTCGGATATTTCCTTGCCTGGCGCAATGGTATCATCCAATCATGCCATCATAAGAAAAGCCGGCAGCACCTGGGAAATAACAGACAAAGGAAGCCGCAACGGGACTTATGTAAACGGAAAGCGCATAGATACCACCCGACTAAAAGATAATGCCTTAATATTCATAAGCGGTTGGAAAATAAGATATACAAACAACTTGCTAATTTTCGAAAACATACTGGGAAGCCCAAGTATTTCACCAAAGCTTACAGTCGGCACAACCACGTCCAAGCAATTTTCCAACTCATCGGAAACCAAAAACTTTCTCCATGCAGCCACATACCCATATTTTCAACGCAGTCCGCGCCTAAAGCTAGAAGCAGAAACACACGAAATAGAAATACTATCTCCCCCAAACATAGGCGCAAAGCCGAGTGTTTCATGGCTTACGGTGCTGTTGCCCCCTGTGCTTATGGTCATTGTTATGTTGACAGTGGTAAGCCTAATGGAAACCGCAAGCCCCATGATGCTGGCCTTCACATTGCCAATGTCTGCAATCAGTGTGGTTATTGCTATTGCAAATTACAATTCTCAGACAAAAAAATGGAACACGCAAACCCAGCTTGCAAAAGATAAATACGCAAAGCATCTGGAAGACCGTGATAAAGAAATCACAGCCGCCGAGGCCAAGCTACTACGGACACTGGAAACAACAAACCCCGGCGCAAAAGAATGTATATCTATAGCCACCCGCCGAGATCGCCGCCTATGGGAGCGCACCCCAAATGATGACGACTTTCTTACCCTGCGGGTTGGCACAGGGCAAATACATTCAAATGTAAACATAAAAATCCCCCAAGAGCAGTTGACTCTTGAGGAAAACCCACTGCTGGCTATGGCCAACAAATTAAAGGATAACCATAGGATACTAAAAGGCATACCCGTTACAGCAGCGCTAAACGGCATACCGTCAGGTCTTATTGGTAGCCGCAAAGATGTGCTCCGCAGTGCCTGGAGCATTTTGCTTGGGGCTGCCACTCACCACGCTTATGACGATGTAAAAATAGCTGTGATATTCCCGGAAAGGGAGGCCAATGAGTGGGATTGGCTGCGCTGGCTGCCTCACTGCTGGGATGAAAACAGGCAGCAGCGCTTTATAGCCTGTAGGCCAGATGAAGCCGGAACTGTACTGCGCAACTTGGACGACATACTAAAAAACCGAGCCAGAAATATATCAGATAGCCGAGATGCAATGCCCGAGATACCGCATTATTTCATTATATTGGCCGACAAAACACTAGTCGAGCGCACTGGGATATCCTTGATTCCAAACTCCTCATGCCTTGGCATGTCTGTTGTATATGCCTATGGCGATATGGGGCATTTGCCCGGTGAGTGCAGCACTATTATTGAATGCGGCGGGGACACCGGCCATGAACATAATAAGAAGGCGAGAGCCGCTGAAAAAAATAGTAAAAAGGTAGCCCTATCCTCAGTTTATGACAAGAAGACGGGCACAACATCCTTTATCCCAGATAAACTGGATTTACAACAAATGGACAGCTTCGCAAGAAGCCTTGCACCTGTACGCTTCCGCGCACTATCAAAAAAGGCATCTATGCCCGACTATATCCCCCTTTTAGAGGGGCTTGGAGTAAACAGCGTAGAAGAGCTTGATGTACTGGGCCGGTGGAGCCGCAGCCGCCCATTCCAGGGGATTGCAGCACCCATTGGCATACGCGAAAACGGCGAAGTCTTCTCTTTCGATATACACGAAAAAGGCATGGGGCCTCACGGTATTGTTGCCGGGGCCACCCGCTGGGGCAAAAGTGAGACCCTTACAACTTGGCTTTTATCCATGGCGTTAAACTTCCATCCCCAAGAAGTCAGCTTTGTATTAATCGACTTTAAAGGGGATGGGCTTTCCGGCATCCTGATGGAGCTGCCCCATGTGGCTGGTAAGATAAGCAATGTAAACGACATAACCAGCATAGAGCGCAATCTTCGCTCCCTACGAGGGGAGCTTTTGCGCCGTCAGCGTGTCTTTATGGACACAAAACAGGAGAATATACACAGATACCAAGAGGCATTTAGAAGCGGCCGTGTAGAAAAGCCCATGCCCTACCTTATTATCGTAATAGACGAGTTTGCGGAGCTAAAAACCCAGTTTCCAGACCAGATGAACAACTTTATCCAGATTGCCCGTGTTGGCGGCAGTCTTGGTATTTATATGGTTTTGGCCACTCAATCACCAGGGGGCGGCATTGTAAGCGGCCAGGTTTCTGCCAATAGCCGCTTCCGTATATCCCTTAAAACCGCCGAAGCTGGCGAAAGCAAGGATATCCTAGGTACAACAGATGCCTTTGAAATAACAACCCGTGGCCGTGCCTATATAAAAGTAGGCAATAACGAGGTCTACGAGCAGGTGCAGACATTTTTTAGCAAAGCCCCTTACAGGCCTACCCTCGGTGCGAAAGGCCCCGCAACCAAAATAAATATTATAGAACTGGATGGCAGCCGCATAAAGCCAGAAGTCTACGACAAAACCATAGCTGCCACAGCTGCCGAATACGGCGAAGGGCGCGCCGTGGCCCAGCATATAAAAGATACGGCAACCCGAGCCAATATCCAACCAGCCCGGCAAGTGTGGACAGAACCCCTGCCCCAGAGCCTTGCATTGTCCTCCCTGTTAGTGCAAAAACCCGCTTTTGATGATTTGGTCAAAAGCGATCCGGGCTGCTTATCGCCTAGCAGAATGCAGAATGATCATATGGAGGTTTCAGACAGGTGGAATGTCACGAATGAAGGCTTCGCTGTTACTGTAGGTTTGGTAGACGACCCGGAAGCCCAAACCCAGTATCCACTTGTCCTAGACTTTGCGGCAGACGGCCACCATGCCATCTACGGGGCCCCAGGATCAGGCAAAACCGAATTTATTAGGACTGCCTTGCTATCGGCAGCAATGGACTACGCACCAGATCAGATTCAGTTTGCGGCCCTGGATTTTGGCACATGGGGCCTTAAAATATTTGAAGGCCTCCCCCATACCCTGCTTGTAGCCGATGGCAATGACAAAGAAAAAATCAGCCAAGCAGAGCAGTTTTTCCTTGCAGAGCTGGAGTCGCGAAAAGGCCTTTTCTCAAAGCAAGGGGTGGGAACCCTTGAGGCGTATCGCGACATAACCGGCGAAAACCTTCCCGCGATTTTAATTGCAATAGACAACATGGCATCCCTATATAACATGTACCCAGATTTTATTGAAACCATCTCAACCTTGGCACGGGAGGGCGGCAGCCTGGGTATTTACCTGCTTATGACTACAGGCTCCCAGGGTAGTTTTATGTATCGCCTAGCCCAGTACATCAAGGTTAACCTGACCCTACAGCTAACCGACAAAGGCGAATATCGCCAGTTAGTAGGCGGAAGCGGCAAAGCTGAGCCAGGGCCGTATCCGGGGCGGGGATTTGTAAAAGGGCCGTTGGAGTTTCAGACAGCGCTTTGCGCAGAAGGCACAAGAGAGGCCGACCGGGTAAAGCACTTGCGGGACACGTGTGCGGCGATTATGGCGGCCTGGAGTGGCGAAAAACCAAGCCTGTCACGGGTGCTATCCGGCGAGGTATCCGCCCAAGACCTTGTGTATAACGAGGAGTTTGTGCAAATAGGCTATGACAAGACCGGAAAGCCCTATGGGTTTGACATCAATGAAATGAATGGCTGTGTCGTTTCCGGCGCGCCAGGCAGCGGTAAAACCAACATTCTCGGGTGGATTGCATTGGCATTGTCGAAAGACCCGGCGACTACAGTGTATATATACGAACAAGGAGAAAATCTACAAGCTGTAGTTGGTGGTGGCAGTGAGGCCCATCCCTCCACGATTATTACCCATAATGGAGCCGACTTTGACGAGATAGCACAAAACATTTTTGATGAATACAACCAGCGCAAGCAAAACGCCAGAGCCTGGCTTGACGAGCATGGCCCCAAGCAAGGCATTGAGGACGGGCAGCCCATAGTAGCCAGCGAAACATGGCAGCGTATTGTGATATTGCTAGACGACTTCACTACCTTCTATGACGAAATCTCAGACGAAACCGCCGATATACTGGAAGAAATAATGTCCGACGGTGCATCATACAAGATATTTTTCTATATTGCAGGTGACAAAGATGGGTTGACACGGTTTTTTAATCTATCTTTGCCTGCTTTGAAGCTATGCCTGGCCAAGGGGAATGCAGTGGCCCTTGGCGGCAACTTGCGGGAGTATGGTATGTTTGCCAACATGCACGATGTAACCGATGGGGCCATCGGGCCAAAGGAAGGCTATGTAATACATGGCGGTAGCGCTAGTGCAATAAAAATCGCAAATGTGAAGGAGGTATGAATATGAAAAATAAATTTACCACGGACTGCTTATACCGGAAGGGATGGAATAATCAATGAATGGTGACTATCCAGGTATCATTAGCATTTTACCGCTCTTATCGTTGCCGTTATTATCATTACTTGCTTTGCCCGCGATTTTCACTGGCTACCGTCGTAAGAGATTGAATATTGCAATTGCACTTATATCTATGGTCGTGGTTGCATCATCGTTGTTATTCGGCCTCGAAAGTCTTATTTGGTCACTAAACCACACATATGTGCATGGTATGCATGGTGGACATTTCTACCTTGACAATCATTTTTATGTTTATATGTTATTTGCTGCTGTTCCCGTTTTATTTATTGTTTCCTCTGTAATAGTGGCAAAATACGTTTCGCTGCGGGGCTGTGTAATATGGGGGAGCTTTATTGCCACAATGGTCATACTTGGGGCTATGAGTTTCTACTGGGTTGACAGTGGCACATGGCTCATCGAACGCTTTGGGCATATGAGTTATACCTTTATGCTTGTACAGTCTGTAACGGCTATTCCACTTGCTTACCTCTTGCGTATCGGCACAAGGCTTGTTTTGCGTGTTTTTACTATATTAATTGTGTTTCAGGGGTTATTGTTTTCGACAATAATGCCCCTTTGGTTTTATGCCGAGATGCCTCGCACACTCATTATCAGAGATTCCAGAGATGCTTCTTTGTTTCTCTCATCCATTACGTCACTACTGCTTATATGCATGATGGTGTTATGCTTTTTTGTTATATTACATGCAGTTGCCTGCTTACATCCCAGGGCATATAGGCACATATTTAAAGTAAAGAAAGCTAAACCATAAGCGCGATGCTTTATCGTAAAAAATCGCCAATGTAAAGGAGGCGTAAACTTATGCTCAACATTACACATATGTGGTTGTTTATTCTGCCATCATTATTTATTTTGCCAGCACTTTTCACCAACTACCGCTACAAATGGCTAAATATTGCTATTGTCTTTACATGTACGGTTGTAGTTGCGCTTTTTTTGCAGATTGGCGCGGAAGATGTTATTTGGGCAATAAACCGTCAAGATCACCTTCATGCCGTGTATGGGGCTCACTACTTTGACCGCAACTTTCTCTTCTATCTTTTTTTTGCTGCTGTTCCTGTTTTGCTGTTTATTTCATCGGTTATTGTGGCAAGGTACACCTCACCAAGAGGCTGTGTAATATGGGGGGCTGTAGCTACCGCAATAATTGCACTTGGGGCCATCTATTTTTACTCATGGGTTGAACCAGGGGTTAATGCCGGGCCGTTTTGGCTTACAGAGCGTTTTGGGGCCATAAGCTATACCTTTATGCTTGTACAGTCCATAACAGTTATTCCTACTGCATATCTGCTTCACAAGGGAACAAGGCGTGTTCTGCGCATCTTCGCATTTTTGCTTGTGCTTCAGGGGTTGCTGTATGCGATATCAATGCCCATATGGTTTTATAGTCAGATGGGGCCTATGGCATTTTCATTTTATGACGATACCACATCCCTACGCGAACCATCTCTGACATCATTGCTGCTTATATTCATGATGGCACTATGTACTTTTATCATATTACATGCAATTGCCTATTTGCATCCCAAGACATATAGCCGCATACTAAATGCAAATAAAGAGGCCAGATATACCTCATACCGCAATTAAATGTAGTTGATTAGATTGAAAAACATGCACAATATCGAACTGGAAGGAGCACGCCCTACAATGCCTGATGCCTTTATCGTAACAATATCAGACGCCAAAGGACAATTTGAGGCTGACTTAGAAATCCCATCCTCTCTACCCTTCTCAGCCTTTAAGGCAAAATTACTAGAAATCCTAAAAATCATGGATGACGACATCTTCGGCCCATGGCGGGACTACCGGCTACGTTTTAATAGCCAAACCTTCGGCAGTGGCGATACCCTGGCTGCCGCCGGGGCCTTTGATGGCAGCCGCCTAATTGTAGAGCGGGTGCGACTATGAACGATGTTTACTTGGATATAGAAAAATATCGGCGGATAGCTGCCGATCTTAGACAAATGGCCGCAGACATAAGCATCAACCGCTCAAGCATGACTGCCCTAATGGGGTTTGTGGGCGATGCATGGCAGGGCACTGCCGCCGATGCCTTTATTGAAGCCAGCGAATGGAGCCTAAAAGAGATTGACCGCCTGCGGTTTGATATAGAAGAATTGGCCTCAATCATTGAGACGGCTATCCGATCCAACTAAAAGTTGTTTCATTTTTGACAAAAGCGTAAAGCGAAGGAGACAGTAATCATGACCGAAATAACCCAATACGCCCCCCTATGGGGCGCATGGCAGGTAGACTCTCTAATAGGCGAAGGCTCCTTTGGCAAAGTATACAAAGTGCGCCGGGAAGAATTCGGCAAGACCTATTACTCCGCCGTAAAATTAATAACCATCCCCCAAAGCG
>Ga0123355_10000334_pt1 | contig 61015 bp, 31 predicted proteins | sample TergutEmb28metaG_3_FD_89872 | JGI IMG/M metagenome (GOLD analysis project Ga0123355, IMG submission 89872) | Embiratermes neotenicus P1 segment gut microbial communities from Petit-Saut dam, French Guiana - Emb289 P1 | ecosystem: Host-associated > Arthropoda: Insects > Digestive system > Gut ...
AACGATATTCGTTATCCACGAAAAGAAAATATTCCCCGTCAAATCCACCCTATTAACAGGATCATTCATAGTATACCCATACAGGTTACTACTCTGTCCAATTGCCAGAGGATCAGGAGCTATGCTCTGCCTATCACCCCAGATCATATTCCCCGGATGCCAATGCGTGTCCTGTGCTGTAAACCGCCCTGTGTTTGCATCATATTCCCTTGCCTGTGCAAACCATGTTCCGGCTATCGAGTCATGCTGATAGCCTGTGAAGCCGAATGGCTGTGTACTCGGTATTGTGTGGTGTGCGTTACCAAACTCATCATAGCCATATACCTCTTGACCAAAGCGAACAGGGCTACCCATTTCATCCAGTTTATACAGCTGTACTTCATTACCTGTATCTGCATAAAGCAAGTTCGTGTCCCAGATGTATGATGTTGCTGTGCTATCTTCATAACGCTCAAGTAGATTGTTGTACTGTTTTGTCATGTCAACTACATCATCAATATGTCTCGTCGGGTTAATATCGGATTTATCATTGAGTTGTCCAACACTCTGACCAACTCTGTTGCCAAAGCCATCGTACCGATATTCAGCACCCTCGCCTGTCACATGGTTCTTCACCTGCTCCAAGCGATTTAACGCACCAAATTGATATTGGTTTTCTAATATGTTGTTCTTATGCAACTGTGTAAGATTACCGCGTTTGTCATAAGTGTAGCGTTGCTCATTACCAGCTGAATCTGCTGTAGATATTAGCTGGTTGAGTGCATTGAAGCTATATGATGTCTCAAGTTGACCGTCAATCATCCTTGTACGATTGCCAAAGCCGTCGTATTCATAACTTCGGAGTGCTTGACCATCTTTTGATACTTCCTGTAAACGATTGAGAGAGTCATAAACATATGAATATGTCCCGCTTTCTTCAGGAAGGTCTTTGCGTTCTTTGATTATTTCTGTTCTGTTGCCCATTGCATCATAAGAATACTTATACCTGTCAAGCACACCATCTACACTTGCATGGCTAAGCTCTTCCAAATGACCAAGTGGGTTGTATTGATATGCTGTCTTTGAGCCATCAGAGAATATCTTCTCTACCAAGCGACTTTGTTCATCATAGTTGTACAACGTCTTGCTTGCTTCATCGCCCACTTGTGTTAATCGCAGTGAATCATCGTAGCCGTATGTTACTTGCTTGCCGTCAGGATAGGTCATGCTCGTCTTCAAGCCACCAACGCCCCATTCATACGATACTGCCTTATCATTATGGTCTGTAACCTTAGTCGCTCTACCAAGTGCATCTACTTCTATCTTTGTCGTTCCAAGCCAGTCTTCAACTTCGCTCAATCGGCGCAGTGCGTCATATTGAAGTTTCACCTCACGACCGTCTGCATATTCAATATGATTCACGTCTCCATGCATAGTATAGCCATATTTCGTCAAGTAACCATCCTTGTCAAGCTTCTCAACAAGTTGACCTCGCACATCGTAGCTGAAGCTTTCCTTTTGACCAAGAGCATCAGTTATTGAAGTCACTCTGCCCATGATATCACGCTCATATTGCGTTATGCGAGAAGCATCTTCCATCCCGATGGCACTCTGACGCATTTCAATTAACTGGTCGCGAGCGTCATAAGTATAGCTAACTTCATTGCCAACAGGATCTACAACCCTACAAAGCTGACCTGTGGCAGTATATTCATAATTTGTCACATTGTCGATTTCATCTGTCACACTTGTCACATTGCTTACAGCATTATATGTGTATTGCTTTACTCCACCAAATGAGTTCTCGACCTTGACAACACGATTTAGGCAGTCATATTCATATTTCAATGTTTGTCCGAGCCTGTTTGTGGTGGTAACCACATTCCCAGCATTATCATAAGAATATGTTTCTCTTGTGTTATCCGGATGATTTATTGCAATAAGTCTGCCACCGGACTCATATTCACAGTTTGTTATACGCCCGACTTCATCTGTTATGCTCGATACTTTGCCTAATGGCGTATATGTATATCTGCGGCTCTCACCGAGAGCATTTACTTCTTCTATAAGCTGCCCCGATGCATCATATTTAAGATTAACCGTATTCCCAAGTACATCTGTCATACTTGTCATTTTACGATCAGCATTGTACGTGTACTTATATATGTCGACAAAATCTTCTTCATCTGCCGACTTAACCCTCACCACTGCCAGCTGACCTACTTCATTATACGATAATATTGTTGTATTGCCAGTTGCATCTTCTATCCGTTGCAGTTCGCCTTTCGCATTATGCCAACACACAACTTTACTGCCGTCAGGCTGCTCTACAGCTTCTAGCTGATTCAGCTCGTTGTATATATACTTCGTCTCTGCACCGTTTGGCTCTACCACATGTGCAAGATTCCACATATTATCATAGTTGAGCAACGTTACACGCTCTAGCTGATCAGTAAACTTTGACGGTCTGCCCAGCACATTATATTCAAACTGTATGACTCCACCATTGAAGTCTGTTGCACTTACGACGTTGCTCATCTCATTGTAAACATAGTTGCATACATCGCCTAGTGCGTTTTTCACCTCAACTATATTATCCGATACATCATACTTGAAATGCGTCTCATTACCATTGCCATCTATCGTCGCAATGGCTCGATTAAGCTCATCATAGCGATATGATGTTACTATGCCCGACGCATCTACTATTTGAACTATATTCTTACGATCATCATAGGTATATTGAACCTTACTGCCATCAGGTTGCGTAATCGTTTCCGGGATACCCTGTTCTACATAGCTTAGTTCAGTACGGTTTTGTAAGGCATCGTCTGCTGTCACAAGATTGCCCTCATCATCGTAGCTAAAATCACCTTTATCCTGTCCGTTCACACTTATCTTGCACAGTTGCCCTTGTGGAGTATAGCTCAATTCTGTCTTCACTTTTGCTGCATCCGTGAAGCTGGTTATATTACCTGCACTATCATAACTACACTCTATTCTCTTTCGATTTATATCTATCTCAAATATCTTTCGATTATTCTGATCATACCCAAACTCAGCAGATACCATCCAACCATCTTCATGGTCATCTATACACATACCTACTGTTCGATATTTCTCATCCTGCTTGTATGTCACAGGAGTGCCGTTTTGTTGTATCAGTGTGGTCGTTCGCTCCGCATCATTATATTGATACTCCATAACGCCACCATCTGCCATGTATTGCCTTACAGCTCGATTTTCTGTATCAAATTCTGTGACAGTTTCTTTTACGCCAAATGGATTTATCAATTCAACTAATCTACCCATACCATCATATGTGTATGTATACTCTCCGCCATTTAATTGTACCGACTTGGACAGTCTGCCGTTTGTGTATTCAAACTTGATTTCACGTCCGACATGGTCTGACACTCTAGTCAACTTGCTTTCATCATCATAGCTGAAATCAATATGACCACTTGGCGTTGACACTTGTGTAAGCATGCCGTCAGTGTGTTCAAAGTCTGTATATGTACCGACTGTCGAATGTTGTACGAGCAGTCCATCGCTGTCAAAGTAATGCATTTCCATTCCCGTAGAGCAACGCATCCAGCCCTCATCTGTCTTCATAAGAACTTTATCGCTACTCGTGAGAGGCATGTAGTGACCGTCGTCCATCTCTCTATATGCTTCCACATGGCCATCGCCATGGCGAATTTTGATTATTTTATTTTCGACGTGCAAGCGTATATCGAAACTATGTGTCCAACCGGCTCCCATTGCACTATCCGACGGACTGCCAATTGTGTTGTAGAAACGCTCAAAGTTAAGCGGATAACGGCCGGGGATCTTCATATCTTTCTTGCTGTATATGAAATTGCCGGTTGCCATATTTACCGGATCTCCGGCAAACGCACAGAATATCGTAAGCCCCGCCACTGCGGCCATCATCAGTGCATCAATGATAGCATCAATACATACGCCATCCAATCCATCGTGCGACTCAATCAGTGCCAGCAATGGATAGGGACTATTTAGGCTGGAGCGTGCCAGTTGTATATTACTTGAAAGTGCCTCTATTCCGTCAGCTACAACCTGAAGCTGACCGGAATAAGAGTAGTCAACACTTTGTATCTCTCCATCTAGTCGATTGAACAGCACGTTGGTTTCTATTCTCGCCGCATCAAGTGTTTGTATAGCTGTACTTAAATCTAAAGCTGCCGATCTCAACTCAGCGGCTTGAGCACGCATGTCCGCAGCACGAGCCGTTGCGTCGTTATGAATCGCCATCCAGTCGACTGCAAGCTCATCATCTCGAAAGTTATGTCCACTGGAACGACCTGCTTGTGTCAGTGCGTTCCAAGCTCTGCTTTCTTCATTAGCAGCACTTGTGTCTAAATCAGCCGCCGTACTTCTGTAGTCGGCTGCGGTGGCTCGCATATTTCTTGCTTGCTCATTCATCGCTTCTATGCAATCTTGACGTACTTTTTCAGCTGATTCACTATTCCATGTAAAATCCATATATTCAACCCTCGTTAACTTATACTTAATATGCTTCCGACAAAACTTCTCACGCTGGCATCGACATTTTCGGTTGTGCCTGAAATCTGAGTCCATGAGTTATTTGCACCATGTGCAATAATTCTAACCTGATCTGTTGTTAAGGGCACACTAAAAGATTCATCGCACAGTGCATTTATATCGTTTACTACCCTGTAAATTGTCGATGCAATATTGTTCTCAGCTTGAACGATTCTTCCCATACACGAGTCATACTCGCCACTATCAATGACTACATTCGAAGAGTTACCAACACCGCTTACAGAACTTCTGCCGATGGCTGCATTACCTGCAGGATGTGGCGCGGTTACATTTACACGATCCTCTAAAGCAGGGTGTGGCAAAACTCTACTGGATGATGCTGTGAATGGGTCCTTGTTATGAGCCCTCCTTGCATCTCTTAAAGCCTCGTCAACTGCTCGAAGATATACTCTTGCGGCGTTGCCGCCAAATCCAATTTGCATTTTGGCTCCTCCTATCTTCTCCGGGGAATACCAGTCACGCCACCACGCGGGCGATTCAAGTGAGGTAATCGCACGATGCTTGCTGCTCGCAACTCATCAACTTGTCTAAATCGTTCCGCAGCATCTTCCATAAACGCAAGCAAGTCAACTAACAGCAGTGATGTTCTGGCGGCTTTTTGCTTCTTGAGCTCTATCACTCCTACCAGCTCTGCGTGTGTTGCACTGTCTAAATCATAAACAAAATTCAACGCAATATTGTATTCCAGCTCTAATGAAGCAAACTCATTTAACAGTTCGTTCCTTAACTGACTTGCTCTCTCATTTACAGCAGCATGGTCTATATTGTAGGTGCTCGACATGATTAGCGCCTCCTTTGCAATACGTATGTTGTAATAATGATATAATAATAACCATTACAAGAGATGTCAAGATAATATCAACATTTACTTGTATAAACTGACCTCTAAGTACGAACGCACACCCCTACAACTGTAGGTTGTTCACAAAGTCTTTACAATTACTTGGATGTGCGTTGATTTTTTTAGCTATTCAAATCAAAGTTTTGCCAATGTAAAATCTGACATCAAAAATTTTACTCTTGCCAGTAGTAATATGAATCTATATACTAATATACAATCAATCGCAAAGGAGATCGCCTGCTTATGAAGAAACCTGTGTTGGTCGTTGGTGGTGGAATTGCAGGAATACAAGCATCTACTGATTTAGCAGAGATGGGTATTCCGGTTTTTCTCGTGGAGAATTCTCCCAGCATCGGCGGTCGGATGGGTCAGCTAGATAAAACTTTTCCTACAAATGATTGCTCGGCTTGTATACTTGCTCCCAAGGTTACTGATTGCTTTAATCATCCTTTAGTTAAGACACTTACAATGAGCGATTTGCTCGATGTTAAGGGTAATGCTCCAGACTTCACTGCGGTTGTAAAGCGACGTCCTCGTTATATCGACGAAGATGTGTGTAATGGTTGCAGTGATTGTGAAGGTGTGTGCCCGGTTTTAGTCAAGTCAGAGTATGATATAGGTCTAGGCTCTCGCCACGCGGTGTACAAGCCTTTCGCTCAAGCTGTACCAAATAAAGCGGTCATTGAGAAAAAAGGCTCGTCTCCCTGTAAGTATAATTGCCCGGCAAAAATGGACACTCACGGCTATGTCACGTTGATAGGTCAAGGACGCTACGCGGAAGCTCTTAGAGTTGTTCGACGCACTACGCCATTTGCCGGAGTGCTTGGTAGGGTCTGCTTGCATCCATGTGAGGAAAACTGCACTCGCCAATATGTTGAAGAGCCTGTTTCCATAGCGTCGTTGAAGAGATTTATTGCAGACCACGAGCTAAACAGCGGAGTCGCACCTTTAGTTTCCCCTTCAGAGGATATTCAGCAAAAAGACGACAAAATAGCCATTATCGGTGCCGGCCCTGCCGGTATAAACTGTGCATATCAACTCGCACTACAAGGGTATAATCCGACTATTTTTGAGGCTTTGCCTGTGGCAGGCGGAATGTTAAAGGTCGGTATTCCAAACTATAGATTAAACAAAGATATCCTTGACTATGAAATAGACATCGTCAAAAAAATGAGCGTTGAGATAAAGTTAAACTCAATGCTCGGTAGAGATTTTACAGTCGACACATTGAAGAAAGATGGATATAAAGCCATCTTCCTTGCAGTTGGTGCACATAAGGATATGAAGTTAGGTGTGCCGGGTGAGGAACATGAAAGCGTAATCTCAAGTGTGAACTTCTTACGAGAATTAAATCTGGCATCCCATACGAATGATGCACCAAAAATTGGAAAAAACGTCATCGTCATTGGCGGCGGCAATGTTGCTATGGACGTAGCACGTTCGGCACGTCGACTCGGCTGTGATGTCAGTGTTGTGTATCGCCGCTCACGTGCACAAATGCCCGCAAATGAGTGGGAAATCCATCACGCTCTGGAAGAAGGTATAGAAATCCGTGAGCTAACAACTCAAGTAGAGGCTATTGTCGAAAATGGAACGTTGACCGGTCTGAAGTGCTTGCAAAACAAGCTGGGCGAAAAGGATTCAAGTGGCCGTCGACGTCCGGTGGCCATTGAGGGATCAGAGTTTATTCTACCCGCCGATACGATCATTACTGCCATCGGTCAGTCGGTGGACAAGGATCCAGTGATACATAGTGGAGTAGATGCGTTCGACAAATATGGCACTTTGATGATTGACGAAACCACAATGCAAGTTCATGGACATGAAGGAGTCTTTGCCGGTGGAGATGCAACAAGAGGTCCCGCTACAATGATTGAAGCTGTGGCTGACGGAAATGCAGTCGCGGTCGCAATCCGTAATTTCCTTGAGGGCACGAATCTTCCAGTCGAGCCATATACTCTTCCCCAAACTCCATTAGAGCAAATTGAAACACAGGGATTACCACCTGTCGCCAGAGCGTCAATGCCTATGATTAGTTTAGAAGAGCGACTAAGCTCGTTCAATGAAGTTGAGCTTGGCTACACGGAAGATATCGCAAAATCAGAAGCTCTGCGCTGCGTAAACTGCTCGATCTGTTGTGAGTGTAAGCTTTGCGAAGAAGCGTGCTGCGCCGGAGCTATCGCCCATAATCAATTGTCAGAAACATATGAAATCCCTATAAGTGCCGTTGTTCTTGCAACAGGATTTGACGTTTCAAATTATATTCCCCCGGAGTTGGGCTATAATCGATTTGATGATGTTTTGACCAGTCTGGAATATGAACGCATTTTGTCAGCATCCGGTCCATTTGGAGGTCATGTAAAACGACTTTCCGATAGCAAAGTGCCAAAGCGTATAGCTTTTATTCAATGCGTTGGCTCACGTGACCAAAGATGTGGCGGCAAATATTGTTCTTCCATCTGTTGTATGCAAGCTGTTAAGGAAGCTCAAATAACTAAAGAGCACTTGCCTTCTGTAGAAAACATTGACATCTTTTATATGGACATGCGTGCTTTTGGAAAAGATTTCGACAGGTATGTTGACTCAGCAAAAAATAAATATGGTATCGGCTTTATCAGAAGTCGTGTCGGCGGCATCGAACGAGATAACTGCACGGGTGATCTAATTTTAAATTATTGTGGTGATGATGGAAGAAATTCAACTCAAAGCTATGATCTCGTTGTACTTTCAATGGGTATGCAATCGAGTGATGAGTCGAAGCAACTCTTCAACAACCTAAATATACGAACCAACCGCAATGGCTTCGTCGCCCATGATTTACTTAACGCTCCCGAAACTTCACGCAGAGGAATACTGGCTTGCGGTGTAGCTGCCGGCCCGAAAGACATTCCGGAAACAGTTGTTGAAGCAAGTGCAGCCGCCGCAGGTGCAGCCAAGATTTCCGGCTCGTGCAGTAATGTTGATCTATACGGTGATTATAGTAGTTTCTTTGTAAAAGAGCCCGATGTGCCGGAACGAGATGTCTCAAAAGAACCACTTCGCATCGGTGTGTTTGTCTGTCATTGTGGCACTAACATCGGCGGATATCTGACTGTGCAAGAAGTTGTAAATGACGCTTCAAATTTGCCGTTCGTAGTTTATTCTGATGAATCCCTTTACACTTGTTCTATTGATGCACAGAAAAACATAAGTGATGCGATAGTAGAGCACAGGCTCAATCGTGTTGTTGTTGCTTCATGCACACCGCGAACCCACGAGAAACTGTTCCAAAACGTTCTTAGAAAATCCGGACTTAATCCATACTTGCTCACAATGGCGAATATTCGAGACCAATGTTCCTGGGTACATATGGACGATATGCGAGCAGCTACTGACAAGGCAAAAGAGCTCGTTTCTATGGCTGTAGCGAAAGTCACATATGCTAAGCAATTGAAGAGAAATAAAATACAAGTCGACAAATCCTGTCTCATCATCGGAGGTGGCATGACAGGTCTGTCTGCAGCAATTGAGATGTCAAACATGGGATATGATGTCTACTTGGTTGAGCGTAGTGGCAAGCTAGGCGGAAATGCACTTAGTCTTACTTATGATGTCTATGGCAGGAGCATTTCCAACTATTTAAACAGTGTGATTAGCAACGTGCTGGGTGATGACAAAATAACCTTAATGCTAGATTCGACAATCACGGCTATCAGCGGTTATGTGGGCAATTTCAAGACAACGGTCTCTACTGTGCAGGGCGAGAGAGAGCTTACACACGGTGCTGTCATTGTTGCTGTCGGTGCAAAGACTGCTCAACCTGATAACTTCCTGTATGGGAACAATGAAAATGTCATGACCCACCTTGAGCTGGAGCAACGGCTTTCAGGTTCGCAAAGGACAACCCCGAGAGCAATCCCCTCCCCCGTCATTGCGAGGAGCAAAGCGACGTGGCAATCCAGACGAAAAGCTACATTAGAAGCTAAACCTGACTCAATCCAAAGCATCGTAATGATTCAATGTGCAAATTCACGCAATACTGTGCACCCCTATTGTTCAAGAGTTTGCTGCAACCAGGCTGTCCGTAATGCAATTCATATTAAGCGGTTAAATCCTGATTGTAATATAACAATACTATACCGCGAAATGCGTACATATGGTCTAAGCGAGAACTTTTACACCGAAGCCCGTCGAATGGGTATACAGTTTGTGCAATTTGAAGATGATAATTACCCTTCTGTATCAGAAGCTAATGGACGCCTGATTGTAAGTGTTGATGATTTGCTTCTTGGTCAAAAGGTTGAATATCCCGCTGATATTGTATCGCTATCATCATCAATAGTGCCCGATATAGAAGAAAACACTCGCATTGCACAGATGCTCAAAGTTCCGCTCAATCAAGATGGATTTTTCCTCGAAGCTCATGTTAAGCTCCGTCCGATGGATTTCGCCACAGAAGGAGTCTTTCTTGCAGGCCTTGCTCACGGACCAAAGAACATTCAAGAGTGCATCGTCCAAGGCAAAGCTGCTGCCGGCAGAGCTGCAACTGTTGTTTCAAAAGAGATGCTTGAAACCGAGGGAACCATCGCAAATGTTGATGCAGAGATTTGTGTTGGCTGCGGTGCATGTGAGAATGTTTGCGCTTATTCGGCCATCGAGATAAACGCAGTTTCTCTGCGAGGCAAATTAGCTGACAGGGCTGTCATAAATGATGTTCTGTGCAAGGGTTGCGGCACATGTTCTGCTGCCTGCCGCTCCGGTGCTATAGATGTTGGCGGGTTCTCCGATGAACAGATTATTAGAGAAATTGAATATTTGTTAAGGTAATCCCATCGTAAATACAATTTCGTCATTGCGGACTCGATCCGCAATCCCATAAACATAGCGTCGATTCAGGGGATCCCGGATCAAGTCCGGGATGACAAGTTTGGGTAGCACTACATCTTGATTGCCACGCCACCACACTCCTTGCAATGACGGCGAAAACTGCCCACTCTGTGCTAACATGTTAGCAACAAACAGAAAAGAGTTAGAGTATGAACAAAAACAATCCAAAAATTGTTGCTTTTCTTTGCACATGGTGTAGTTATGCCGGTGCTGATCTTGCAGGTACAAGCAGGAGTCAGTATCCACCAAATGTGCGTGTTATTCGCGTCCCTTGTTCCGGTCGAATAAATCCAATCTACATTATTAAGGCTTTGTTAGAAGGTGCAGATGGTGTGTTGGTTTCAGGTTGTCATCCAGGCGACTGTCATTATCTGGTGGGCAATTATCATGCACGTCGTCGTTTTGTTGTCTTGAAAAAGCTTCTGACCACTGCCGGGTTTGATGCAGACAGAGTTCATTTCACATGGGTTTCTGCTTCCGAGGGTGCACGCTTTGCTGATGTCATTCGAACTGTAACAGTGAAAGTGCAGGGTTTAGGTGCATCAACTGACAGTTCTGAACAAACGCAACCGGAGCACACTGATAATCAAGACAATTCGTCAAATCAAATGGCGAGTTTAAGCGACCTTGTTAACCAAGAGCCGATTGTGCAAGAGAATAGCAATGCGAGTGCTCAGATTACTCATCATGAACAATTTGCCAAACAGCGCGAACAGCTCATATCCCATTGCAAAGAGCTGTTGAAAAGCAAGGCTGTTGAGTTTGTTATTGGCTTTAGAAGACAGGAGGACAATTCACCTGTCTTCTCGGAGAGCACAGGAGAACTGATCCCCTGTGTCCCCGCAGAGAGCACAGGAGAACTAATCCCCTGTGCTCCACTCAGTGTTCCATGTTTTATTGACTCTCCTGCTGATGTTGAAAAGTTGATGTGGGATAATCGTTGTATTCCGACTTTAAGCGGTTATCTCATTGATAGCAAGGCAAAAGCTACAAGTGTCAAAAATAACAAGGTTGCAATCGTTGCGAAGCCTTGCGATGCTCGTGCCATAGTGAGTCTAATTCAAGAAAAACAGTTGAAGCGTGATGATATTCATATTATCGGGCTAACCTGTGCCGGAATGGTGAGTGAAGATGGTACAGCCCTCCCCTGTTGTCTGGATTGTGATGTTCGCACACCTCCAATTTATGATTATCTCATTAATCAATCGTCATTGCGGCCTCCGAGCCGCAACTCCCTAAATATAGCGCTGATTCAGGGGATCCCGGATCAAGTCCGGGATGACAAAGGGTACTCCCTTAGCGAAGAGGTTGATAAGTGCATATTGTGCTACAGTTGTCGCCAGTCATGCTATGGTTGCTATTGCGAAACCTGTTTCGTGGATCGCGGAGAGCCGGATTGGCAAACATCCTCTCCGGACACCGGTGCAAAAATGCTATATCACTTAGGACGTGCAATGCATTTGTCAGGCCGTTGTGTCGGGTGCGGTGCATGTGAAAACACTTGTGCTTCCGGGGTGAATGTTCGTTATCTCATCCGCGAGGTTTCGAAATTTATAGAGGATACATATGGTTATCAATCAGGCATGGACCCGGATGCCACGCCTGCCATGTTGACATACAACAACGATGATCCGGAAATTGGGTTTTTAGGTGAGTACAATGACAAATAATCGAATCAGCAAAGAGAATATGCGCAACTTTCTTGAGTATCTTAGCTCGGGACGCACGCTTGTCGGGCCTGTTTTTACCGGCAAGGTTGTGGAGAATCGGGTTGCTATGAGCTCTGAAATCCTTATGGATGATCGTATTGCGTATAACTCAATTAAGGCTCACTACTTCCCTCAATCAGAGCTGATGTTTACGTTTTCAAATGATGAAATAACTGACAATAGTGATATATCCGGTTATGTTATTTTTGGTGCAAGACCATGTGATTTAGAAGCTCTGCGAGTAATGAGCATAGTTTATACCTCGGGTAAATATGCCGACCCATTCTTTCAAAGGCGATTTGATGCAAACTTCATCATCGGTGTTGGTTGTCAAAAGCAGAAGCCCGGATGTTTTTGTACAGAAATGGGTGTTGATGCAGAGTTCTCTGACTTTTGTGATATTATGCTCATCGATCACGATGGTCATTATACAGTTGAACATTTATCGGAAAAAGGACAAAATGCACTAAACGGCTATCCGCCAACGAGCGGCATTGAATGTAGTAATGAGCGAACAGCCAACGCTTCAAGCGAAAATATGATTGTCTTCGATGTAGATGAGGATGATGCTTTGTTCTTTGATGCTATTGACTGGGCGAAGGTGACGGAAACGTGCAAAGGCTGCGGAATCTGTACATACATATGCCCTACTTGTTATTGCTTCGACTTCAAAGATGTGTCAAATAAAAATGATGCCAAACGCTTCAAGTGTTGGGATAGCTGTATGTCCCCTAAGTTCACATTACACGCTTCAGGACATAATCCCAGAGAGCATCTCTATGAGCGATATAGACAGCGTGTTTTGCATAAATATAAATACGTTCCTAGCAATTTTGATGGCTGTGTTGCCTGTACCGGCTGTGGTCGGTGCATACGAAGTTGCCCTGTCGGAATCAATATTAGAGAAATAGCAAGACAAGTGATGAGTGCAATGCCGTCAACTTAAGGACAATTCCTGTAACCTGGTCATCCCGGACTTGATCCGGGACCCCACAAATCAACGCTATGTCTAATGGGATTGCGGGTCAAGCCCGCAATGACGATGCTTAGAATATAGACCGTAGTGATTATGGAGATGGAATCATGAGTAATATATCAAATACACCCAACCCTTATTTGCCAATAAAGGCACAAATAATGCAAATAATTCAGGAAACTACTTCTCCTGAGTTGGATGTTAAGACTTTCAGACTAAAGCTACAAGGTGGGCATCTGTGCGAACATCACAATGGACTCCCGGATGAGCAATGCTTCAACTTTTTACCCGGGCAGTTTTTGGAGATATCCATTCCCGGTGTCGGTGAATGTCCTATCGGATTTGCGTCTATGCAAACTGAAGATGGGTGTTTTGATTTAACTATTAAGCGTACAGGTAGGGTGACAAATAGAATTCACGCTCTTGATGTGGGTTCATTTGTTTGGGTTCGTGGTCCGTTCGGCAACACCTTTCCCCTTGAGTTGCTTGAGGGAAAGGACTTGTTAATCGTCGCGGGTGGTATAGGTCTTGCTCCGTTGAGACCGCTCATTCAATATATTCTTTGTAAAGAAAATCGAGCAAAATACGGGAAGGTTGAAATGCTTCTTGCTGCTCGCACTTCCGAAGATCATTGCTTCACATATGATTATGATGCATGGCGCTCTGCAGGAGATGTTACCATACAACAAACAATTGACAGAGATGAACCTGGGTGGGATGGTCTGGTTGGTTTCCCCCATGAGTTAGTAAAGAATATGCCTGCTAATGCGCGTGAACAGTATGCAGTCCTGTGTGGACCGCCCATAATGATAAAGGCGGTAAAGAGTTCGTTGACAGACATGGGGATGTCTCTCGACAAGCTCTATACCACCTTAGAGATGCGTATGACTTGCGGCGTTGGAAAATGTGCTAAATGTAACATTGGGCATAATTATGTCTGCATAGACGGTCCTGTGTTCAATATGCAGGAACTTTCAACAATGCCGGAGGAATATTGATTAAACCTCCGCCAATTTTTCTGCCCATTTTGCGTATTTTTCAATCTTTTTATCACAATCGGCCTTTGTTTCTCCGCTTGTCAGAATGTATGCCTTAACTTTCGGCTCTGTTCCGGATGGGCGTACAATAACTACAGTGTTATCTGCTGTTCCATATCGTAACACATTTGAGCCGGAGAGCTCAATTTTTGATGTCTCACCTGTGCGCATGCATGTTTCAACGCCGGTCTCATAATCACGTCGCACAACCACTTCAACTCCTGCGATTTCGGTTGGCGGAGCTTCTCGCAAATTTGCCATTAGCTTGCGCATTTTTGCTATTCCATCAAGACCGGGCATGACAAGATTTAGAGTTTTTTCGCCATACTGACCGTATTTTTCATAGAGTTTTTGCATTGCGTCATACAGTGTCATATTTTGACCCGCATACCATGCCGCCATTTCCGCAAGAAGCATCGATGCCGTCACGGCATCTTTGTCGCGAACAAAGTCACCGATCATATAACCATATGATTCCTCATACGAGAAGAACACATTTCCAAGTCCTTGAGCTTCAAGCTCATTTTTCTTTTCAGCCATAAATTTAAAGCCTGTGAATGTGTCGAAGCATTCAACATCATTTTTTTCTGCAACATAACGTGCCATCTCTGTTGTCACAAGTGATTTAAGCATGACAGGATTGTTTGGCAATGTTCCGGCTCGCCTTTTTGCACCAATCAAATATTCAACCAGAAGAACACCTGTTTGGTTGCCGGAAAGTGTAATATATTCGCCACAATCATCACGAACCATTATCCCTACTCTGTCAGCATCCGGGTCTGTTCCTATAATGAGATTCGCCTCATGTTCCTTTGCAAGCTCAATCGCCAACGCGAATCCTTCCGGATTTTCAGGATTTGGCGACTCAACTGTCGGGAAGTTGCCATCACTTATCATTTGATTCGGCTCGCATATAACATGCTTCATGCCAAGTCTATGCAAAACTTCCGGCACCATCTTATATCCGGCACCGTGGAATGGTGTAAACACCAGTTTAAAGCTGTCTGCGACTTTCTTTACAGCTTCATAGTCATTTACTTGCCCCATGACTTGCTCAAGGAAAAGCTCGTCAGTTTCAGCTCCCATCATAGCAATTAATCCTTGACTCACTGCTGTGTCGAAGTCAATTGATTTTATCGAATCGAACATATCCAACTTGTCCATATTGCTTGCAATTTCTGCAGCATGGTGAGGCGGCAACTGTGCTCCATCAGACCAATATACTTTATATCCGTTATATTCTTTCGGGTTATGACTTGCTGTTATGTTTATCCCGGCAATACACCCATATTCGCGGATAGCAAATGAGAGCTCCGGTGTCGGACGCATTGCATCAAAAATTCGCACATTAATCCCATTGCCTGCCATTATTTTGGCGGCTTCGCGAGCAAATTTTTCGCTATTGATGCGACAGTCATAGCATATTGCTACACATTTATCACTTCCCGGCTCTGCAAGTATGAGCTCGGCAAACGCCTGTGTCGTGTGACGTATTACATGGATGTTCATTCTAAAAAGCCCAACAGCCATGATGCCTCGTAGTCCTGCTGTGCCAAAATCCAATCGACTGAAGAATCGACTTTCAATTTCTTTTTCATCATTTTCAATACTGCGTAGTTCATCTTTTTCCAAATCAGATAATGCGGGACTATTTAACCATAGATTATATTGTTCTTTATAACTCATTACTACTCCTCTTCTGATGCTAATTCCTCATATTCACCATCTTCAACAACTTCAGCACTTAGTATGTTCTGTGCATCTTCGAGCATTGTTTCGGGCACAAAAATTTCCATTCCACTTGGTGGGTGACCGAAAATCAGCTTGCCGAATTGACCGTTGTTAGGGTATTCGCTGACATGAGGTATACCGTATGCTTCGAGCAGACTAAGTGCAACCTCCAAGTCAAGCGGTCCGCCGGAAATATGTTTAAGATAAGCGGGTGGAATTGGCTCTCCTTTTTCATCATTAGGCCACTTCACACCTTCAGTTTTTTTAAAGCTCCATATCATTACAGCACTCCCCTTTTAGTCATTTCACGACAAAAAATGTGATACAATGCGAACATTGTACCACACTCTATAAATATTGTCAGTAAAAAAGCAACATTAATATGATTACTCTTACGTAGCTTACATCACTGGTCCTTCACCACTCGTGGCGGGCAGTTTTCTCCGCTCTTTTCGTTAGCACGGAGCTTATCGCCTTACTACCGGATAAAACCGCCCACCAGGAGCTACACTGTAACTTTCGCTACAGATTATACTTCCCTATCGCTCTGGTTTTCTGTAGCGTTTGGAGGTTGTGCAGGATTCGGTACATTTTGACCCAAATGAACATTGTTTTGGTTATTATGTGCATTGCTTTGGTTGTTAGCAATCCAATATGGAACATGGTTTGGATTTTGATAGGTTGCAGAATTGCTCGGTGCTGCTTCCTTTTTAGGATTCGCTTCTCTCCACTTTTTATGCTTGCGTACAAAGAATATGATTGCAAACACCAGGATAGCAAGCATAACAAGAGTTGGTAAAATTGTTACAATAACAATTGCCAGTCCACCCAAGAAGCCCATAAATCCACCCATGCTATTTGATGCTGCATCAGTAAATCTTTCGCCAAATGTCGGCTCCACTACTTCAGGCTCCGGCTCTTCAGTTATTATTATTACTTCAAACAAACGTATGTATACAGGTGTGTAGATCATATTATAATCCATTTCAGAACGTCGCTGCTCGAGGTCTCTTAGATCTGCTTGTATTCGAGCAAGATCTGCTTCAATGTCCTGTATCGCCGGAGCAGTAAGCTCTTCGTTATTCAGCTCCTCTGTTAACCTTTGCTCAAACTCGTCCAGATCTTCAAACTCCCAGTCATCGCGCTCATAGACCAGCGTAACGTCTTCTCCTACCAAGTTCGACTCGAGAACGTTATAGTTGTAATATATAATTGCTACAAACTCAGCCAAGTTCTCTGTGGGTATGCGGAAAGAATATGTTGCTGTTCTTTCTTGCTCGGGATTACGCATATCACGACCTTGGATATGATTGTTTTCAAGAAAACCGCCCATTTCGTCAACTGTTCTTACTAAAAAGTTTATCGCACGAGTAAACTCGTCTGACTGCAGATCCATATTTACTACATATGTCAGCCTTCTGTCATTCTCGTCACCCGGAGTTATGATAGGTAGAGGCAGCGGATCATCGTCGAAGGTTCTTTGCAAAGCAGGAGCTTCGGATTCTTCGGAAGCTTCGGGAGCCGATTCAGCTACGGGGGCCGGTTCAGGTGTGGCGACCGGTTCTGATTCTTCTACAGCTTCATCAGCGACCCAGTCATCAAAATCAGCTTCTGCTACAACGTCATCAGCCCAATCATCAGAGGCCGGTTCCGCATCAACAGGTTCATCCCAGACAGCTTCAGGTGCTGCTTCTGCTGCGACATCCCAATTAGCTTCATCTGCGGCACAAGCACTAAGCAAAAGTGCAAATACGAGGACAAGAGAACAAACTAGTAAGCAACGTTTCATTTTAAATTTCCTTCTTTCATTTATTTTTCTTGTGTGCTGGTTTTACTTATTTTTTGTGGTTATGCGTAGTATGACGGTTCGCTGATGATAAATGTTCCATGATTTCGAAAATTTATTTCTTTTGTTTTAATTAATTGTTACATAGATATTACATAATTATTAAATCGTTGTCTACTACAGAATGAAAACAAATGGTTACAATATATTTTCATTGTCTGAAATTAGATGCGAGAAATCAGAAGTTAGGGACTAGGGTAGAGGGACAAAAAGCTAGTCTTTAAGCACTAAATCCAAAACTCAAAAAAACATGTAAATTACCATACGAATTTTGTTGACATAGGTGTTGTTCGTGCATATAATGTAGACGTTCTGTGAAAAACTGCACAGTACACACTTAAAATACACTACACAAGGATTAGGAGGAAGGTTATGAGCAAGAGTTCAAGCGCAAACAACAGCAAGGTCATAGTGGCAATCGTCGTTACAGTTATTCTTTTCGTCGCATCTATCGTTGTAGGCATCCTTTTATGGGATCAAATCGGCGGTGTTAATGGTGCATACGTAGGTATCGGCGTCGCGCTTGCCGGTTTTATCATTGCATGGTTTGTAAACGCAGCATTGATGAATCTCGCAAGAGGAAAAAAGATCACTGCAACGCAACCCTATCCATGGTTTTTGAAAGGTTCTGAACGCAATATCGGAAAACTGTTCCTCGGAAAATGGAACACAATGACATTTGTAGCCGTTGCAGTCGGTGCTGCACTGTTCGGTGTCCTCATGGTGTTCGGTAGCATACCTGTATTTACGAATACAATGCTTACATCTGCTATGGTTATCCCGGTCATCGTCGGCGGTCTGTTTGGTGCACTTCCTGCTTTTGCAACCATGCTCATCGGCAACTTCGTCGCTGACTTGATCGGCGGCTGGGGCTTCTGGTTTGACTGGTCTGTAGGTAATGGTGTAATGGGTCTATTCATTGGTGCACTTCCAATGTACGGTGCAAAAATTGATGAAGGCCACTTCCATATCAAACATGCTATTACATATGTTGTTACTGTAGTAGTTGGTGCATTTGTTGCATACGGTGTTGTAACTCCAATTATGACAGCAATCTTCTACGCTGCTGATCTTGAAATCACATTCATTCAAGCAGTATTTGCCGGAGTAGCTAATGTTGCTGTACTGGTAATCATTGGTCTGCCGCTACTGTTCCTCTTTGCCGCCCGCTCCAGAAGGAGAAGCAACCTTCAAGAGGAAGACTAGTAAGCACCGATAACCCGAACACAAGGGGACGGTTCTCCTGTGTTTTCAACTGACTTAATTTAATTCAGCATAAAAATAATATGAAACTGATTTTGGAACACAGGAGAACCGTCCCCTTGTGTTCCAAAACTAATAGGTATGGAAAAGAAAAAAGTTGTAATAGAATTTAAAGATTTTAATTTCAAATATAAAATCCAAAACAAGCCTACGCTCCATGATATAAACCTTGAGATCTATGAAGGTGAAAAGGTTCTCATACTCGGAGCATCCGGTAGCGGGAAATCAACGCTGTCAAATTGCATTAACGGGCTCATACCGTTTTCTTTCGCCGGCGATATAACCGGCTCTATGAAAGTTAACGGCATTGAAACTCGTGATTTGTCGATTTTTAAGTTGAGTAATATGGTTGGCACTGTGCTACAAGATACTGACGCACAGTTTGTCGGACTTTCTGTTGGCGAAGATATTGCTTTTGCAATGGAAAATGAGAGTGTACCCCGCCCTGAAATGCTTGAACGTGTACTTAGTCAAGCAACAGTAGTCGGCATGCAGGACTTTTTGGCCTCATTGCCGTTCAATCTTTCCGGTGGACAAAAACAAAAAGTTGCCCTCGCAGGTGTCTTGGGCGAAAGCATGAATATTCTCATTTTTGACGAACCACTGGCATCTCTTGACCCACATTCAGGTACTGTCACCATTGATTTAATTGACCAAATAGCACGCGACAGCAATCGAACTGTTGTTATTATCGAACATCGCTTAGAGGATGCACTCTATCGACCTATCGACCGCGTTGTGCTAATGGATAAAGGTCGAATCGTGGCAAATACAACTGTGCATGAACTGCTTTGCGGTGACTTGCTTGAACAGTATGGTATCCGTGAGCCGCTATATATTTCTGCACTAAAATACGCAGGTTGTGACATTGAGAAAATTGTAGGACTTGAAGATCCGGAAAAGATGTTACTTTCCGAAACCGACAAAGATAAGCTACGCAAGTTCTTTGCAGACAGACCGGAATCAGAAAAGCCTATCCTTGGCAACACGGCTATCCAGGTAGATGACGCTACATTTTCATATGTACGCGGAACCAATGCTAAAAATGTTCTGAAAAATGTAAGTGTAAAAGTACATAAAGGCGAGCGTGTCGCTTTAATTGGAAAAAATGGTGCCGGAAAGTCAACTTTAGCAAGGCTTATATGCGGAATTGATCGCCCTGACTCCGGTGTTATATATATTAATGGCGAAGACTATAGTAAAATGAGTATCAAAGAAATCGGCACAGAAATTGGATTTGTAATGCAAAATCCGAATCAAATGCTCGTTAAAGATACTATAAAAGATGAGGTAGAGCTTGCGCTTCGACTTAATAAGCTACCCGAAGAAGAAGTTAAATCTCGTGCAGAGAACACACTTCGGACTTGTGAGTTATATCGTATGCGTAACTGGCCTGTTGATGCAGTCAGCTATGGGCAAAAGAAACGCATTACCATTGCCTCAATACTTGCATTAGAGCCGGAGGTTGTCATCCTTGATGAGCCTACTGCGGGTCAGGATTATCGGCACTATATGGAAATAATTAATTTCATCAACAGACTAAATTCCGAATTTGAGAAAACCATTATTTTCATAACACATGATATGCATCTCGCTATTGAAAACACAGATAGAGCAATTGTTCTCTCCGAGGGTGAACTTGTTGCAGACGACAGCGTCTTCTCTGTTTTATCAGATGACGATGTCATAACACGTGCAAATCTGAAGCAAACATCACTATATACATTAGCACTCAAAATCGATATTGCTCCTGAAAAGTGCATTGAATATTACATTATTCATGAGCGTAATCAAAGGATGGTGAATACTGATGAATAATCGCTTACTAATTAACTATTCACCGGGCAATACACCACTCCACAGGCTCAACGGTGCTACTAAAGTTTTTGGGTTTATCGTCATTACTGTCTACATTATAATGACTTTCGACGTGCGTATAATGCTGCCAATGTTCTTGCTTTGTACATTTGGAATCATCACCATGAAGCCAAATTGGAAGCCAATTGCATTGATTTTGCTATTCATGTTTGTAATGGCGGGCGTTGTCGGGTCGGCAATGATGATTTTGATTCGTCCGACATCAGGCTACACCCATGTAGGCGGTGAAACAATTCTTATCCGATGGACTGACCACTTCTTCATTTCCAAAGAGTTAATCTGGTATGTCAGCGCAATGTTCTTCAAAAGACTTTGCTCTCTGTCTACAGCCATTCTTTTCATTCTGGCAATCACACCTTCTGAACTTGCAGCCGGATTTAATAAATTGCGTATGCCTTATAAAATCTGTATGATAATCTCACTTGCATTTAGAACAATTCCTGATATAGCACGCGACTATATGGATATTAAAAACTCTCTCATGATGCGTGGCGTGGAACTTGATGCACGAAAAGCCGGAATTGGCTCCAGATTGAAGCAGATGGTCTTTATCCTTGCTCCGCTAATTATGACTTCATTTGGCCGTATCGGTACTATTGCAAATGCTATGGACTTGCGCGGTTACAGCAAGATGAAGACAAAAACATGGTATAGTGAGCGTGAGCCGACACGGGCTGATTGGGTAGCAAGAGGCATTATTGCTCTGGTTGCGTTATTCAATATATATTATATTGTGTTCTTCCGTATTCTCAATCCGCCTCCGTATGCATACTGGAGTCCATGGGGATACTGGGGCTAGACCCAAATAAATTGGTAGTGTCGAATAATTTATGAAAAAAATGCAAGGAATCACTATTCTATGAGCAAGTACGGCTTCGTGGTTGTGCATGTGCCACATGCATCCACCAATATTCCGGAAGAGTATAAAAATTCAATACTTTTAAGCGATGCACAACTTTGGCGTGAAGTATGTCGTATGACAGACGCTTTTTGTGAAGAGCTCTACAATGCACCGGATTTTCCGGTGCAAATTGTTTCTACGCATAGTCGCTTTGTTTGCGATGTTGAACGCTTTCGTGACGATAAGCTAGAGTCACAATCCAAGTTTGGACAAGGCTTGATGTATACTCGCACCTCATTTGGCAGACGGTTGCGGAAGTACGATGAGACATTAAGAGAGAAAATTCTACACGAAGTCTACGACCCGCACCACGAAAGGCTTAACAAAGCTGTTGAAGACGCACTCGATCTTTATGACAAATGCCTTATAATCGACGGACACTCTTTCCCTTCTCTAACTCTTGCCAAGCCACTTGGGATCTTCAATCGCCCTGATTTTGACATTGGTACTGACTCATATCACACACCCGATGCTCTTCGTGATGTCCTATGCAACAAAGTTCGTGAGTTAGGTTATTCAGTAAAGGTAAACACCCCGTTTGGCGGTGCAATAACACCGATGAAATACTATCAAAATGATAAGCGAGTTGTCTCGGTTATGATAGAAACAAACAGACGACTTTATATGAATTCTTCTAACATGACTAAGTCGGACAACTTTGATAAAGCCATGGAGACTTGCCACGCTCTTATGCGATGTGCCGCAGAATGGGTACATCGTGAATAAAAAACCAAAAAAGCTCCCCCAAAGGGTTGACAAATATAATAAATTAGTATAAGGTACATGAAAATTGTCATGTAATTGAATAGGTAGCGTTAAATGTTTGAATTATTAGTAACTGCAATCAGCATTATAGTCCTCATCCTCATTATTGTCGTCGACAATAGTGCTGTTGGGGTTTGCTGCAAACATGAAGCGTGAGGATACCGAGTTTGACGCCCTACAGCCAATAAAGCTGTAGGGCATTTATTTTAGGACGTCTCAAAAAGATTATTGACTGAAAGGACTGATTTTATGCAAAAGAATGGAGCAGAGATCGTAGTTGAAACGCTGATCACCCATGGAGTTACCGATGTGTTCGGTTACCCCGGAGGTGCTGTGTTGGATCTTTATGATGCACTCTACAGAAACAGCGACAGAATCAACCACTACATCACTTGTCATGAGCAAGGAGCCGCTCATGCCGCGGACGGATATGCGAGATCGACAGGCAGAGTTGGTGTTGTAATAGCGACATCAGGTCCGGGGGCAACAAACCTTGTAACCGGAATTGCAACAGCATATCTTGATTCTGTGCCCATGGTGGCAATAACAGGAAATGTCCCGCTCCCTCTTATTGGCAAGGATAGCTTCCAGGAGGTTGACATCACAGGCATTACCATACCTATTACCAAGCATAACTTCTTTATTAAGAACGTCAATGAGCTTGAAGAAACAATTTGCGAGGCATTTCAAATTGCAGCGTCAGGCCGTCCCGGTCCTGTGCTGATTGACATTCCGAAAAACATTCAGGCTGAAATGTCAGAGTTCAAAGGTGGAAAGCCACTGCCCCTCTCCCCTTCATCACCAATAGACAACGACAAGCTGGCTGAAGTTGCTGAAATCATTAACTCCGCCAAGCGCCCATACATCTATTGTGGTGGTGGAGCCGTTATCTCAAATGTCTCTGAAGAGCTTGCAAAGTTTGCTGAAAAAATCGACGCTCCGATTGGATGCAGCATCATGGGACTTTCGGCTGTTAGTGATAGCAACCCACTTTCGCTAGGTATGACAGGAATGCATGGAACATATGCATCTTCAAAAATGAAGAGCGATGCAGACGTGATTATAGGCATCGGTGTTCGCTTCAGCGACAGAGCGACCGGTGATAAAGTAGCTTACCAAAAAGACACCAAAATTATTCATATAGACATTGATGATGCTGAAATAGACAAAAACATTCCTGCTACTTGCAGCGTATTGGGTGACATCAAAGCAATAATTCCACGTCTGACAGATATGGTTAAGCAAAGCAAGCATGACGAGTGGCATAAGCTAGCAGTAAAATATAAGAAGTTTGCAAACGAAAAGTTCAACGAAGATGGATTTAACCCAAGAAACATCATTAAAACTGTTAACAAATTTGCAAAACCCGAAACAGTTGTCGCAACAGATGTTGGTCAACATCAAATGTGGACAGCACAGCATTATGACTTTGAAAAACCGCGCACTTTCTTAACTTCAGGCGGACTCGGCACAATGGGATTCGGCGTTGGTGCAACAAACGGGGCTTCAGTTGCAAAAAATAATGCCAAAACCATATTGTTCACCGGTGACGGAAGCTTCCATATGAATTTAGCTGAAGTTGCAACTGCAGTACGCTATAAACTACCCATCATTATAGTTCTCATGAATAACAGTGTTTTGGGTATGGTTCGTCAATGGCAAGGAATATTTTACGACAAAAGATACTCACAAACGACCATGGAAAGACCTACAAACTACGTGAAGCTTGCCGAAGCATTTGGTGCAGAAGGCTATGATGCAAACAACAACGCAGAGCTGGAGACTGCATTAAAGGCGGCTTTTAAAAGTGATAAACCTGTTGTTATTAACTGTGTAATAAGTTCAGATGAGAAAGTTCTACCGATGATTCCGCCGGGTAAGGCAGTATCAGACATGATCATCGACTAATATTCTAAGCATTCGTCATTGCGGACTTGATCCGCAATCCCCTTAAGTACCGCATCGATTTAGGGGATCCCGGGTCAAGCCCGGGATGACAATAAGAAAGGAGCAAACATAAAATGGAAACAAAAAGGTTCACACTCTCTATCATTGTCTCAAACAAATTTGGTGTTCTGGTGCGTGTTGCAGGGCTGTTTTGCAGACGCGGTTATAACATAGACACTCTTCATGTCGATCCAATGGTTGAAGACAATAATTACTCAAGGATTATCCTGACTTCAGAGGGCAGTGACGCAACGAAACAACAAATTGTAAAGCAACTGGCAAAGTTGCACGATGTAAAAGAAGTAAAGATCATATAAAAAGGGAATTGAGAACACAAATAGCCAAATTCCCCTCCGCTGGAGGGGTGCCCGAAGGGCGGGGTGGTTAAAGGCAATGAAAAACTGCCGTCATTCTACGCGAAGTCGCAGAATCCAGTAGGGCAAATATGTGATAAAATCAATTAATAGATAGGAGAAAACGAAAATGGCTAAAATGTATTATGAAAACGACTGTAACAAGGAATTACTCAAGGACAAAACTATCGCTATTATTGGCTACGGAAGCCAAGGTCACGCACATGCACTAAACCTACACGAAAGCGGTTATGATGTAATCGTCGGACTCTATGAAGGTTCAAAAACGAAAGATGCTGTGACAAAGGCAGGATTGAAAGTTATGAACACACCTGAAGCTGTAAAAGAAGCAGACTTAGTTATGATTCTTATTAACGACGAAAAACAAGGCGATCTCTACGAAAATGACATCAAGCCTTATCTCCGCGATGGACAAACTCTCTGCTTTGCTCATGGATTCAATATCCATTACGGACAAATTAAGCCTCCAAGCAATGTTGATGTTATCATGATTGCTCCAAAAGGCCCCGGACATACTGTCCGCAGTCAATATCAAGAAGGTAGAGGCGTACCTTGCCTGATCGCTATTTATCAAGACTATACAGGTAATGCAAAAGAAACTGCACTTGCCTATGCATACGGAGTAGGCGGCGCTCGTGCAGGTATTTTGGAAACAACATTTAAAGAAGAAACTGAAACTGACTTGTTCGGTGAGCAAGCCGTACTTTGCGGTGGCGTTACAGCACTTATGAAAGCAGGGTTTGAAACTCTCGTCGAAGCCGGATACCAACCGGAAAGTGCATACTTTGAGTGCGTACACGAAATGAAATTGATTATTGATATGGTTGTTGCCGGCGGACTTTCAGGTATGCGTCATTCAATCAGTGACACTGCTGAATATGGCGATTACATGATCGGCAATCGCATCATTACTGACCAAACTAAAGCTGAAATGAAGAAAGTTCTTAAAGAAGTACAAGATGGCACATTCGCCAACGCCTGGATTAAAGAAAACAAAGACGGACGTCCAACCTTTGACAAAATGCGTCAAGCTGACAAAGAGCTTACAGTTGAGAAGGTTGGAGCAGAACTACGAGCAAAAATGCTCTGGGGGAAGTAAGGGTTTGGTGAATACAACGATACAGGGGATCAGATTTCTTGTACAATGCTGTCAACGTAAAGAATATTACCACCGTCATCCTGCGCGTAGTCGCAGGATCCAGCAAGAACAGATGGCGTAGATTCTGCGACTTCGCGCAGAATGACGAGGACAACCTCTTGACAGCATTGTCCCCCTGTGTCATGTGTCCTAAACCCAAAGATTACTGAAAGGAATGGTCGTAATAATGCACAGTAATTGCATGAAAAAGGGCGCTGAGCGCGCTCCGCAAAGAAGTCTTCTTAAAGCTTCAGGACTAACCGATAGTCAAATCGCCAAGCCTTTGGTTGGAATTGTCAACTCTTTCAACGAAATTGTACCCGGTCATACCGAGCTACAATTAATTGCAAGAGCTGTAAAGGACGGTGTCCTCTCAAACGGAGGCACACCGCTGGAGTTTAATACAATCGCCATGTGTGATGGGATCGCGATGGGACATGAAGGGATGAAATACTCTCTTGTTTCTCGAGAAGTAATCGCTGATAGTGTTGAAATCATGGCTAAATCGCAAGCTCTTGATGCACTAGTGTTCATCCCGAACTGCGACAAAATCGTACCGGGTATGCTCATGGCGGCAGCAAGGTTGAACTTGCCTTCGATATTTGTATCAGGCGGTCCAATGCTATCTGCTGACGGAACTGATTTAATCAGTGTGTTCGAAGCTGTGGGACGATATAAGGTCGGCAAATGCTCTGATGAAGAATTGCTCGAGCTGGAGAATAACGCATGTCCAACTTGCGGCTCTTGTGCCGGAATGTTCACCGCAAACTCTATGAACTGCTTATCTGAAGCAATTGGTATGGCACTACCCGGCAATGGTACGATCCCTGCAGTTTATTCTGCCCGGAAGCGTCTTGCAAAAAAGGCCGGTGAACAGGTCATGGAGCTCTTCCGTGCTAATATTAGACCCCTCGATATTATGACGCAAAAATCATTTCAAAATGCCCTTACTGTCGACATGGCATTGGGATGTTCAACAAACTCCGTGCTACACTTAGCAGCGATTGCACATGAAGCCGGACTCGATTTTGATTTGCGTCTGCTTAATGACATAAGTGAAAAAACACCAAACCTGTGCAGGCTCTCCCCTGTTAAAGGTGGCGATCATATTCAACATTTGGACACTGCTGGTGGTGTATATGCTGTCATGAACGAACTGCGTGATATGCTAAATCTTGACGCTATGACTGTCAATGGAGTTACTGTCGGTGAAGCTCTGAAAGGTCACAAGCGACGTGGTGATAAAGTTATCAAGCCTATTAGTGATCCATATTCTACAACCGGTGGAATCGCAGTATTATATGGCAATCTTGCCCCTGACGGTGCAGTTGTCAAACGCAGTGCCGTTGCACCGGAAATGCTTGAATTTACCGGAACAGCAAGAGTCTTCGATTGCGAAGAAGATGCAGCTGCGGCAATAAATGCTCTCGAAATCAAGGCCGGCGATGTCATCGTCATTCGCTACGAAGGTCCTGCCGGCGGTCCTGGTATGCGTGAGATGCTTGCAGCAACCTCATCTCTTGCGGGAATGGGCTTGGATAACACTGTCGCACTAATTACCGATGGTCGATTTTCCGGAGGCTCCCGTGGCGGAGCAATCGGGCACGTCTCGCCAGAAGCTACAAGCGGTGGCACGATTGCCTATGTAAAAGATGGTGATGAAATTAGTTTCGACATGAACAAGTATACTATCTCGTTAAATGTCAGCGATGCGGAGCTGGCAGAGCGAAGAAATACTATGACACTGCGTCCAATGCCGGAACACAAAGGCTATCACGCGAGATATGTTAAGATGGTTTCAAGTGCCGACAAGGGCGCCATCGTCGTGTGAAGAAAACCGCCCCCGCTGCTATGCAGCACCCCTCCAAAGGAGGGGAATTAACAAGCGCACCTAGCCAAATCCCCCTCCTTTGGAGGGGTGCCCGAAGGGCGGGGTGGTCAAGTATGTAAATTAACACAAGGAGTAACCTATTAATGTTAAAAATGCAGGATATTGAAAAGGCTGCCGAGCGATTAAAAGAGGTTTTGCATAAAACCGCTCTTGAGCGTTCTGAAACCTTTTCTAAAATGGCAGGTTGCGAAGTTTATTTAAAGTACGAGAACTTGCAAAAGACAGGCTCATTCAAAATCCGTGGAGCATATAACAAGATAAGTGAGCTTGCAGAACAAAATAAAGTATCGTCTGTCGTTGCATCATCTGCAGGAAATCATGCACAAGGCGTGGCTTTTGCCGCCTCGACACTTGGCATAAAGTCAACAATTGTCATGCCAAAAACCACACCTATTGCAAAGATTAAAGCCACAGAGGATTACGGTGCGACCGTAACCCTGTATGGTGATTCATATGATGATGCATGTAAAAAGGCAGTGGAAATACAGAAAGAAACCAATGCAGAGTTTATACATCCATTCAATGATTTTTCCGTTATCGCAGGACAAGGCACAATAGGTCATGAAATTCTTGAAGCACTTCCAAGTGTGGATATTGTTTTCGTCCCCGCCGGCGGTGGCGGACTGCTTGCTGGAACAGCTTTTGCTCTCAAAAGCATCAATCCGAGAATCCAAGTGGTCGGTGTGCAAGCTGAAGGAGCTTCGGCAATAAAGCAATCCTTTGACACCAAGAAACTCGTAACACTATCTGCTATCAACACTATTGCCGATGGTATTGCAGTAAAAACACCGGGAGATATTACACAAAGCATAATTGATGAATATGTTGACGACGTCATCACTGTCAGTGATGCTGAAATATCTTCTGCAATTTTGAACCTGCTGGAACGCTGCAAACAAATTGTCGAACCGGCCGGAGCCGCTTCTATCGCAGCCGTTTTAGGCGGCACGATTGATGTAAAAGGCAAGCGTTGTGTATGCATACTTTCCGGCGGTAATATCGATGTTAGTTTTGTTCACAGAATCATAGATATTGGTCTGGTTGCGCGCAATCGCAAACTCAAGTTTAGAACTGTAATGAAAGATGTTCCCGGGAGCCTCGAAGAGTTTGCAAAAATCATGTCCGACAACTACGCTAACATCATTATGGTGCAGTATGACCGCATGAGTGCAGACTTAGATCCTCACGAAGTTATACTACATATCGCATGTGAAGTCGGTGACAAAACTCACGGCGAGAGAGTAGTCAAAAACCTTGAAAAGAATGGCTATAAGGTTATAATGGAGTAGATATACTTACTCTATTAACGATCAACTAATACTGCAAAGGGGCAGTTCATCATTTGATGAACTGCCTCTTAAAAGTGAGTGAAAACGAACATTGGTAATGCTTTCTACAAACACCGCTCCAATTCGGTTTTTACTTTTGCTATATCAAATTCAAAGCCGACTTTTTGTGCTGCCCACATTATTGCTCCTGCTACCGGCGGAGCATCCAGCTCATTGTAAACTACATCTTGACAATCCAATGCACTCTCAACACGCGTTTTTATCATTTCTTGCAGTATTTTCACTTGCTGCTTTACAAACACAGACCCGATAAGTGCAACATGTACTGTCTTGTCTCTCGGAAAATCTAAATCCAATATCAAACGTGCAATGCCTCCGGCATACTGCTCTGCAGATTCTTCCAATATGCCAAGTGCAACAGCATCATTAAGTACCGCGGCGTTAAAGACAATAGAGTTTAACGCTACTTTGTCGAGCTTTCCGGCTTCCAACTTCTCCGTGAAAACTTCCAAATAGTCCTCTCTTCGCGATATACCCAGAAGCTTGTACACCATATCTCTCATTATGGTTGGGCGGCCAAGCCTATATATCTCATTATATACTGAGCCGATCACTCTGCCCCCATACCAGTTTCCGCCACCCCGATCGTCGGTAAAGTCGCCGACCCCACAAATGTGAACAACAGCTCCAGCATTGTCTATCGCTGCCAATTTAAACCCTGTGCCATTGATTGCACAAATTCCAACACAATTCGGGCAACTGGCAGCTACACCAAGAAATGCATCATTGCACGTCATCTGGTTTTTGAAGCCAATCTTGCTAATAATATCTGAAATTAGCACCTGCTGTGCATCAGTGTCTACACCGGCAAGACCGAATACCGCATAGGACACATCATCAATAGTGGCTCCTGCGTTCTTTATAACTCGTGGCAGCAGTTCTGAAAGTCTCTTTTCCAGCTCTGCATACGACCCGCTCATAACTTCGTGATTCAGGGGTCCATAGGTCTCTGAACTGACACACTTTCCACTGCTGTCAAAAACTGCAAGGTGACTCTTCGTCGCTCCACCGTCAACACCAAGTATTAGTTTGCTCATATTTATGTTTCCTTTACCTAAAAAATCTCGGTATATATTCTCTATTTGCTTCAAGCATTTCATCTAAAAGCGGTACTGCCTTTGCGATATCTCCGACCAGTGGATGAGCCATTAATGCTTCCAGAGCTACGTCTCTATCTCCTTCAAGGGCTGCACGCACAGTTAGTTTTTCGTAAGCCTTTACCGCTCTCATCAGTCCTTTAACATACTCATTATATACAGTCACTGGCTGTGGTTCGATCCCATCTGTACCCAAACGACACAGCACCTCGACAGCGTCATCATCATCCATGAATGGTACGGCACCGCTGTTTTTCGTAGCGACAACATGAAGATCTTTTTTGTCACAGGCTATTGATTCAGCTGCTGATACAGCTGCTGTTGCATATAGTGCTCCACCACGATCTGCCAGTTCTGCCGGTTTTTCTTTCAAGTCAGGATCGGAGTATTGCTCTCTTAGCTTGCTTTCAATTTCCAGGCAGATTTCTCCGCGTGTTTTTTCTGCGTCAAGACATTTTTGAATTTGCTCGCTACGAGCATAGTAATAGTTGAGATACGAAGATGGGACATATGGCACAGCTCTCATCATTGCAGGATCAACTTCAGCAATCGGGTTGTTTTTCATAGCCGTGTCTGCTACACCTGCAAGGGAGGATATTATATTGTCAGCTTCCCCATGCTTAACCACGCTCGTTATCCAGCTCAAGTGATTTAGCCCAACATATTCATAATCAAAATCATATGTACCAATAACATCAGCTATACCTTTAACCATGTTGATTGCACAATTACACAGCCCGACCATTTTGGCATCTGTTAGATTCAAGACAGCTTCTGCAATAATGCCGGACGGATTGGAAAAGTTTATCAGCCATGCGTCTTTTTCCGACAAACGTTTCATATCATCAACCAGCTGCATGATCACAGGCACAGTACGCAACGCTTGCATAAACCCACCGGCACCGGTTGTCTCTTGTCCTAGCAACCCATACTTGAGTGGTATTTTTTCATCTCGAATTCTTCCTGCCATTCTACCCGGACGCATTTGGGCAAATACAAACAATGCACCATCAAGCGCTTTATCCATATCGTCAGTTAGCACGATTTCGCCTTTAAATCCGCCCTCGATAAGTTGACGTTTTGCCAGTCCTCCAACTAAATCGAGACCAGCCACATCAATATCCATTAAAGCGATACTATCAAAACGCAAGTTGTCATTACGCTCAACAAAACCTTCAATCAACTCCGGTGTGTAGGTGCTCCCAGCACCAATGATTGCTGCCTTTCTCATGCTTATGACCATTCCTTTCGTATGAGCTATCCTTTTGCTTTTTGCTTGTCAACAGTTTTGTTCAGCAACTCCGTCATTAACAGTAGCAACAGTGCGAACGTGAATATGAAAAACGGATAAATTACCATTCCGACTTGGTAGGATAGTAAGCCAAAAAGCATTGGCATAAAAGTTGTGCCAGTGTAAGCACCAGCCATTTGAACGCCTATTATTGCTCTCGCGTTCTCTGCACCGAAGTTTGACGGTGTTGAATGTATGATTGATGGGTACACCGTTGCACATCCAAGCCCCAATACAACAAGTCCAACAAAGCTCACCATATTTTCTTCGAGAGGCATCATTATCATTATGATCCCTGTTATGATGATGACTATACTGCCGCGTATCATGCTACGATCTCCGAACTTGTTGGCTATAAATCCGCCGAAAAATCTTCCACCCATTATGCCCCAGAAAAACAACGACCCAAGTCCGGCTGCTGTCCCCTGGTATAGTCCACGATGCGCCACAAGATAGCTACTCGCCCAATACATCGTTGTTGCTTCTATTGCACAATATGCAAAAAATGCCGGCAACACGAGCTTTACGCCTCTGATTTTCAATATTTCTCGTAGCGACAACACTTTGCCGGGATCTTCTTCAGTTGGAACACCACGTTTGTTTTTCTTCCACAGTGGCAAGCTCGCAAACAACGCCATTGCTATGACAATTTGAATCATCGACACTGAAAAATAGCCTGTTTGCCATCCAAATCCGCGAGTCAGACTGAATCCCATAATGAGTGGGCTTATTAATGCACCAACACCCCAGAACGCGTGTAGCCAGCTCATATGGCGCGAACTATAATGTCGTGCAACATAATTGTTTAGTGCGGCATCAATGGTTCCGGCTGCCAATCCGTACGGTATCGCCAGTACGCATAGCATCCAAAACTCCGTTGATCTAGAAAATCCAAACATTACTATTGCTGCAACAAGCACACCCAGTGTTGTTGTTAACCCCGCTCCGAGCTTTCGTGTAATCCTGTCAGATAATAAGCTGGCGACAATCGTACCGCCTGCGATTATCATTCCAACAACACCCGGACCCGCTGCAAATATCATTGGAAAAATGCCTGTGTCCGGTATGTTTGCTCCAAGATCTCCCTGCATTGCCGGCCATGCTGACCCCAACAACGAATCAGGGAGTCCAAGTGCAACAAATGCTAAATATATTAATGCTAGTAATAACGCTACCATATTACTCCTGTACTATTGTCAGCGGAGTGTGCATTGCCGTCATTGCATTCCTACGTTCAAATGCGCATCCATGCGCATAATGAACGCACTCCACCGTCCTTGGTTACGTTGACGGAATGTCACTGACGGCAACACACACTCCGCTAACAAACTCTATCTGCCTATTTCATATACCGAGCGCACCTTTAGTCGCTCCGGATTGCCGCGGACTATTTCTACTGTTACGCTATCTGCATTTATATCGAAATAATTATCGCTAAGTACGAAGTCTTCATCGTCAGAGTATATTTCTACGCTCTTTGCATATGCATCTGCAGATACTGTGATGAATTGTCCATCTCTGGTCACACTTAGCTTTGGATCAACAAAGTTGTAATGCTTCGGCATACAGAACAGAACCGTGCCTGAAGATACAACTTTACCGTTTACTTCAACTTCATAGCTGAAATAATCTGATAGTTCGTCGCAGTCCGAGAAGTCAAATTCCGGCATCCAGAGTGATGATAGTGCAGCTACCTTTACTTTTTCTTCGCCGGATTTAATGGCTTTTCCTGTCGGGTTGCGAAGTGCCCATCTGATTGTTCCGGACACATCGTCCATTGTTTCGTTTGCCACAGATAGCTTCGCTGCTTTCTTTATAGGCTTGGGCTCAACTACACAGAATGGTCTCTCTGTCATCTCTCCTGTTTCGTGACATGATATCATAACCGGCGCAAAGAAGCGTTTTGCGTAATAGTGCAAGGCTTTCCATCTACCGAAGTAGTCAATAGATGCCCATGATGCGACCGGCCAGATGTCATTTAGTTGCCAGTATATCGCACCCATGCAACGTCCACGATTACGTCTCCAATGCTCGACACCGTATCTAATTGCGTCAGCTTGCAAGAGTTGTGAGGCATATAACAGATGTTCAAACTCTGTCGGATAACGATACATACTCGCAAGATATCCGAGTATCTTTCCGTTTGCACCGGTGTTTCTCTGGTGCATTTCCATTATACGTGAGAAGATATTTCTATCTTCAGGCAATGTGAATGATTCAATTGTTTTTTGGCATGGGAAGCTTTGGAAACCAAACTCTGATGCATAGCGGAAATGGAATTTTCTATACTCGCTAAACGGCTTCGATCCATGCCACACATCCCAATAGTGGACATCTCCCCTGTTAGGATCATTTGGATCATCAAAGCCACCACCGCTGGATGCTGATGCAGGCCAGTAGTAAGTTTGCGGGTCATACTCTTCAAGAACTTGAGGTATGATATATTCAAACATCTTAATATAATCTGCTCTTTGCTTCGGTGTTGCTTCATACCAGCCATCATAATGTGCTTGTTCCAGCTCGTTATTACCGCACCATAGACCAAGCGAAGCATGATGACGTAAGCGTTTAATGTTGTCAATCATTTCTTCACGGATGTTCTCTTCAAACTCCGATGTTAGCTCATAGACTGCACAACAGAACATAAAGTCTTGCCAGACAATCAGTCCAAGCTCATCACATATGTCATAGAAGTCATTGCCCGGATAATATCCGCCACCCCAAATACGGATCGCGTTAAAATTCGCTGCAATACAATCTTCTAACAATCCACGTGTTCTTTCGGTTGTGATACGCGAGAATATATTGTCTTCCGGAATATAGTCGGCACCCATTGCAAAGATGTCAATACCGTTTACATTATGTGCAAATGACTCACCCCATTGGTCTTTTTCTCTGGTAATCGTCATTGTCCGCAGACCAATTCTCCGCTCCCAAACATCCTGCTCTTGTCCTTTGTTTGAAAGGACAACTTTCACATTATATAAAGGCTGTGCACCATAACCATTTGGCCACCAGAGCTCCGGATTTTTTATCACAATAGGCTCGCCAGTAGCACAATATCCGGGAACATCGTCACATGAATCTTCCATAGCACACGCAATTTGCTCGGTGATGGTTTCTCCGCCCGGTGTTGTGATTACAATATCAACACGGTCACATTCGCCGTAACACTCAATATCAAAATCAAGTTCAACATGAGAGACAGCTGAACTGCCTTCTTCCGATTTGTGGTTTTGCGTAATGTATACACTCTCAAGCTTTGCGTCGCCTACATAGGCAATTGATATATCACGCCATATGCCGGCATCCGGCAATCTCGGACCCCAGTCCCATCCGAACATACAGTGCACTTTCCTCAAATGCGGAAATCCCAGCATTGCTTCTTTACCGGCATCTACATTCACTTCATTATATCTATCCGCAATATATTTTGTAGGTGAATAGAATGTAAATTTAAGCTCATTGCCTGTTTTCTTTACACTGTTTGTAATATCAAATTCCCATTGCCTATGCATATTATCAGCATAGCCAATTTTTTCACCGTTCAATTCCAAGTCGCAAAGGGTGTCAAGTCCTTCACACATAAGAAGGATTTCCTTTGCATCATGATCTTCAATATCAAAACTTCGTGTAAACACGAAATCATGCTCCATTATTTTCAACGCATCCAGTTCATTGTCACGCCAAAAAGGATCCGGCATCTTCTCCGCATTTAAGAGCGTTGAATAAACTGAACCGGGAATTGTTGCCTGTAAACTCTCTCCCTTAAAGGGTGAGTTGCCGAGAATTTCCAGTGACCATGCGCCATTCAATGTTTGCTTTCTCATGTGCTAATTTTCTCCTTCTTTTTTCTTTTTTCTTCATACAAAATAGAGTCCGCTTTTAGCATTGCCGCTTCAAAACATTCAGCGTTCGGCTCATCAAGTGTAGCCATTCCGATACTCGTATCGAGTATAAACTTGCGCTTCTTTTTATCATTCATTTTTGCAAGGCTCTCTCTAAGTCTTTGCTCAAGCTTTACACCATCTTTTTTTGATTTTACAGAGGTTAATGCAACAAACTCATCGCCACCCATTCTTCCGACGATATCCTCTCCACGCAGTGTCTTCTGCAGAGCCTTCGCAAATGATGCAATTGCAATATCACCTGCTTTATGACCAAAGTTATCATTAATATTTTTAAGACCATCTATATCAAATAGCATAACCAGTGGTATCAAACCTAAATTTCTCTGCAAATGTTGAAGTCTTGATTGTGCGAATTGGAAAAATCCTCTTCTATTAAGCAATCCCGTAAGTTCGTCAGTCACGGACAAATCATGGATTTTCATTATCAGTTGTATGCCTTTGACAGCTGAAGAAATGCTCATCCGCACCGCTTCGTACACTTCCGCAGATATTTTGCTATCATATGGTAAAAAGAGTATCCCCAACTCTTCTTCATTGCAAAACAATGGGAATATGCATTGTGCACGCCTTTCATGTTCAATACCAAACTTATCTATAAGAGCATGTATTGAGTGAATTTCTGCATCCTTGCCACTACATTTGACCTTAAATGCTTGTCCCTCCGAAAAGCCGATTAGCGTTTCGATCTTCCGCTCCAACTCGTTTTCATTGCTAAACTCGAAGTTTTTATATAGTCCGATAATCGCAGAATTCAGCGATAATAATGGAAGCCCGCTACTTAACTCGTCAGACAACGAGTCTAAATCTTGTGCAATAAGCAACTTGCTCGAAACTCGACTGAGTTTTTGCCTGGCACCAACAAGCTCATACTCCAATTCCTTAACAAACTTTAGGCAAGCATCTTGAACAAGTTTTGTCGCATGAATTAATGTGGAAAGAATTATATTTAAGCTATCCACTTCATCACTGTATGCACCTACTCCGGCTGTAATAGCGTCCAAGGCTTCAAACCATCTTAGATAATCATTGGAGAGTAGACTATAATCTATTAGTATTTCATCAAATGCATTAAAGAAATGGTTTTCACAAAACGGCTTCGCTTTTATACTGTCAATTAAAATGGTAACCCATTGACAAATATACTCAGTCGAAATATCATCTTCGAAAAGTAGCATACACTCTTTCATAGCATATGATCTCAGGCATGCTGAATTCTTCCACGATTCATTATGAGCCGCTTTTTTCAATAAGAAGTCCTCGCTCAAGCACCCACATGATTGTCGCGATATAAATTCACCGTCAATATATTGTATTTTTTCAACATCCTCATTGCTAATCAAACCGATGAGTGCTTCTGTACTCACTTCGCCGACTTTATAAAAATCTTGCTTTACTGTGGTTAAAGTTGGGGTAAATGTTGTCGCCACTCTATCGTCATCAAACCCTGTCACTGCCACGTCTTTTGGCACAAATATCCCTCTGCTTTTGAGTCCGTTTATTGCACCTAATGCACTTGCGTCATCGCTTGCTACAATTGCATCGAAAGCCAGCTTTCGCACATCGATTAGCTCTTTTATTGCATCTTTCCCACGTTCTTGACTAAAGTTGCCGGGCAATACATAGTCTTCCTCAAAAGTTATGCCGTTTGCCGCCAGTGCATTTTTGTATCCTTCCAGACGTTCTTCAGCTTCCAAATGTCCTTTTGGACCTCTGATAAATGCAATTTTCTTCTTATTATGAACTTTAATCAAATGGTCAACAGCATTAAAAATCCCATTAACATTGTTTGCCAGCACCGTAGGCATACCGGGCAGACGGTATGAAACTGAAACTGTCGGTATGTGTTCAAAAATTTTGACAATATTATCAGTAAACGCATCAATTTCTTCATCAGGTGTGATAAATCCCGTGAAGAGTATCAATCCGTCCAGTGATTCGCTATTCTTAATGATTTCATAGCACGTTTCATAGTGTGATACGAATTCATTATCAACAGTCTGATATGTCCCAACATAAACGCTTATGTCGATATCGTGTTTATTAGCACAATCATTGATCCCATCAATAATCGCATTTTGACAAACATCGCCTATGTTAGCAATCAAGACTGCAATATGCAACCGTTTATTTTTACTGCTCATTTCACGTTCCCTTTCAGATTGCGGAAATGATTTCAAAGTTCTTAAGAGTGCTCTCTATACTATATCATATGACAGCAGTAAAACAACAGAAAAATTGCATTAATAATCGTTGTTTTTCTCTGTCGTTGGTGTCCTTTATGTCTGGATCGCCACGTCGCTTTGCTCCTCGCGATGACGCAGCGAGATACATTTAATCTCTAACGTCACTCCATCTCACATTTTATGAACTGGCCATGTCCTGCGTCGCCGATAAATTCACCATTCTTGTATATGAGATTTCCTCTACTGTATGTTTGCACCGGGTAGCCCTTCAAACTTACGCCTTCCCAGATGGTATAGTCGATGTTTGAGTTCATATTTTTTTGCGAAATTGTGAACTCCTTTGTAGGATCGTAAAGGACAATATCTGCGTCTTTGCCAACGGCGATTGTTCCTTTTGTTTGTGCACAGCCGAATATTTTTGCCGGATTTGTTGAGCACAACTCAACTGCCCGCTCAAAGGAAATACGTCCTTTGTTCGCTTCACTTAGCATATATGGGTAGACATTTTCCACTCCCATGACCCCATTTGGAATTTTTGTAAAGTCGTCTTTCCCTCTGTCTTTTTCATGAGTTTGGAATGGGCAGTGATCGGTTGCCACCGTGTTTATGCCAACGCCGGGGACACAAGAAGCGACACAGGGGATCAGATCTCTTGTGTTCCTCGTCGCAGGGACACAAGAGATCTGATCCCCTGTGTCGCCCCCTGTGTCCTCAATGCTTCGCCATAAGGCTTCCTGACTATCGAGACCTTTCATTGGTGGTGAGCACACGAAGTTACGTCCATCCGGACGCTTATATACATCTCGAGTGAAATTCAAATATTGCGGACATGTCTCGGCAAATATTTCATGCCCCTCTTGCTGTGCTTCTTCGACTGCTTTCAAACCTTCTGCACACGCAAGGTGGACAATATAAAGCTTCCCACCGGTAGCTTTGGCCAGTTCCACTACTTCTTTCACTGCTTTTGCTTCCACATCTTCAGGGCGGCTAAGATAATGATGCCACGGATCCGTCTTCCCGGCTACAATAAATTCAGCCCTCAATGCTTCAAGTGATATGTGATCCTCAGCATGCACCATAATAAGTGCATCAAGTTCTTTTGCACGTGATAAAACGCTACTGATTTCTTTATCAATAATTCTAGACGCATATGTCATAAATACTTTGAAACTAGGGACTCCGGCATCAACAACTGCTTTCATTTCTTCTAAGATACCGTCATCAACTGCAATAATTCCCATGTGCAAACTGTAGTCGATACAAACCTTATCTGATGCTAATTTTATTCTTTTGTCGAGTGCATTTATTAAGCTTTCATTTTTTTCCGGAGTTACAAAATCCATTATTGTTGTAACTCCGCCACATGCGGCAGCTCTCGTACCTGTATAGAAATCATCCGCTGACGATATGTCGCCAAATGGCAATTCAAAATGTGTATGGACGTCAATTGCCCCCGGCAAGACAAACAACCCCGATGCGTCGACGATTTTCGTCTGGGCTTCAGGGCTGATATTTTGTTCAATTGATACTATTTTTCCACCACTGATTGCAACGTCAGCTACTTGTCTGCCGCCTGCATTAATGATGGTTCCATTCTTAATAAGTGTGCCGTTTTTCAAATAACTATACCACTCTTCCCGCATCTTTTTCCGTCTGCCGTCGTTGAAAAACCTCGAAATAGCGCTGATATTCCTTCGGCTTTTCGCCTAGCCATACTGAAAAATACACAGAAATATCGGTCTAGCTATTTAAAAAACGGCACACTCGTGTTTCGTTTTTCATATTTTTTCAAATTGCTCAACGTTGAGTACGAATATGGTTGCACCACCTACTGACACTTCGACCGGCATGGGCGACAAGTAGCTGGCTTCATTACCGATGATTGTTGGAATTTGTTGGTTACGACTTTGTGAGTATTCTTTGATAATTTCGATTACGTGCTGTGTTTTTTCGTCATCAACGCCTACAAGAATTGTGACGTTTCCTGATCGCAAAAATCCACCCGTGGTCGACAGTCGAGTTATGCTGTATCCTTCTTTTGAGAGATTTGATATGACATCATGTGCATCGTCTTTGTCAATGACCGCAAGCACCATTTTCATAATATCATTCATCCTTTCATCCATTTTAATCTGTTTTTAATTATTTTAGTCAGTATACTAAATTTGTCAAGTTCTGGCAAATTTTTCTATCGAGCAGAGAGTGTGTCATCGTCAGTCATCCTGCGCGAAGTCGCAGGATCCAGCGGTAACAGATGGCGTAGATTCTGCGACTTCGCGCAGAATGACGATGACAACCTCTTGACAGCATTGCTACGCCCTACACCCTAGCCCTTATGCTCTGCGAACGTAGCTCGCCCTACACCCTAAACCCTATACCCTAAACCCTGCGAACGAAGTAGCTCATGCGATATTTAATGTCTTTGGCTAATTTTGCGTATGCCTCTTTGTAGTGCATATTTTTTTCATTCCATACCCTTGGCAATAGTGTTCCGATTACGACAAATCTAATCAAGATGCCTATACAAAACACAATTTTGAAGTGGTCAAAATTGGTTCCAAATATCGTCCACTCTAGACGTGCCATTATTGGCGAGAACATTTCCAGTAGTGCTCCACCAAGTATTAGCCCTGCTGCTATTGCCACTGATGTAAATACAGCATATACCGCCAGAGCTGTCGGGCGGCCTTTTTCCGGTGTGTGAGATAGTTGCATATTTACCATACAGGCATCGTTTGCACACCAGAATATTCCGCCAATAAGATTGAATACTAAGAGTGGCCACCATACTCCCGGCACTGCAAACAGCCATACAAGTGCAACTGTGGTTGACCCAATGGTCGATATCAACATCATTGGCACACTACCATATCTATCCAGAAAGACTCCCCACCGTGTAACAATGAGAAACATTACCGTTTGTGCCGCTATTTGTCCAAATATGATGATTGTAATGTACGAAAGCTGAAGAACATCTACTGCGTACCTGTTGAAAAATGGGCCATTCAGATGAATTGCAAAGCTCCAAAAAGTCCAAAATATCAAATAATTTCGCATCCTCTTCGTTGTGAAGCATGTTTTAACGCCCTCTTTCAACGAGAAGCCTCCGGGTTTGTGTGGTATCCCGGAAAAATCCACACGTGTGTACATTAATATATCTATCAGGCCTGCAACACCGCCAAGCCCAAATACGATCGTATACCCCAAAAATCCCGGAATATTGTCAAGCAGCAACGCAATTACCAGTCCAAACAATAATGCCGCTGCTGTACTGACTCTCTGTCTTGTCGTTATGTAACGTCCTCTGATTTCAATTGGAATCGCACTACTCATAAGAGTCATGTGCGAAATTACTGCAAATGAGCCGCCCATTGCCGCCAAAGTTACCAACACAATTAGTGAGAATAGTCGAGATTCTTCAACTGGGAAAATAAATGGTATAAACGCAATTACAATCCATGAAAATCTTTGAACTACACCTCCGACTAACAGGAACTTTTTATACTTCCCGGTTTTTGCCAACCGGTGCGAGACATATAGCTGTAGCAATCCTGCTAATACCGGCAATGCGTTTATCAATCCAAACGCCAATTCGCCTGCTCCGAGGGCAGACGCATATCCGGCAAATGCCACACCAGTTTGAGCCGTAAATAGGAATGTTCCAATTGCCGCTGACAATATTATTATGTTCAGTTGTCGAAGCATTGAATCGCTGCGCACATAGTCTCTGTAGCCGCGATTGAATAGTCTGTATATAGACATTTTGCCTCCTGTTTGGCAGGTCGATTTAGGGGATCCCGGATTAAGTCCGGGATGACGAGTTTACGTTAAGTTGTCCGCATTGGGATCAAGCTCGAGATGACAGGTCCACAGAGTTCGCCTTAAGTCGGTAGATTAATCATCAGCATCTCTTCCAAGAATATCGAAAACGCATGCATGTTTGCAATGATTTTCCCCGGCCACCTCTCTTCGATCACATAAAAGTCATCATCGGGAGTGTGTAGAATATGTAACATGAACATTTCGCCATCTACTTCAACGACCCAACCATCATATGGATACTCTGCTCCGGCAAGCCCCGCCAAGTTAACTACGGTGTGACCGGCCTGCAAAAACGGCACAAAATCGCTGGCAATGCGATGAGCCACATTTGGATATCCGATAAAACCAAAACCAAGCTCGTTAGCGATTGCGTCAACTTGCTGTGTGATCGCGTTTGTGCCAACATGAGGGCTACCGGTTTCATCATCCCATTCATTATTGGTGTAGAGTGCTGAATAAATGAGATATGGCCCTTCGAATAGCACATCTGCATTAATCATGAACTGTATGTTATTTGACTGTCCTCTTGTCAGGCTATCAACAAAATAGTGTGCCCCTACAAGTCCAATTTCTTCTGCACCAAAAAACACGTATACTATTGTGTAATAGTTGTCCACTTCCATCATGCGTCTGGCACTTTCGAGTAACAGTGCCGTTCCAGACGCATTGTCAGACGCACCGTGGACAGGCAATGTATCATAATGAGCGCCTACGATTATTGTTTGCTCGCTTTGTCCCGGCACGGTAAGTATCACGTTTTGGCTAAGTTGCGTCGTGTACCGTAAATCGGTGTCAAAAAAGCCCTCTTCGGCACTCCACATGTCTACAGTAGTAATAAATGCTTCCATGTTCATCCAAAACATATTGTCCTCAAAGTTAAACTCTTGAACATAGATATCTTCCCAAGAATATCCCATTGCCATAAGCTCCTCAACAAGCCACACTGCGGCTTCTTTTTCACGATATGAAAACGGAGTACGTGCATAAAGATGGTCGTTGAGCAACATTATATATTGCACCGCCAGATATCCATGAGGCATACTCTCGTCAAATCTAATAGGCTGCCTTATATCGGCAAAATATTCATATTCCCAAGCAAAGTTGTTCCAGTCACGGATGTTAAGTGTGAAGTCTGATACTTCTATACCATCGATGACATATGACTCTTCAACATCAGCATATGGCTCATCAGCATATGATTCATCTGCATATTGCTCATCTACATCGTCTTGTTCTTGCTGTGGTTCATCTTCACGCTGTGGCGTTTCGCCTTGCTCATTATGGGAAGCTTCCCACTTACTGCTTTGAAAACTCGCACATGCAGTAAGTGACACCAATAATAGTAATGATAATACTATTGCTACAATTTTTCTTTTCATTGTTCTTTTCTCTCTTATCAATAATTTGTATGATATTCAATGTAGCACAATATCGTGCTGAATACAATGCTTTATTATACCTGCCACTTAACCAAAACCCTGACCGACAAGTTCTACCTCGTCTGTCAGGGTTCAGTTATGTTTGGTTGTATATACCGGACACGATTTTCTTTTCACGCTTTAACTGACTTACAACTTCATGCACCGGATATTTTGTAGATATCAGACCAAATCACCTTCAAAATGAGTTTAACGTCTTCGTATGCATTACCATGTGATTCAATCTTCAAAACCGGACTGTCGCCGTCGAGTGAAAGATTTGCTCGATAATTATGGTCGCTCTCTGCCCTCCACTTTAAACAATAGCTCTTACAATCTATACTTTCCATAAAATGAGTGTGCTTCATTTTAGGCAAAGCCATATGCTTTGAAACAAGATTGTATAACTTTGTTTTACTTATAACAAACCGCATAGATATAATTACTCTTTCTATTAGGCTGGATGTTCATAAGACTGTTGCACACTTCGCAATGCTTCTAGCTGACGTTCGTGTCGAATTCCTCTCAACATACCATTTTTTAATAGACGTTCAACACCAAACTTGTGTATTGTGTGGTTGACATATGATTCACTGTGCTTGCCACAATATTGCACCGACAATTGTGCCAAACCATCGACTATTGAAAAACATGCACGGTACTTGATATTGTCAGCCATACTCCATTCCAGTATGTAATGACTACGGTCATCCGCTTCAATGAATTTGGTGTACATCATTTTTGGCAAGAACATATGTTCAGCTATAAGTCTATAGAGTTTTGTCTTGTTTGCTTTAATCCAAATCATACTACTTCCCCCTCATACAATTATTTTAATGAAAACATAATATGTCATTTTTGTCATAAGAAAGAGAAATAGTTATTAAATGTGCAATTTCAGTGATAAACAGCTACCTTTGACCCGCCTGTACCATCATTCCATCTTGTCTAAACCATGTATTTCCATCGGACCAAACAATCCTAGCGCCGTCAAGTCCTACACCTATCGACCATGAATAGTAGTACGGCTCTGCACCGAATAAATCTATCGCCCACTCCCTGGTCATTTCATTTACGTCTGTTTCATCAAAAATCTCTGCAAAATCTTCAGGGAATGAAATGTTTGAATTTACAAACCAGTTGTACGAAGTTGGGTCAAGTCTTATGGTCTGGGCAAACCCCGTAGCATTCTCCATTGTAATAACTACACGACCCCATCCAAAATATATGTTGTATGTGTTGGTGTTGTCGCCTTCTGTTGAAAGTTCTGCATCTCGTCCAAATATCTCTTCTATATCTGTGATGGAATATTCACCGTGTCGTTGTAAGTTGTTAAAAAGGCTTCTGACTTCGTAAGACGTCATGTCTCCTTGTGTTGAGTATTGTTCATCATATGTTGGATACTGTGTGTCGTCATCGTTATTACCACAAGCAGTGAACAATACAATAAGCCCAACTGCTAGCATGATTACTAATAGTCTTTTTCTCATTAAATTTTTCTCCTGATTTTTTGTACTGTCATTCTGTACGAAGTTGTAGAATCTAGTAAATTTGTACTTGCTGGATTCTGTAACTTCACTCAGAATGACGTTAGTTTTTCATAATGTGCAATTCACCGAGTTATCGCTCATACCGAGCGCACCACCCGGAAGTGAAAGGCAAGCTAGTATTTAAGCTTGCCTTTCGTACTGCCAGGATCAAGTGTTTTACTTACTACTTATTAATATTTCTGAATATACTGTTTTTCCTGTGTTCTTTGATCATTACTACAGCACCCGCTGCTGTTAGTAGTGCAGCTAGTAGCAGTCCTGACCATAGTAGTATGCTACTTTCTATTCCAGTTTGCGGCAGTCTCTTGTCATCGTCGTCATCGTCGCCCGCTGTTGCTGTTCTCCAGATTGCAGTAAGGATTATGGTCTCACCTACTATTTCGAAATCAGTCAAAACAGTCCCCATATTTGCCGGTGCAGGTACAATGAAGTCGTCATGCAGTTCACTTCTGTCAAATCCATTGAGGTAGTTATCATTCTGTACTGTACCTACATGTACCAACCAACCTTCGAAGACATACACGTTTCCATTGTTCAAACCGTTTCTGTTGAGCACATGGTTTGTGTCGAATAAGCTACCAATGTTTCGTACATATCCACGACCATACGGGTTGTGTTCCATGTCTCGGTTCAGGCCGCCGTTACTATCACGTAGGTAATAGTAGATGCGAATGTTTCTAACCGGCGTTACCTCAACTTCTACAGGCGGTGTTGGTGGTGGTTCTGGCATGCCTGGCGGTGTTTCCAACATAGCTACATTATTCACCGTTTGACCCGCTGCCGCCGGGAGCACTTCTACACGGAATGTTACTACTGTATCACCGGAATCTAGTGGGCTTAGTGGTATACGCAGTTCACCTGTTGTTGCATTAAATGTGAAGTTGGCTGCTGCTAGTGGCGCTCCATTGAGTGTCAATGATTCAGGTATGAAGCGTACTAAGCTTACATCTATCACGTCTACGATTGCGAAGTTACCTAATAGTGCTGTTGCACTCGGGTTCGTTGCTGTTATCGTATATGTGATTTCATCGCCTACTTCTGCTGTCGTACGATCAGATGTTTTTGCTACTGTAGGTATCGGTACATCTACCGGTGGTGTTGGTGGTATCGGTGGTACACCTGGTGGTGTCTCCAACACACCTACGTTACTTACCATCTGACCCGCTGCTGCAGGAAGTACTTCTACACGGAAGGCTAACACTGTACTACCGGAAGCCAGTCCATCGAGTGGTACTCGTAGTTCACCTGTTGTCGCGTTAAATGTGAAGTTAGCTGCTGACAATGGCGAGCCATTGAGCGTTACTGATTCAGGAATGAATCTTACTAAGCTTACATCTATCACGTCTACGATTGTAAATACGCCTTCTATTGCTTCGCCAGGATTGTGTGCTGTTAGTGTATACGTAATCTCATCACCTACAACCGATGTTATGCGGTTAGCTGTTTTAGCTATCGACGGATCATTGCTTACTGGTATTTCTACCGGTGGTGTTGGTGGTATTGGCGGTACACCAGGTGGTGTTTCCAATACACCTACGTTTGTCACTGTCAGACCCGCTGCTGCAGGAAGTACTTCTACACTAAATGTTAATACTGTACTGCCTGGCGGTAATGAGCTTATCGGCACACGTAGTTCGCCTGTCGCTGCATTGAAGGTAAAGCTACCTGCTGTTAGTGCTGCTCCATTTAATCTTAATGATTCAGGAATGAAGCGTACCAAGTCTGTGTCTATCACATCCACTATCGTGAAGCCGCCTGTAATTGCTGTTGTGCCCGGATTGTGTGCTGTCAAAGTATACATAATCTCGTCACCCACAACCGATGTTGTGCGGTTAGCTGATTTCGCTATGGATGGATCGTTACTTATCGGCACATCTACCGGTGGAGTCGGCGGTGGTTCAGGAGTGCTCGGTGGTGTTTCCAATACTGCAACATTGCTAACTGTTTGACCCGCTGCTGCAGGGAGTACTTCTACTCGGAAGCTTACTACTGTATTACCGGAAGCTAGTGGGCTTAGTGGTATACGCAGTTCACCTGTTGCTGCATTGAATGTGAAGTTACCTACTGCCAATGGCGAGCCATTTAGCATTACTGATCCCGGTACTAAGCGTACTAGACTTACATCTATCATGTCTACTATTGTAAATGTACCTAGTAGAGCATATTCACTCGGATTCGTCGCTGTGATCGTATATGTAATATGATCTCCAACAACTGATGTCGTGCGGTTAGATGTCTTTGTTACTGTAGGTATCGGTATCTCTACCGGTGGTGTCGGTGGTACTGGTGGTACATTCGGTGGTGTTTCTAATACACCTACGTTGCGTACCATTTGACCTGCTGCTGCAGGGAGTACTTCTACTCTGAAGGTTACCACTGTGCTACCGACAGGCAGCTCATCGAGAGGCACTCTCAGTTCGCCTGTTGCTGCATTGAATGTGAAGTTGCCTGCTGCTAATGTAGAGCCATTCAATGTTACTGATCCAGGTATGAAGCTCACTAAACCTGTATCTATTACATCTACGATTACAAACTCGCCTACTATTGTTTCATCACCAGGGTTGTGTGCTGTTAGCGTGTATGTGATCTCATCGCCTACGACTGATGTTGTGCGGTTGGCTGTCTTGGCTATCGATGGATCACCGCTTACAGGTATCTCTACCGGTGGTGTCGGTGGTACTGGTGGTTGATTCGGAGGAGTTTCCAATACACCTACGTTGGTCACTGTTTGACCTGCTGCTGCAGGGAGTACTTCTACTCTGAAGGTTACTACTGTACTGCCCGGAGCTAGCGGATTTATCGGTACTCTCAACTCGCCTGTTGCTGCATTGAATGTGAATCTACCCGATTCTAATGCTGCTCCGTTCAATCTTACTGAGTCAGGAATGAAGCGCACTAAGCTTGTATCTATCACGTCTACGATTGCAAAGTCACCCACTATTGCCGACGTGTTTGGATTATGTGCCGTTAGCGTATACGTAATTTCATCACCTACGACTGATGTTACACGGTTAGCTGTCTTTGCTATCGATGGATCTTCGCTCACTGGTACATCTACTGGTGGCGTCGGTGGTGGTGCAGGTGTGCTTGGTGGTGTTTCCAACACCGCTGCATTAGTTACTACCAAACCTGCTGCTGCCGGGAGTACTTCTACACGGAATCTCAATACTGTATCACCGGGAGCGAATGGAACTAACTGTGTTCGCAACTCGCCTGTCGCCGGATCGAATGTGAAGTTGGCTGGTGATAAAGGAGCTCCGTTCAGCGTTACTGATCCGGGAATGAGGCGTACCAAACTTACATCTATCATATCCACGATTGCAAAGTCACCTATCATGACTTCATCACTTGGATTCGTTGCTGTTATCGTGTATGTGATTTCATCACCTACGACTGAAGTTGTACGATTAGCTGTTTTTGTTATCGTTGGTATCGGTATGCTTATCGGTAAGGTCGGAAGTACCGGTGGTACGCCCGGTGGTGTTTCCAACTCAGCTATGTTGGTTACAACTTGACCAGCCGCTACAGGAAGCACTTCCACTCGGAAGCGTGCTACTGTGCTACCGGATTCCAGTGGGTCTACAGTAATACGTAGTTCGCCTGTGTATGCATCGAACGTAAAGTCACCTGAGCCCAATGGTTCGCCATCCAGTGTTAATGTTTCAGGCATAAAGCGTACCAAACTTACATCTATCATATCTACGATTGCGAACTCACCTGGTATTGCATAATCGCTTGGGTTATGTACTGTTATCGTATATGTGATTTCATCACCTACGGCTGATGATGTGCGATTGGCTGCTTTAGCTATCGATAGTTCATCGCTTACAGGTATTTCTACCGGTGGTGTCGGTGGTACTGGTGGTTGATTTGGTGGTGTTTCTAACACACCTACGTTAGTCACTGTTTGACCTGCTGCTTCAGGAAGCACCTCAACTCTGAATGTTAGTATTGTACTTCCGGGAGCCAATCCATCGAGTGTTACAGCCAACCTGCCTGTCTCTGCATTGAATGTGAAGTAACCCGGTTCTAATGTTGCTCCGTTTAGTCTTACAGACTCAGGAATGAAGCGCACTAGATCTGTATCTATCACATCTACGATTGTAAACTCGCCTTCAATAGCTTCATCATTTGGATTATGTGCTGTCAGCGTATACGTAATCTCGTCACCTACGACTGATGTTGCACGGTTAGCTGTCTTCGCTATTGATGGGTCGTCGCTTATCGGCACCTCTACAGGTGGGGTCGGTGGTGGCTCCGGTGTGCTCGGTGGTGTTTCCATTACCGCCACGTTGGTCACCGTTTGACCCGCTGCTGCCGGGAGTACTTCTACACGGAAGGTTACTACTGTATCTCCTGGAGCCAGTGAGCTTATCGGTACACGTAGCTCACCTGTCGCTGCGTTGAATGTGAAGCTGCCTGCTGGTAGTGTTACTCCGTTTAGTGTCACTGAGTTCGATATGAAACGTACCAGACTTACATCTATCACATCTACGATTGTAAAGGTACCTAACAACGCTGTTTCACTTGGGTTCGTTGCTGTGATCGTATATGTAATATGATCTCCAACAACTGATGTTGTACGGTTAGATGTTTTCTCTACAGTTGGTACAGGTATCTCTACAGGTGGTGTCGGTGGTACTGGTGGTGTGCTCGGCGGTGTTTCTAACACACCTACGTTACGCACCATTTGACCTGCTGCTGCCGGGAGTACTTCTACTCGGAACGTCACTACCGTACTACCGGAAGCTAGTCCATCCAGAGGTACATGCAGTTCGCCTGTCTCTGCGTTGAATGTGAAGTCACCTTCTGCAAGCGGTTCGCCGTTAAGCGTTACTGATCCTGGGATAAAGCGTACCAAGTCTGTGTCTATTACATCTACGATTGCAAAAGTACCTAGTAGATTGTCAGGGCTTGGGTTATGTGCTGTTAGTGTATACGTAATCTCATCGCCTACTGCTGATGTTGTACGGTTAGCTGTCTTGGCTATTGACGGATCGTCGCTTACCGGGATCTCTACAGGTGGAGTCGGTGGTACTGGTGGTGTGCTTGGTGGTGTTTCTAACACACCTACGTTGCGTACTGTTTGACCCGCTGCTGCCGGGAGTACTTCTACGCTGAATGTTACAACGGTACTGCCCGGAAGTAATCCATCGACTGGTACAGTTAATCTGCCTGTTGACTCATTGAATGTGAAGTAGCCTGGTTCTAGCGTTGCTCCGTTTAGTCTTATTGAGTCAGGAATGAATTGCACCAAACTTACATCAATCACGTCTACGATTGTAAAGACGCCTTCAAGGGCTTCATCGTTTGGATTGTGGGCTGTTAGCGTATATGTAATATGATCGCCTACTACTGATGTTACACGGTTGGCAGTTTTCGCTATCGATGGGTCATCACTTACAGGTATCTCTACTGGTGGAGTCGGTGGTGGCTGTGGATTGCTCGGTGGTACTTCTAGCACCGCTACGTTGCGTACGGTTTGACCTGCTGCTGCTGGGAGCACTTCTACATTGAATCTTAATACTGTACTACTAGGAGCTAATGGACTTAGTGGTACACGTAGTTCTCCTGTTGTTGCATTGAATGTGAAGTTACCTGCTGCCAATGGCGAGCCATTCAGCGTTATTGATCCGGGAACGAAGCGTACCATGCTTACGTCTATCACGTCTACAATCGTAAATGTGCCTAACAGATAGTCTACATTCGGATTGTGGGCTGTTAGTGTATACGTAATATGATCGCCTACAACTGATGTTGTGCGGTTTGCTGTCTTGGCCAGTGACGGATCATCGCTTACAGGTATCTCTACCGGCGGTGTTGGAGGTATTGGCGGTGTGCTCGGTGGTGGTTCCAATACGCCTACGTTTGTCACTGTTTGACCCGCTGCTGCTGGAAGCACTTCTACTCTAAAGGTTAATACTGTGCTGCCGGAAGCCAAGCCATCGATAGGCACTCTCAATTCGCCTGTTGATGCATCGAATGTGAAATAATCTGGCGCTAGAGGTGAACCACTCAATGTTACTGATCCGGGAATGAAGCTTACTAAGTCTACATCAATTACATCTACAATTACAAACTCACCTTCAAGGGCATCATTATTTGGATTATGTGCTGTTAGCGTATATGTAATATGATCGCCTACGACTGATGTTACACGGTTAGCCGTTTTGGCTATAGATGGATCATCGCTAATTGGTACTTCTACAGGTGGGGTCGGCGGTGGTTCTGGTGTGGTCGGTGGTGTTTCTAGCACTGCCACGTTACTCACTGTTTGACCCGCTGCTGCCGGGAGCACTTCTACTTGGAAGGTTACTACGGTGTTACCCGGAGCCAGTGGACTTAGTGGTATACGCAGTTCTCCTGTTGCAGCATCGAATGTGAAGTTACCGGATGCTAGTGGGAAGCCATTTAGCATTATCGATCCGGGAACGAAGCTAACTAAGTCTACATCTATCACGTCTACGATTGCAAAGTCACCTAACAACGCTGTGTCACTTGGGTTCGTTGCTGTTATCGTATATGTAATATGGTCTGCTACGACTGATGTTGTGCGGTTAGCTGTTTTCATTACTGTGGGTACCGGTATCTCTACCGGTGGAGTCGGTGGTACAGGCGGTGTGCTCGGTGGTGTTTCTAACACTGCTACGTTACGTACCATTTGACCCGCTGCTGCTGGAAGCACTTCTACCTGGAAGGTTACTACAGTGCTGCCGGAAGCCAGTCCATCAAGAGGTATGCTCAGTCTACCCGTCTCCGCATTGAATGTGAAGTTAGCCGATGCTAATGGTTCTCCGTTCAATGTTACTGATGTCTCAATGAAGCGTACAAGAGGTACATCTATCATATCTACGATTACAAACTCACCCGCAAGAGCTTCTGCACTTGGATTATGTGCTGTTAGCGTGTATGTTATGTAGTCGCCTACGACTGACGTCACACGGTTAGCTGTCTTGGCTATCGACGGGTCGTCGCTTACTGGTATCTCTACAGGTGGGGTCGGTGGTACTGGTGGTGTACTCGGCGGTGTTTCCAATACACCTACGTTGCGTACTGTTTGACCCGCTGCTGCTGGAAGCACTTCTACTCGGAAGGTTAATACTGTACTGCCCGAAGCTAAGCCATCGAGAGACACGCGCAATTCGCCTGTCGCTTCATCAAATGTGAAGTCAGTTGTTGATGCTCCGTTCAATCTTACTGAGTCAGGAATGAAGCGTACCAGATTTACATCTATCACGTCCACAATCGTAAACTCACCTTCAAGAGCTTCATCGTTTGGATTGTGTGCTGTTAGTGTGTATGTGATCTCATCGCCTACAACTGATGTTGCACGGTTAGCTGTCTTCGCTATCGATGGATCGTCACTTACAGGTATCTCTACTGGTGGGGTCGGTGGTGGTTCAGGCGTGCTCGGTGGCACTTCCAACACCGCTACATTGCGTACTGTCTGACCTGCTGCTGCCGGGAGCACTTCTACTCGGAAGGTTAATACTGTGCTTCCGGGAGCTAATGGGCTTAGCGGCACACGCAATACGCCTGTTGTTGCATTGAATGTGAAGTCATCTGATGACAGTGGTGAGCCGTTCAGCGTCACAGAGTTCGACACTAAGCGTACAAAGTTTACATCTATCACATCCACGATTACAAACTCGCCTTCAAGGGCTCTATCGTTTGGATTGTGAGCTGTTAGTGTATACGTAATGTGATCGCCTACTACTGAGGTTGTGCGGTTAGCTGTCTTGGCCAGTGACGGATCATCACTAATTGGTATTTCTACAGGCGGTGTCGGCGGTGGTGGTGGTGTGCTCGGTGGCACTTCTAGTACCGCTACATTGCGTACTACCTGACCCGCTGCCGCAGGAAGCACTTCTACTCTAAAGGTTAATACTGTGCTACCGGAAGCAAGGCCGTCGAGAGTCACGCGCAATTCGCCGGCTGTTTCATCAAATGTGAAGTAATCCGGTGATAGTGGTGTACCACTCAATGTTACTGATCCGGGAATGAAGCTAACTAAGTTTACATCTATCACGTCTACAATTGTAAACTCACCTTCAATGGCATGATCATTAGGATTGTGAGCTGTTAGCGTATATGTAATATGATCGCCTACCACTGATGTTACACGGTTAGCCGTTTTGGCTATTGATGGATCATCGCTAATTGGTATTTCTACAGGTGGTGGCGGCGGTGGTGGTGGTGTGCTCGGTGGTGTTTCCAGCACTGCTACGTTACTCACCGTTTGACCCGCTGCGGCGGGGAGTACTTCAACTCGGAAGGTTACTACTGTATCGCCTGGAGCCAGTGGGCTTAGTGGTATACGCAGTTCACCTGTTTCTGCATCGAATGTGAAGTTGCCTGATGCCAGTGGGAAGCCATTCAAGGTTATTGAGCCAGGAATGAGGCTTACAAGACTTATATCTATCACGTCTACGATTACAAACTCGCCTAACAACGCTGTTTCACTTGGATTTGTTGCTGTTATCGTATATGTAATATGGTCAGCTACGACTGATGTTGTGCGGTTAGCTGTCTTCGTTATTGTAGGTATCGGTATCTCTACTGGTGGGGTCGGGGGTGGTTCCGGTGTGCTCGGTGGTGTTTCCAACACTGCCACATTTCTTACCACTTGACCTGCCGCTGCCGGAAGTACTTCTACCTGGAAGGTTACTACTGTGCTGCCGGAAGCTAATGAAGCTAGCGGTATGCTCAGTCTGCCCGTGTCTGCATTGAATGTGAAGTTAGCCGGTGCTAATGTTTCCCCGTTCAATGTCACAGAAGTCTCAATGAAACTTACAAGAGATACATCTATCATATCCACGATTGCAAACTCGCCGACTAGGGCTTCGTTGCTTGGATTATGTGCTGTTATCGTGTATGTTATGTAGTCGCCTACAACTGACGTCACACGGTTAGCTATCTTTGCTATCGTAGGATCGTTAGGTACAGGTATCTCTACCGGTGGTGTCGGGGGTACAGGAGGCGTGCTCGGTGGCACTTCCAATACCGCTACGTTGGTGATTGTTTCTCCTGCCGCCGCTGGAAGTACTTCTACACGGAACGTCACTACTGTAGCCCTTGGAGCGAGCGAACTTAGAGGTATCTCCAGTCTGCCGGTGCCAGGATCAAACGAAAAGCCACTTGCAGGCAAGGCTGCGCCGTTCAATGTTACAGATTCGGGTATGAAGCGTACCAGAGGTATATCTATCATATCCACGATCGTAAAGTCGCCTTCAAGCGCTTCATTGCTTGGATTCCACGCTGTTATCGTATAGGTGATCTCATCGCCGACTGCTGATACTGAACGGTTAGCTGTCTTGGCTATCGATGGATCATCACTTATCGGTACTTCTACTGGTGGGGTTTCTACCGGTGGAATTGGTTCACTCGGAGGTTCACCCGGAGGTGGTTCCGGTGGTGGTGGCATTTCAAGGATTGCCACATTGGTTACCACTTGACCGGCTGCGACCGGAAGTACTTCTACGCGGAATGATACTACAGTCTCACCGGAAGCCAGAGGATTGAGTGGTACTCTGAATTCACTCGTTGCCAAATTGAATGTGTAGCTGCCAGATGGCGCAGGTACGCCGTTCAGCAGTACTGAGTTAGGTACAAAACGTACTAAGCTCGTATCTATCGTATCTATTATCGTGAAGCCTGCCTCTATTGCATTTTCACTTGGGTTGTATGCTCTCAGTGTGTAGGTTATGTGATCGCCTACTACTGAGGTCACACGATTAGCTTCTTTTGTCAGCGAAGGTACAGGTATGTTTACCTCAGGTGGCTCTTCCATAGGAGGTATTGGTGGGTCTGCAGGCTCACTAGGTGGTCCCGGTAGTGGTGGTGGCGGTTCTAATACCGCTATGTTGTTCACCATTTGACCTGCTGCAGACTCCAGTACGTATACTTCAAAAGTTAGTACTGTCTCACCCGGCGCTACTGGATTTAGAGCTACTTCAAGTACACCTGTAGCCGGATTGAAGTCAAACTCAGTCGCCAACAATAGGCGGTTGTTCAATCTGATTGTTCCGGGCTGGAATGTTACCAGGCTTACATCTATCTCGTCCACGATTGTAAAGGTTCGTGGTATAGGGCGTGTTGCACTCGGGTTAGTTACTGTTATCGCATACCTTATTGTGTCGCCTACCGCAGATACTATACGATTGGCTTCCTTCTCGATTGTTGGTAGCTCGTATACCGGGGTGCGTACCGGTGGGGCATCATCAACCGGTGGGACTCCAGGTGGGACTTCCAATGATGCGCTGTTGATCACTGTTCGACCTGCTGCTGCAGGGAGAGTTCTTACATCGAAAGTCAAGTCTACATGACCTCCGACAGGCAGTGAATCTAACGGCATCGGTACACGGAGTACACCCGTTGTCGCATTGAAGTAAAACTCACCAGGGGACACGGAAACCGCGTTTGTGGCCCTTGTCAATAGCGTACCACCCAACCTAACTGTGTTAGTCAGGAGGCGTACATACTGTGTATCTATCACGTCTACGATTGTAAAGTAATCTGCACTCAATCGAGCCATGTTGGGGAGAGGTCTTTCTTCATAAGCTGGATTTGTTACTCGTATTGTATATGTTATGATCTCGCCCACATGCACTGAGTTCGGATAGGACGTAGAGGCTGTTTTGGTTATGCCAGGTTCACCTATGGGTATCTCTACAGGTGGGTCTGATACGGCCGGTGGAATTGGCGGGTCAGCCGGTTCACCAGGTGGTCCCGGAAGTGGCGGTGGGGGTTGCAGTGTTGCAAAGTTTATCAATGTCTGACCTGCTGCTGCAGGGAGGACATCCACATCAAATAGTAACACCGTGTCACCCGTAGCCACAGGGTTGAGCGGTACACGAAGTTCGCCAGTTGACGCATTGAAGTAAAACTCTCCGTGGGACACAGAAAGTGGATCTGTGGATCTGGACAACAGTGTGCCGTCCAACCATCTAACGGTGTCTTCAAGGAAATTTATCATACGGATATACTCGCCGTCAACATTATGATAAAGATCAAGCACGTCTACGATTGTAAAGGTTCGTGGTATGGGGCGTGTTTCGCTCGGGTTAGTTACTGTTATTGCATATGTTATTGTGTCGCCGACTGATGATGTCGCACGATTTGAGGTTTTCTCTATCGTTGGCAACTCATATACTGGGATGTCTACCCATGGTGTGTATGGCACACCGGGTACACCAGGTGGTGTATCCATTCTTGCTCTATTACGTACAGTTTCTCCTGCCGCCGCCGGAAGTACTCGTACATCGAAAGTCAGCTCAGTTTCACCGATTGCCAATGGATCTATCGGTACACGTAGTACACCCGTTGTCGCATTGAAGTAAAACTCACCAGGGAGCACGGAAGCTGCGTTTGTGGCCCTTGTCAATAGCGTACCATCCAACCTAACTGTGTTAGTCAGGAGGCGGACAAAGTCCACATCTAATGTGTCTACGATTGTAAAGTGAGCTGCATCTGCACTCAATGCTGCTATACCGGTTCTTATCACAGGTGCAGGATTGGTTACTGTTATCGTATATGTTATCACTTCGCCTACATGATGTGTGCGGTCCGGGGATGCCGATTTTACTAGTGTTGGCATTCCTACAGGTATTCTTACCAGCTCTGATTGGATTGGAGGTGGTGGTAGTACATTTGCAGGTGGAGGTGGTGGCACCAATGTGGCTCTGTTATCAATATTGTTATTGGCTGCCCCCGGAAGTACATCTACCTGAAACCTCAAGGTTGTAACGTCGGGTTCCGCCGGTAATGAAGTTAGTGGTACTCTAAATTCACCGGTTGCCGGAATCCATGTAAACGCAGTTGGATCCAATGCTGTACCATTCAGCGTAACCGTTGTAGGTCTTAGTCGTACATATCTTATATCCAGTGGGTCAGAGATTACAAAGTTCCCTGTTATGGCATGTGCGCTTGGGTTAGTTACTGTTATTGTATATGTTATTACGTCGCCTACTGACGTTGTTACACGATCTGCTTCTTTATTTATCGTTGGAGTTATAGCTTCAAATGTCCAACGTCCGATGAAGTCTACTTCGCGAGACGGCATATTGAAGCTGCCGCCACCACCGGGTGCTAGAACCGCGGGCGTGCGACTATCTCTCCATCCGGCATACAAGTTCCCCGTCGTTGGATTATATCCACTAAATGTCCATCTTCCTATCTGTGTCACGCCGCCGACAACTCTGTATATCTCGTTCGTCGTCAAATTAGCGATGCGTGTTACTGAGTCTCCTGCCAAAACCTCTCTCGGATTCGGTGTCGGAATTGCAGGGTTGAAGCTCGCAGGTACATCAGAACCGCCTCGTACACCGTTAGCGTCATATACTATATAGCGTAAATAGAAGTACGGGTCAGCTTCGAATGTCCATTGTCCCGTGAACACTACATAGCGATCCGGCATCGTGAAGCTGCCGCCTGTGCCTGTGTCAGGCATTACAGGGGTCGCGTGCAAGTCTCGCCAACCGTTAAATGTCCATGTTCCGGGCACTCTTATTCCATCGATATAACGATAATTTGCGCTCGGGCCCGGTGTTAAACCTGTTGGTGATCTGGGCACTCCGGGTGCACCAACTTGATGGTCAGATGACGGTGGTAGTGTAGACCATGATGTTGGTCGGTTGGCTGCCGGTCCCGGGTAATAGCTTACAGTACGACTTTGTGCAGGTGTGAACACCCAGCGTCCTGTGAACACTACATTGCGACCCGGCATCGTGAAGTTGCCACCCGCACCAGGATTCGGTGTAAGTGCCGGGGGTGCGTCATAATCTCTCCAACCGTTGAAGGTGGAGACAGGAGTGGTCGTCGGTCTACCTGCATGGAAAGTCCATGTACCCAACACTGATACTCCACCAATCGTTCTGGTTCCGGATATCGGGGCTGTTGCAAGAGCAGCGGCACGGGGTACGCCCGTTTCTCCATGTAGACGATGCGACAGTGTGGGAGCTGATAAGCCCGGAGGAACGGCAGGACCATTTCTTACGCCGTCCGCATCATACACTTCATACGTCACGTTAAAACGACGGATGTTATATACTGTTCTAATGGGTCCGGATCGTACATCTCCGTCTATTGTGAACGGATCAGAGACAACGGTGTTCGCTGCCGTGTTAAAGCTGATCGATCCCGGGAGATACCACGGTGGTGTAGTGAGATATGGTAGCGTAGGTCCTGGTACCTGGCGGAAGCGAAATACACCATGACCAAGATCATCTACAAGAGCTTCACCAGCTTCATTCGTGGTTACATTTGGTCTACCCGGCACAGCATGCCAAGAGCCGTCCGCTCTTTGGTATTGTAACTGGAACTGACGACCTGCAAGAGGTTGATTGGTTACCTCATCAAATAACCTAATTCTCGCCTGATCGGCCGGAAGTGTTCGTGCACCACCTACATCGGGTGATTGAGTGCCGTGATTCCGATGATAAGTCGTATCACCATCACGTGTTACGTTTTGAGTATTATATCTTCGTGTAGCAGAATCTACACGTGGAAAGATTTCCCATATGTCAACACCGACAAGAACCATACGACCGCCGACGTCATTATCGTCACCGTACATGTCCCAATAGTATCTTTCCAATCTTTCTCTGTACGATTCAGGATATATTCCCTGAGTAATGGTAGTGCCTGCTGCTCTTATATGGAAGTTGGCTTCCAGCTCACTCATGCGTGGGGTATCTAAGCCTACATATCCAAAGTATGCCATGAACGTCTCTGTTCCTGAACAAGTCTCAAGCCAGAAATCTTCATGACCGTAGGTACAGTGCGGACCACAGTTTGCGTGGTAGTTCTTCCACACGCCCCATCGCATGGGTGCTTGTTGAATACGCGCCCTAAAGCTATCTTGTGTCTCTCTCATTATAATATGTCTAACAGGATCAGGATTAGGCATACAAACAGCACATGTATCACCATAATCACAAATAACGTAAGTAGGGAAGATGCGAGTCATATGAGTATCAAAATCTATAAAGGTTGCTGATGTTTGGGCAGAAAAACCATAGTCAGGGCTGCCGGGGTATAAGCTGACCGGGTATGGAATTCTGGTACGGAAATTTGCCGAGTGAAAAACGCCATACAAAGTATCCTCCGCGAAAATACGTGTCGGAGTAAAGTTTTGACCATATGTTCCCGGTAGTCGATGTGGCGTAAATCCACCTAACTCAACATCACCGCGATGCAAAGCCATATGCCACCTTATTCGATCGGATGATGGTGACATAGCGATTTTGTTATGATCGGTTTCTCTTCGTGCGAGCTCATGCTGCGCAAATGTGACCGGTCTTCTCTCGCCGTTAAACACTACATCACGTGTTCCGCCATATCTTGCCGTGCTTCTTGTTCCTTCAGGACCGGTTTGAATAAAACCGCTGACTCCGGCCAATGTTGTTATAAACTCTACGTAAATACCACTATTATAAATACGCCAATTCGCAACATGGGTATTAACGCCATCTACTAAAGCCCAAAGCGGATTCCCGGAGATATTTGCAAAGTCAAACATACCTTCTCCGTCAATATCAGGCCTGAAGAATCTGAAGTAATTCCCAGGACTAATTACACCACCGGGTCCAGGCGTAACAGTAAAATTGAGATAAAAGGCGAAAGGATCATTCATCGCCACGGGGTTGGGTAAATTTTCGATACGAACGCCCCCCGGACTGAGTAATGCCCAGTCATTCACTGTAACCATACTTATGATATTCAAAGACAATGGAGCTATGCCCACAAAGTCCTCGTCTGTAGACGCCTCATCATCTTGATGTGCATCTTCAGCGGGCGGAACCACGTGCACTAGCTCAGTCTCCGGATCAGGAGCCTCTGTGTACTGAGGTTCATCCTCCGGTATGATCTGCGGCACTTCTGCTACTGTGCCTACATATGCCCCTTCATGCGGATACGACCCATCGTAATCACTGTCCGCTGCAATCGCATACGTAAACAAGCTGACTATTATACTGATTGTCAAAATCAGGCTAATAATCCTTCTTTTAGTTATTTTGCTCATCCTAAATTTCTCTTTCATATCTTTTTCTACTTCCCTTTCTATAACTTGGATAGTAATTTTTTCTGTTTTTTTCAAACTTTACACATAATCACACGTTTTCTTTCTATAACATAAGAAAGTGTGACAAAAAGTACTATTTTAGTGATTAATCGCTTTGAACACATATCACTCATAACCACAGTTAATGGTAAGTCTACTTTCGATTTCAACTCACCATTAATTGTTTTTCATTTAATTTTTAATCGCTTTTTTTCATTTTCTTTGAACGTTCTTCTTTTATTCCAACTATTGTCGAAGCAGCTAGTAGAAGTGCGAGCAATAGTAACGCTGTCCATAGAAGTGTATTATTGCTTTCCACTCCGGTTTTTGGCAACTCCTTATCGTCTTCATCCTCTACTACCGACCACACCGCAATAATGGATACAACTCCACCTACTACTTCAGTAGTACCATCCGTCAACGCGGTAAATGCTGCTGCATGTGCACTTACTCCCGGTGCAGGCACTATAAATGAGCCATGCAGTACGTCTCTGTTCTTGTCGGTGAGATAATTATCGTTCGGCTGTCCGCCTACATGCACCAACCATCCCTCGAACTCATATTCATTTCCGTTATTCAGGTTGTTTCTGTCGAGCACATGATTTGTGCTAAACGTGCTACCAAAGCTGTAGAAGTAACCGCGACCATACGGGTTGTTTTGTATATCACGGGTCAAGTTGCCGTTCTCATCTTGCAGATAATAGTAAATGCGAATATTTCTAATTTCCTCCGGTGCTATCGGAACCTCTACAGGAGGTGTCTCCGGTGGTTGCGGAACACTTGGTGGTGTTTCCAAGACTGCAACGTTTCTAACAGTCTGACCATAGGCTGCCGGGAGTACCTCTACACTGAATGTGACCACTGTGTTGCCTGCTGCCAGTGGGTTAAGCGGAACTCGCAATTCACCCGTTGTTGCATTGAACATGAAGTAGTCAGCTACCAGAGGCGATCCGTTCAGCGTCAATGTTTCAGGCATAAAGCGTACAAAGCGTATGTCTATCATATCTACGATTGCAAAATCGCCTGGTATGGGAGCCGCTCCCGGATTGATTGCTGTTATCGTATACGTAATATTCTCACCTACTACAGATGTGGTAGTATTTGCCGTCTTTGTCAGCGTTGGGATTGGAGTTTCTACCGGTGGTGGTGGCAGTGGTGGTGGAACATCCGGCGGAGTTTCCAATACTGCCAGGTTCTCGACCACTTGACCTGCTGCTGCAGGGAGTACTTCTACGCTGAACGTCACCACTGTGTCGCCTGTTGCCAGCGGATTGAGTGGGATGCGCAGCTCACCTGTTGAGGCATTAAAGAGGTAGTTATCTGTCGATAGTGGCGATCCGTTCAACATCAATGTCTCAGGCATAAAGCGCACCAAACTTATGTCTAGATTGTCTACGATTACAAACTCGCCCGGTATGGGGTCGTCGCCGGGATTGGTTACTGTTATCGTATACGTTATCTCGTCTCCAACTGCTGACGTAGCTGTATTAGCTGTCTTTGTCAGTCTTATTATTGGAGTTTCTACATACGGCGGCGGTGGAGGCGGTACTTCCGGCGGAGCTTCTAAGACTGCCAGATTTTCAACCACCTGACCTGCTGCTGCA
>Ga0123355_10000335_pt1 | contig 61011 bp, 57 predicted proteins | sample TergutEmb28metaG_3_FD_89872 | JGI IMG/M metagenome (GOLD analysis project Ga0123355, IMG submission 89872) | Embiratermes neotenicus P1 segment gut microbial communities from Petit-Saut dam, French Guiana - Emb289 P1 | ecosystem: Host-associated > Arthropoda: Insects > Digestive system > Gut ...
GTCACAATTCTCATCCAAGCAACCATCGCATACGTCGCACAGGTCACAGTCGCAAGTGCCAACAACCGGACAATCACAAGGGGTGCACTCATCACAGTCACAATTCTCATCTAAGCAACCATCACAGATGTCGCACAGGTCACAGTCGCAAGTGCCAACAACCGGACAATCACAAGGGGTGCACTCATCACAGTCACAATTCTCATCTAAGCAACCATCACAGATGTCGCACACATCACACTCGCAAGGCTCGCCGCCGCCATTGTCATCTGGGTTATGCAACACAACTTCAAGCCTCTGGTTAAATACAACGATGCTAAAGTCAATAAATTCCCATGGGGCATTTCTATTTACGTCAATCATCGTTATCTCATCGCCTGTTATCGGGCGCAAGAGAATCAGATGTAATGCACATGCTCCGGTGTCCCTATTTGTTGCAACCATGGTGCTTGTTGCCGAACGTGGTATTGGTGTATTGACACCATCAAACTGTGTCCACATGCGAATCGTACCCCCGGCAGCAAGTGACGCATTCGGAGTGCTTGGGCTGCCCTCCGGCCCATTGTTAAAGATGTTTAGACCAAACCAACCCGGGAACAGGTCATTGACCAGAAGCACTGTCACAGTTTGACCATATACTGTCATGGAGAATGTAATAGTCTCCCATGGCATATATTTACGTGCATCAATAGAGCGAACCAATCCATCAACATAGTTGACACGGATAAACTGCATCGCAACATTGCCGTCTTGATCAACAGCGGTCATCGCTGTATACGGTACATCAGCATCTACATCCATAAGCCGTGTCCACATACGAATCAGTCCGGCATTTTGTAAGCTTTCGTTGGGGCGCGGGTATTGTGCTCCGCCCGGGCCATTATTAAATATATGAAGACTAAAGTATCTGCTGTTGACCAACAATATTTCATAATCTTCGCCACACACGGTTATGGTGAGTGTAATCGTTTGCCAGGGCGCATTTTTGTTTACATCAATATTGACAAAGTAATCTGCCCAGCCTGTACCGTCAACCCACTGTCTATTCACAGTTACAAACTGCATAGCATTACCGAAATCTTGATCAAGCGCCACTATGGTATCTGCTACCGCAAGTGGTATATTAGTGCCCACTCCGTCAAACTGCGGCCACATACGGATTGTGCCGCTTGCCGCTAAGCCTGGATTCGCTGTGGAGGGCGCCCCACCCGGGCCGTTGTTGAAAATGCCAAAACCAAATTCCGGACACGCACTGCAATCTTGACATTCACCGCAATCCGGACAAGGATTACATACCTTGAAATCTCCATTATGCAGCACAACATGAAGCGTTTGACCAAATACAGTTATTTCGAGATCAATAAACTCCCAAGCACTATCTTTAACGACATCAATGCGATTGAGGTATTCTACCCAACCTGTACCATCTACCCACATCCTGCTTATAATCAAAAAATCTCGAGCACATGCACCGGTTTCTCTTACAGTAGCCTCTATGGTACTTGCAAATGCAAATGGAATACGCATATTTGTGCCACCAAGCTGAGTCCACATGCGAATTATTCCGTTGGCGGCATGACCTGCATGAGGTCTGGAGGGACAACCCCGTGGACCGTTATTGTAAATATCGAAAGATAAGAATCTGCTGTTGACCAACAATACAGAATGCTCTTCGCCGCACACGGTTATGGTGAGTGTAATGGTTTGCCAAGGGGCATTTTTGTTTACATCGATGAAGTTAAAGCGATCTACCCAACCTTCACCTGCTACCCACATTTGGTTTATGCTCACAAAATCATCCATGACACAGTTGCCTTCTTGATCAACAGCCTCCACGGTAGCTGCTGCACCGGACAAAGACAGAGGTCTATTGTTACCGTCGGCTGTCGTGCCAAAGCCCGGCCACAGGCGAATCGTGCCTGAACTTGCTAAACCGGGGTTCGGTCTGGACGTAGAACCACCGGGGCCATTATTAAAGATGTCAAAGCGGAAGTCTAAACATACACTGCAATCTTCACACGCACCGCAATCAGGACACAAATTACAGGGGAATCCCGAGTTGGCATCACAACAGTCACATACAGCAAAGAGCGGATTATCACCATTAAGCGAGAATTCAACTCTGTGTTGTACCAAACAACAATAATCAAATGTTACCACTGCGTCCCTAAAGTTGGGATAGTCGATGAGTAACCAGATTACATCGCTCTCTTGAGCAGCATTTACAATCCAACCATTAGATTGCATACGTACGTTAGAAACACCCTGAGGGACTGTTATATAATCAAAATATGCAGAAAGGTCAACATATAGATATTCATAACCATCATCGTAGCCCTCAGAAGTCATTCTGGAAAGTGGGAAGAAGCCGGTTCTGCTCAAACGTACTTCATATGCTCTGTTATTGAAAACGGTGAAAGCGTTTCCGTCCACTTCACAGGCAATAACGCCATTGTCTACCCAGTTGCTGCCAAAACCGCCGCCCACAACACCGAGCGTATTGCCTGCAACCGGCACGCCCCGCACATAGAGTTGTATCACAGGTGCGTCAATTACATAAACGCCGTCGGCTGTTATTTCGCGGCTATAAACCAATCCGTCTCTGAGTGCTCTTACGACAGTTGCACCAAGTGCATCAAACGCAACAGAATCATCAAATGGGCCTCCGGCAAGAGTCTGCCAAGTACCTGTCCAATATTGCACAATCATGTTTTCCATGCCGGGGAAATTAAAGGTTATACGGCCTGCGAGTGCACAGACACACTCTTCACAATGTACACAACGTCCGCAAAGGTCACAAAAACTGCAAACTCTCCATTGACATTCATCACAACAAATCAAAAAGTCGCAGTCACAAAGCTCATGAAAGTGATTAATCAGTGTTACCGATTGGGGTTCAAACCCATCTATCAATACTACAAGCGTCATTTCTTCCCATGGGAATGATGTTATCCCTTGCGCCGCACGATCTCCGATAGCAAGCGTATTGGCAGGCAATGAGCGTCCAAAAGCAACTGAAATCTGATTGGCGTTAACTAAACGAATCAAGCCTAATTCAATGGCACATCTTCCATCATTCAAGGTTGCAGACTCTAGCTCGGTAATTATACTTTCATTTGCCCATCTATAACCAGTTCCACCGATATGTGCCGGGCGCGAACCATAAGCAAAAATTTGACTCCACAGGCGAATTGTTCCGCCATTGTATAGATCCAGATTAGCCCCTGCACCAGTGCCTTCTGCGTTGAACTTGTTAAAACGGAAGTCACCCACCTCGGGTGTGGAAAGTGCTTCGATTTCTAAAACTGCCGACTCGGCCAGTGGTGGTTGCACCTCCACCGCCATTGCGGGGAACGCGGATGATGTCATCATCGTGATTACAACAATTATTGCGAGTAACTTTCTCAATCCCTGTTTTTTCATTTTCAACTTGAACCTCCAAATCTAAAATTAAAATTTACAGTAAATTTACAACGTTCCAATGTAAGAATATAGCAAAACATATCATTTAAGTCCATATTTTGTCAACAACTTGCGTAAAATTGAGGGTAAGTTGCGCAAAAACGAGGGTAAGTTGCAAAAAGATAGAAAATCTGTGCAATATTTAGATGATGAAAAACGCAGGGAAAGCCATGAACAATCTGCCGATCAGACGCTACATGCTACAGTTCAGAGCTCAGCGGCTCGACCGAGTACCCACTGAACTGTAACTGCTGCGTTGCAAATGATGAAAGCAATTCAAATTTGATATTGTGACACAAGCAGTAATATGATATTCTTTAAACTGATATAAAAGGTATTAACCCCAGGGCAGAGCCCTGGACCCCGCACTTCGTGCGTGTTGCGCGGCAAAGACCGCGCGGTTTTGAACCTTGTGAAATCTGCGCTCGTTCGGTCATGACCGAGCCAAGCTCGGTCGCGACGCTCTCTTCGCTTGATTATAAAACCATGCCGGGTGCCGGATTTGCTCCGACGCCCAACAGACCAATAAAAGATTATTAATGAGCAAACACGAAAGGAAACTGCATTAATGAAGGGATTTATCGACCGGCTTCTGCGTAATCCGATAACATTCGAGATTACGTCGATTTTTGTTTATGCGTTTTACTGCATAGTTTTTTCGGTTGCGACAATCCCATCAGCATTACTGATTCACTGGGGAATCCGGTTTGTTGGAAGCAGCGTCCTCATGTTTTTTGTGTTTATTGTGATATGTTTTTTTGCATTTTATATTTTTCTGGTTTTTTCAACAATTGTGGTTGGATTTGCGGAGCGTGTACTTACTCTGGGACTCCGGCCTGGGGCATATTCAACTGACTCACCGGTCTTCTTTCGCTGGCTCGTTTATTCAGGACTCCACCTGTGGGCGGTGAATATTGTTCTGCCATTTTTACGAGGAAACAATTGGATTAAGATATATTTGAGAATTGCCGGTGCAAAAATCGGCAAGGAAGTATTTATAAATACAAAGGATTTTTATGATTCTTATTTGCTCAAAATAGAGGACAATGTAATTATTGGTGGAGAGTCGTTTGTCAATTGCCATATTTTTGAGGATGGGCATTTGATATTGGGGGAAATCATAATTGGAGAGGGCACGACAGTCGGTGCAAAAGCATATTTGACACCGGGAACAAAAACCGGAAAAAATAGTAGAATAGGAATGTATACTTACCTGCGCCGCAACACCGATGTTGGTGATGGTGAGGCGCTGATTGCATCACCCGGAATGAGCAGACGACAAATCGTAAAGATTATGCGCATGAACGGCAGGGATAACAAGCATTAAGCTGACGGGAATTCGACGCCCATCAGCTTAAGCTTGATAATAAACAATCCCAAGTTGGGTACGGTTTGTTACGTTAAGTTTTTCCATAATGACAACAATATTGTTGCGCACTGTTCCTTCGCTGAGGAAGAGCTGTGCAGCGATTTCTTTGTTTGTGAGGCCTTGTGCGACAAGGCGTGCAATGTCGCGCTCTCTTTGCGTCAACTCTTGAAGCGCTGGGTTTTCGGTTGCTGCGAGGTTTTTTAACACATCCGCACCAAGCACACCTGTGCCATCAACCATAATGCGCAGTTTCCCCGCGATATCTGATATTTTATCAGTCTTGATTAAATATCCATCTGCTCCGGCGGTAAGCGCTTGCTGGATGTTTGCTTTGTCGTCGAAAGTAGTAAGCATCATGATTCGTATTTGTGGGTAGCGCTGCTTGATGAGTCTTGTGGCGGCGATACCATCGACTCCCGGCATCCGTATGTCCATGAGGAGCATGTCCGGAGTAAGGGTTTTGCAGAGTTCAATCGCCTCAGCCCCGTCAGATGCAGTGCCGACAACAGTGATGTCGGATGCTCTCGAAAGGGTGAGCGAAAGGGACTTGCGAATCAAGGCATCGTCATCTACTATCAATAGTTTCATACTTAATCCTCCGGATTTTAAGCATCTCAATGAGGTTCCGAGCCACGCCCGGAGTGACGAGGGTTATACCGATTGGGAGATTAACGGCACCACGCACACGACTCGGAATATCTCGCCTGCATCAACTGATAAATTGCCTCCCGCAGCGGTGGCTCGATGTCGCATATTGCGCAGGCCGCTTCCAAGCAAACCGGTTGGATTTGTCGCACCATCATTTTCAACGCAAAGTCTGACTAAATGAGGAGTTACGTCAAGATTGACCTTGACATAACTTGCGGCTGAGTGACGCGCTGTGTTTGTAAGACACTCATTGAGGCAAGCTTCAAGAATATTCCAGATATAAACAGGGATTTTTGTTGTATCGCCATATGCGTTAAACGCAACATCATATTTTGGGAATCGGCGGCAGATGTCATGCAGCGCTTCCGTACCCAGAGCCATAACGACAGACAAGTTGTGAACGGTGTCGCGAATTTTGCCGGTACCGATATTCAGACGTTCGAGCGCAGCATCATATAATTCGAGTGCGTCCGGGTCTGCACCGTCGAGCAAAACCCGTGCCGTTTGCAAAGACATATATGCGGCTATAATTTCATGCCCTGCATTATCGTGAATATCCCTTGCAATTCTGGTGCGCTCTGCGACCACAGTCATCCGCTCAACTTGTGACAGCGCTGCGGTCAGTTCTGATTGCAGCGCTTCGAGTGCATAGTATTTGCCTGCGGATTTGTCGAGTGCAACGAGCTTTTTCTGCTGTTCACGATGCCACATGTTCAGTAGAACCCCAGATAATGCTGAGTATGCGAAAATGGTGGTCAACAATGGGTCGAAGCTTTGCAATAAATACAGTCCTGCAAACACCGCCCAATATAAGCCGAAGAACATAGCGGAAAATAGTGGGATTGCTATTGCGTATTGCGCATAATCAAAGTGAAAAGCCAGTATGATGCATAATATGATATCCGCAGCAACTGTCGGGTTAAGCTTTGGTATGCGCCAGCGCAGCAAAGTAAGTGTGATAAGAGGTAACAACAGGAAATAGCCTATTATTTCCCCGCTGTTGACCCAAAGCGTGAAAATCAGGCTAAATCCAATGATTAGGCATATTCTGAAACAATTCCGAGGTGTCAGAAAAGTCAATGTCTCTCTCCCTAGTGTGGCTCACCCCTACACAATTCTGCGTTTGCTGCCATAGAGCAGGAACGCTGCGGCGAACACAAGCATAGCTGCAATCGACGTCCAGAAAACTCCGTTTATGACACCGGTCTCTAAAACATAATGCAGCGCTCTTGCCGTCCAGTATGCAGGAAATATTGCGCCAATGTACTGAATGATACCGGGAAACACTTCTAGCGGGAAAATGAATCCGCTTAAAAACGCCATTAAGGTCACAATAAACCCAAACCCCGCATTACTTGCGTCTTTACTCTTAAACAAGCAGTGCCACGCAAAAGCCATTGCGACGGATGCAAGAGTGAGTACAGTATAGCACAGGAAGACTACAATTGAAAGTGTCAGACCCCAATCGTACAGGGCAACGCCGAGCAGCGATACTAATAGGACTTGTACAAGCAACGGAACCATGCAAGCCAAAAGATTTTCTGTAAGATAGCGGCGCATTGTTATGGGGGCTGCCAAAATCCGGACAATTGCGCCATCTGTTTTGTCAGTGAGAATGCTGAGGCTCATCAGATATGCGCCGCTCATCACGGCAAATGCGATGAAGAAGAATCCGGTTGCTCCATCAATCCAAAACGGACGTATAAACATCAGTATTATCGGAATGATGCAGTTTACTGCCATGGATGCAGGGTTCCGAATGCCGCGGAGGAGTGCGTAGCGAAATATAATCATAACGAGCGTCTCCTTCCAAGCAAATAAACGATACCGCCCAAAACAACTGTCAAAGCAGCCAGGATGCCCACGTTAAATATAGCGCTGCTCATGTCGTCCAGAATTGGCCCGGCAAATAGTATTGCACGGTATCCAAGTGAAATCGGGGTGGCGTAGGAGGTTATGAAAGTTGCAACCGGGCCGTCACCGAAAGAAACAAACAGCATTCCGCTTAAAAACATCATGAAAAACCCAAGTCCACCCATAATGCCGCTTGCAACCTTGCGTGTCGATACGGTAAGGGCTATCAGTGCGCCGATGAGCTGGCACATAATGGACGTCAGCAGCACTACTGCGATAAAGATTAGGGGATTGCCCCAATATACATCAAAGAATATGGATGCCACAGTGAAAATAGCTACAGCTTGAACAACATTGAATATCCAACAAGCTAATGAGCAACCTATGACAAAGGTGCGCTGCGTGACAGGTGTTGCATACAATCTGGAACTAATCGGGCCTCTGAGGTCATTATATATATTGTGGATGATGAAGTCGCCGGAGAAAAATTGAAAAGACACCATGAACATTGCTGCCAGCAGTGTTGCTGTTGCAGCGAGGTCTACGGAATCAGATTCGCCTGCTAAGTTAACGAATCCAATAGCTCCGACCATGTTTAATACAATCAGGCCAACAGGTAATAGGAGAAAGAATATAATGCCCGACGGGTCGCTGAAATTTCTACGGAAATAGTGCTTGAATATGAGTGGAAGTCTGCTCATTTTTACACCTCGCCTTCATCACGCAGGCACTTGCCGGTCAGTGTCAGAAATACATCTTCGAGATTTGGTTTGTCTTCTGAGAATGAGGTTACGCCACCGTTTCTTTGTGCGATTTCCATAATGCGGTTGACATTGCCACTGTCAGCACCGGAAACGATTGTATATTGGTTGTCGGAAACAACGACATGCTTCACCCCGGAAATAGCTTTGAGTTCTTCTGTCAATGTGTCGGATGGCAAAGCGGCAGTAAGATGGATGCGATCCTCATATTGAATGCGCCCCATAAGCTCATCCAGCGAACCCTCAGCTATTGTTCTGCCTGCATCCATGATTGAAATGCGGTTGCTTATAGCCTGCACCTCTTCCATGTAATGTGAGGTGTATATAACAGTTGTTCCATTTTGAGCGATTTTTTTGACAGACTCTAAAATGTGGTTGCGTGATTGTGGGTCGATGCCAACGGTGGGCTCATCCATGATGACCAGCTTTGGTTTGTGGACCAGTGCGCAGGCAATATTTAATCTGCGCTGCATACCGCCTGAGAAAGTTTTCGGGCGTTTTTTTGCAAATTCAGAGAGCTCAACAAAGTCCAACACTTCTTTGACATTGGCACTAAGTTCTGCTCCGCTCAAGCCGTATAGTCCACCAAAGTAACGCAAGTTTTCTGATACAGAAAGATCGGTGAATATTGTGATCTCTTGTGTAACAAGACCCATTTGCTGACGCGTTTTCAGGTTGTGCATGTTCTGAGTTTGCCCGAAAACTTGTACTTCGCCTGCATCGGCGTTAATCAGTCCACAGAGGACTTTTATTGCAGTTGTTTTACCCGCACCATTCGGGCCGAGCAGACCAAGGATTTCACCCTCAGCTATGTCTAAATTCAAATGATCCAATGCGACGGTGTCGCCATAACGTTTGACTACGTTTTTCATGCTTGCTATCATGATTCATTGCTCCTTAACTTCGTTTTATTATGTGCTGAGTATATCGTGGATTTAAATATCTGGGTAGTGACATTTGTCATTTTAATGATTCGACTCCTGTCAGCTTATAAAAAACTTATGAAAATAGTTAAGTTGGGTGCGAAAGTACACGATATTTATGATAAGAAAGATATTGATGGTGAACAGTTTTAATAAGCACAGGTGAAAAACGGTGTGGCTGGAATCCTGAATGCGGAAACAGGAGCGGAAGTATGGTCAGAGGATTATATATCTCAGCCAGCGGAATGATGTTGCAGCGCAGGCACATGGATGTGATAACAAACAATATTGCAAATGCCGAAACAACAGGATTTCGAAGGCAGCAACTTGTATCGCACAGTTTCGATGATGTTTTGACCAGACGTATAAATGACCCGGCGATCGTTGCAAGCCGTCGTTTTGGGAATATCTCAGCGGTAGGCCCTATGACACTGGGCACACAGGTAGATGAGCTTGTGACAAATTTCGATGAGGGCAGACTCAATGCCACCGAGTTCAGTACCGACCTTGCCATAGTCGGTGATGCATTCTTTGTAATACAGACCCTAGATGGTGAGCGATATACAAGAAGTGGTGCTTTTCATCTGGACAGTCTTGGACACATAGTTGATTTTGAAGGCAACTTCCTACTTAGCGAAAACGGGCCGATACGCACAGGAACTTTGAATTTCACTGTTGATCATGAAGGGACTGTCCGAATCGGGGGCGAAATCATAGACGTGATTCGTAGGGTATCGTTTGCTGATAACAATGTGCTCAGACAACAGGGGCATAATTTGTTTTTTGCACTCCAGCCGCCTCTGGACGTGCCAAACCAAAACCAAATCGCTCAGGGATTTTTGGAAAGCTCAAATGTTGAAATTGGGCGAGAAATGGTTGATATGCTCAGCGTTTTTCGTGTATACGAGACCAACCAGCGGATGCTAACGATGATTGATGAAACTGTCGGGTTGGCCGTCAATGAGATAGGGAGATTGAGATAATGTTTGGTGCTAAAATGACCGCCGCAGCTGGAATAGTAGGCCAGCAACGCCGTCTTGATGTGATTGCAAACAATGTTGCGCATGTGAATACTGTTGGATTCAGAAGTGCAAGGGTGGATTTCAAAGATGCGATATACACAGCAGGCGTGACGCCAGGCAGCGCAAGAACCCCTGAGGGCAATCAACAAAGAGGTCACGGCGTAGTGATAGGTGCAACAACCAAAAACTTTGCCGGCGGTGAAATCCAGTTGACCGGAAGAGATTTGGATGTGGCGATAAATGGTGATGGCTTTTTTACACTTTCTGATTTAAGTGGCAACATCTCTTATACCCGAAATGGTGTATTTCACATAAGCCACGAGCGCGGCGAGCGATTTTTGGTTGAGGCTAATGGACTGTATGTGCTGGATGCAAATGGTGAGCGGATATTGATGCCAGGTGATGCACAGGGGATATTCATAGACCAGAGCGGTGGGATTAGATGGCATGACCATCAAATGCAACCGGAAACCACAATTGCGGTATATAGCTTTGTAAATAAAATGGGTTTGCTGGCATCTGGCAATGGAACATATACACAAACCCCGGCATCGGGAGAAAGACTTCCGTCACAAGATATGCAAGTTGTGCAGGGCGCATTAGAAATGTCTAATGTAAACCTGATGGAACAAATGACGACAATGATTCGTACACAACGGGCATTCCAACTCGCATCGCGGGCGCTCACCACAGTGGATGAAATGGATGCAATTGCCAACAATATGCGCAGATAGACTCGTGTAACGCATTCCAAATAACTGGCCTTTTCTTAAGGGAGGTGCGCAGGAAGTGAATATAAGGCAATGCAGTTTTTGCAAAAGACCATTTCAAAGCCTCGGCAAGAGGATTTGTCCAGCTTGCCTCCTGCAGATTGACAAGGATTTCTTTGTTGTCAGAGACTACATATATGAAAATAAACAAGCCAATATGGATGAAGTTTTTGAGAAAACAGGGATATCGAAGCAAGTCATACTATACCTCCTGAAAGAAGGTCGGCTTGTCCTGGACGATGACGGCGGAAGTGGCGGGATGCTGAAATGTGAAGTGTGTAAGAAAGCGATTAACTCCGGCAGGCTATGCAAAACGTGCAAAGATAGAGTTGCAAATACGATGCAAAAAAGCTATGATGCCCGACCTGCAGTAGCTGTGACAAGTGGTTTGGAGCATTTCAAAGGAACGGCTAAACTGAAAAAATAAGGCAGAGATATAGAAGGTGGATTCAATGAAAATAAGTCCGATTATCAATCCGAATGTACTGGGAAGCTATCAAACAACTAAATCAGTTTCGGCGCTGCAAACGGCAATGAGTGAGCGTGACCAGGTTAATTTTTCCGATGAGGCACTAAGTTTTTCAAAGGCTCTTGCCGAAGCGAGGGAAATGATTGAGCAGCGTACACCGGCAGAAACGGCACATATCGCCGATATTAAAAGCGCTGTAAGGCAGGGCCGATACAGCATAAACAGTGAAGATGTTGCAAAAAGAATCCTTTTGAATGTGTAGGGGCGAACTGTGTTCGTCCGCAGCAGAAAGTATGTGGGGGCGAATTGTGTTTGCCCGCAGTTGGAGGGATTATATTGAGACAGGCTTTGAAAGAATTATGCGCCATGCTTATCGAGCAAAAAGCTGTGCTTTCTCACATGCTTGAACTTTCCAAGCAAGAGCGTCAAGCGATCTCTTCAGGAGATTCGGTAGAACTTGAAAGTGTTGTGCGCTTGCAATTGCGCGAGCTATCGCAGCTTGGGCGGATAGAAAAGAGAAGAGCCGCTTTAAACGATGCCATAGCCTCCGAATTAGGAATAACCGGGCAGAAACTGACGGTCAGCGCCATTGCCCTAAAAGCAAAGCCGGACGAACGAAAAGAGATTGTCGCACTTCAGACGGAGCTTACAGAACTTGTTCACCAGCACAATGCATTGAATCTGGAAAACAGGGAGTTAATCAAAGAACATCTGGAATATTCGGAGGCGATGATAGAACTTATGACAGGGTCTGATGACCCGCTTAATAATTTCTACGGTGCAAACGGAAAAGCGACCGGAGACAGGAAGACATCGACCGGCTTATTCAATAGACATGCATAGGATTGAGCCAAACGAAAGGAATGTTCATCATTATGAGAGGCACATTTTTTGGACTCGAAATAGGCAGGACAGGCCTGAATATGGGTCAGCTTGGGCTTGATATAACAGGTCATAATATAGCGAATGTCAACACAAGAGGGTTTACGCGACAGCGCATAATTCAGACAGCAAATGACCCTTTTGGTGCAATTCAAATGGTAAAACCTGCCGAGCAGGCACGTGTCGGCGGCGGCACAAGAGTGCAAATACATGATCAGATACGATCAGCGTTTTTAGACAGGCGATTCCGGACTGAAAATACCGCAAATGGGTATTGGGAAAGACGCACCCAAGAGCTGAGAAGCTTGGAATCATTTTTTGATAATGTCGAAGAGCGTACAAGCATAAACCATAGTTTAGCGAGATTCTTTTCTGCGATAAGTGTTATGGCAGAAGACCCTGTTGCCCCCGCGCCACGCATGCAAATCCGCACGTCCGCACTGGATATGGTGCAGCAATTTAACACGATTCACACAGGGCTTGTTGAGCTGCAGCGCAATCAGGACAGGGCTGTTGTGGCGTATGTTGAGCTTATAAATGAAAGCGCTGCGCAATTGGTTGAACTCAATAGAGCCATATATAGTTTTGAGCTCACAGGGAAGATTGCCAATGATTTGCGGGATCAACGAAATATATTGCTGGATGATTTGTCTGCGATTGTTGATATAGAATACGAGGAAACATCTGACAAATTCGGAAACGCAAATTTAACTGTCCGGATAATCGGAAATCACGAAAGGCATTTTCTGGTCAGCCATGATGAGCGCACAATTATGGGTGTCCGGGAAGAGCGCAGGGATATAGGGTTATCGCCGGTGAACATGCCGGTCTGGGTAGGGAGCGCCAGGCCAAATAATGAAACCGGCAGAATAGTGGAAACAATGTGGGAAGAGGACTTTAGATGGGATGTAAATCTGGCGGCGGATAAGGGTTTGCTCCGTGGGCTGATGGACATGAGAGATGGTATAGATGAGCTGCGTCCCGGTATCCCCGCTTCAATTGAGCATCTGAATAATCTGGTCAGGGCACTTGTCCAACATGTGAACCATATACACCGTCAAGGGTGGAGTGACCACCCGTTTCAGGACTCCAGAGATGGCATAAACTTCTTTTGCGAAAATGCAGCAATAGAGTTTGTCGATGGTGTGGGAGGGTCTCTGACATGGGATGCACGGCTTAGTGCATGGGTTGATGATACAGACAATCCGACGGCTTCTTTTGCAACTCAAGAAGCGGCAGAGGCCGCCGGATTTACCGCAAATTTCGACATAAGTCGAATCAATATTACAAATATTGCGCTTTCTACTGAGATTATGGAAAGTGAATTCAATATAGCAGCGTCATCTGTTCAAATCATAAGGGATGGGCCACCGGAAAACCAGCAGCGTGGGAATAACGAGAATATGAATGCCATCTATGCTTTATTCGGCAGAAATAATCTTTTCCTAGAGACGCTTGATCTGGAGAATCGCATAGCTATCGGCAGTTTTGACGATTTTGCCACAGGCATCAGAACAGCAGTTGCAAGCCAAACGCGCACATCCAGAAGCAATGCTGAGATGACCCGAAATCTTGCACTTGCGGCAGAAAATCACAGGTTGTCTGTAGCGGGAGTTTCACTTGACGAAGAAATGACACATATGATCAAATTTAACCATGCGTATAACGGTGCAGCGCGTGTAATCACTGCGATGGACGATGCTTTGGACAGATTAATTAACGGGACAGGCCGAGTGGGACTCTAAGTAAGGAGGGATACAAATGCGTGTGACGAATACAATGATGGTCAACAACCTAAATAGAAACATAGCCGGGAACTTGGTCAGGATGGATGCGCTTCAAAATCAAATGTCTACCGGCAGAAAGTTTGCACACATCAGTGATGACCCCATAGCTCTGATATACAGTCAGGCAGCCCGGAATACGATGACACGTATAGTAAACTTCCAAAGGTCTGTTCAAACAGCCGGGGATTGGCTGATGCAAGCCGAAGATGGCATTATGGACATGCAGCGCACGATGCAAGATCTTTATGCAGCGACACTGGATGCATCAACTGACGCAAAAGGCATTGGCGACGAAAGTGATAAGAGGAATATTGCACCTGTCATAGCACAGCTCCGTGATAACATACTGGATAATCTCAATATCACACTTGGCAACAGGTTTATGTTTGGCGGTCACAATACACCAGGCGATCCTGCGGAAACAATTGATGACAAGACGACAAGGCCATTCACCATTGAGCGGGGAAACCTGCATTTCAACGGGTTTAACATTTCACAATTTGATGGGATACCCTCGGCCATATTCAACAATCTTTTCAGTAGCGCAAATCCGCCGAGTCAAGTGGAAATAGATGATGCATTTGCCGGGACAGGTTTTAATCCGGAAGATTTTGGAATTGTTGATGAATTTGGCGTTGATACCGGAAATGCCGCGATAATGCACAGGCTAATGAATGATACTCCGACACTTGCTGTAGGGCCTGGAAGCAATATGCCGATAACAGTCAATGGTATTGATTTGGCGCTTTTTATGACACCTGGGGTTGACGAAAATGGTGTGCCGCTGGTGGATTCTAACGGCAATCGCGTGATGGTGATGCGCAACTTATGGAATGTTGCTGATGATTTGTATGAAAAAGTAAACAGTGGTGCGCCTGCAAATGAAATCGACGTGTCCATAAGGCCGCTCCAGGATGCCCAGAATTATCTTTTGACAAAAGCCGCAGAAATCGGCGGCAGAGTCAGACGGCTGGAAATGCTCGAAGCCCGATATGAGCAGAGTATGATCAATTTTGAAAGAATTCGTTCCGAAGCTGAGGATGTGGATTTTGCAGAAACGCTGATGCATTTCAAGATGGCAGAGGCGGTCTATCAGGCGGCACTGTCGGCAGGTGCAAGAATTATACAGCCGACACTAATGGACTTCCTGCGTTAAAAATGTAGGGTGCGGAGTGTGGTGTCCGAATAAGAAAAAAGGCAGGTGTTTACAATGTCAAAGGTACAAAGAATCATGATTGAGCATCAACTGGCCGAGCTGGGGATTCGGAAAACTCCAGCAAGACTGAACATTAAAGCACCTACGGCAGAACTCAGAATTACATCCGAGAGTGCTCAAATGGAAATCCAGAGGACAAACCCCACCTTTCGACTGAGTAGGCGCAGAGCCAATGCCGAGTCTGGACTGTCAGGGCCGTCGGATCTGGCGCGTCAGCTCGGAGAGGCTGGGCGGCAAGGGGCGAAGCGCGGAGCAAGGAAAGCTGTTGCTGATGGGAATTTTCTTGGGGAAATGCGAAGGAGCGGCGATAGGGTTGGTCAGCTTGCGCAAAATAAAGCGATGGATGCAATTGCGCGAGGCAGAGATATAAACATTGGACTCATGCCGACGAGTCCGCCTGAGGTCGTATGGGATATGGGTGAAATGAACATCAACTGGTCAAAGCATAGTGTCTTGATTGACTGGGATGGCGAATTTATGCCGGAGCTTACGGTAGACCCCAAACACTCAATTGAAATATTCCTACGTACGGAGCCATATTTCAGAGTTTCCATTGAAGAGACAGTAACCACAATCATAACAGGGAAGTATGTAGATGATGCAATTTGAGAAAAGAGGCATTATGCAGATAGAAACCTTACGATTTGGCATGGTTGAAATCGACGACACCAAGCTGTTGACATTCGACGATGGGATTCCCGGTATGGAGGACTACAAAACATATGCATTGCTTCAGTTTGAAGAGAGCTATCCTATAGTTTGGTTGCAGTCAATTGAAGAGCGTGGTATATGCCTTCCGGTCATAGACACATTTGTGGTGTTGCCAGATTATGTGTTTGAAATTAGTGATGAAGATGTAAGCGCACTTGAACTTAAAGGGCCGGAAGCGTTGCATGTAGTTAATGTTCTGGTTATACCCACGGATGTAAAAGGGATGACAGCCAATCTTGCCGCACCAATCATCATCAACATTTTAACAGGAAAGTCAAAGCAGATCATGCTTACCGACAGTGCATTTAACGTCAGAGCTCCCATATTTGCTGATATTTGTCAAGTGGTAAACAAGGAGGAGGGCGACGGCGATGCTGGTACTGTCAAGGAAGCTGAATGAAACCATCCTAATAGGCGAAAATATTAGAATAACACTTCTGGGGATAGATGGTGATAAAATAAAAATAGGTATAGATGCCCCAAAGGAGGTAAAAGTTTTTAGGGAGGAGTTGCTTGAGGCGACAAGAGATACGAATAAGCAGGCACTCAATGCTCCTATTATTTCGTTTGATTTATCCAAAGTGAAAAGGGTGCAGGGCAAGATAAGCACAGACTAAATTGCACCTTGCATACCCAGTCATAAGCATCCGGTTTTGCCGGATGCTTGATTTTCGCTGACGGCAGCCTGAAGCAAAAAAATTATAGTGTTGTTAAGGCTTGTGGTCACAAGGGAATTCGGTTTACATAAAACACATAAACGACAAATTATGTTAAACATGTGCTTGCAAATGCATATAAAAAATGTTAGTATTTGATTGCTGCAATTATTGTAAGGTTTAGTTCAGGCATTGGATCAGGGGGTCAAAAATGCGAGAACAAATAGATAAGATGTGGACTCAGCTAAAGGGATACTTTAGCAAAATGTCCAAGGCAAACAAGGTTAGGCTGGCGATATTGTCAGCAATAATCATAATATTGGCAATCGTTGCGGTAAGTATGATCAGTCATACTCATTTTGTGCTGCTTATCGTAGCTCAGGATTATGCTGAGGCCGGACAAGTGCAAACGGCGATTCGTGAAATAGGCGTTCCGATGCAAATTGATGGACTTAGAATATTTGTTCCGGAAGAGAGGGCTTCCGAACTCAGGGCGACATTGTCGCTACAGGGTGTTATCGGACCCGGCACTCGTGATTTGGGCATCATGTCGCGAGCGGAGGGGTTTGCAGTCACGGATGCCCATGCAAGGGAACTCTACGATCATCAACTGTCGGAAGATATCCGAATGGCAATATTGCAGTCACCCAGAATACAAAACGCCATTGTTATTGTCAGGCAAGGCGAAACATCACCGTTTCGTGCTGCACATGGTGTCAGAGCGCCTCATGCAGCAATTATGCTTACCATAAGAGGTGGTGAGCGGCTTTCAAATATGGAAGCGCAGGCAATTGCTGATTATATCAGAGGAGCTGTGCCGGGCATTGGGTTTGAAAATATTCATATAACCGACTCGAATTTCAACTCATACAGAGTTGGAGAGCAGCTGACTATAGATGCTGAATCGGAAATGGCCATGCGCATCACAATACAAAATGTGCTGACCGAACAAATAAGGACAACAGCAGAGCAAATGCTGATGCCGATTTTTGGAGTCAAGAATATACGAATAACCCCTTATGTCAGCCTGAATTGGGATAGGGTTGCGCAAGAGGTTGTTGAGTTTGCCCCGCCTGTGGCGGGAGAACTGCAAGGGATGTTCCGCAGTGCGCTGAGTACATGGGAAGCAGCAAGGGGGGATGATCTCGCCATGGGCATTCCGGGAACCGATTCTAACGAATTAGGAGCCGCTGAGTATCCGTTTGGAACGCTTGAGGATGGAGCGCTTTACGAAAGGCGCGTAAGCGAGAGAAACTACGAACTCAATCAAACGACCACGGTGATAGAGCGCGCGCAAGGGAGCGTTGAGTCGGTAAGTATAGCGGTTTTGCTCAATAGTGAGGCGATAGAAGGGGATTTTGCAACCGAGGTTGCAAATCTGGTGTCTTTCGGGTTTGGTATTCCCGCTGCACGGGTGACTGTGCAAAGTGTTCCGTTTGGATATGTAGATACAGCACTTGAAGAAATGTATGAGCAGTGGCAGGCGTTACAGGCACAGCAGAGGACACGTGAACTTATTTCAACGATTATCCAATATGTTTTGATAGTGCTTATAGGTGTTATGGTTTTGCTTCTGGTAAGGATTATAGTCAGGGCAATTAAGCCACCGGAGCCGGAGCCCCTGCTGGCAGTTGCGAGTGGCTTGGAATATATAGTAGATGATGAAGAAGACGATAATGATAGTGATGATGAGATACAGCCGATAGAGGATGTGGTTGAGTATGATGATTTTAAGCTGCAAACAAAAACAGTAGGGCTTGAACAGATTGAGAGATTTATTGATAAAGATCCCGCAGCAGTTGCACAGCTTCTGCGCAATTGGTTGACCGACGAATAGGAAAGCTGACGGGAGAGCGACTCCCACCAGCTCATGGCAGCTTATTCACGACCATAACCGGTAAAGGTGAAAATACATGGCAAACCTGGACATGTCCGCAAAAGAAAAAGCAGCAGTATTGCTGATAAGCCTTGGCAAAGAGTATTCTGCCGAGCTGTATAAATATCTGTCTGAAGAAGAAATAAGCGATATGACGCTCAGTATAACGACGACGCGCAGGGTAGAGCAGCATATAAGAGAGCAGATAGTCAACGAGTTTTATGAAATGTGCCTGACGCAAAAATTCATTGCTGAGGGTGGCATAGACTATGCGCGTGAGATTCTCGAACAAGCGATAGGGTCTGACAAGGCGGAGGAAATGATTAGGAAGCTTTCTTCGTCCCTGCAGGTGCGCCCGTTTGACTTTATAAGACGGGTTGACTCAAACCAAATACTCAATGTTATTCATAATGAACACCCACAGATTATCGCTCTTGTTTTATCATATATTGAGCCGAAACAGTCGGCTCAAATTATAGCTTCGCTTCCCTCAGAAAGGCAGACAGAAATCATAAGTCGCATTTCAACTATGGGCAGCACTTCGCCAGAATATGTCAAGGAAGCAGAACGTATACTTGAGCGAAAAATAACCTCGATGGGATTTACCGAAAATATTATTGTTGGCGGTATAGACACAATTGTTGAAATCATCAACTCTTTAGACCGGTCTTCGGAAAAGAATATTTTGGAAAGTTTGGATGAAGGCGACAGTGCGTTGGCGGATGAAATCAGAAGACGTCTCTTCGTATTTGAAGATATTGCAAAGCTCAACAATGTTACGATTCAGCGTGTTCTTCGGGAAATTAACAATGCCGACTTAGCTGTTGCGCTAAAGATGGCTACCGAGGATGTTACAAAAACGATATTCGGCAATATATCCAAACGCCTGCAAGAAATGATTAAAGACGATATGGAGGTAATGGGGCCGGTGCGTGTGCGTGATGTCGAAGAAGCTCAGCAAAGAATAGTTAATGTTATTCGCCGACTTGAAGATGAAGGTGAGATTGTTGTCGCGCGCGGAGAGGGGGATGCTTTGATTGTTTAGAATAGACAGGACTCATGTAAACCTAGGTGCAATGAAACATCTTAGAGCTACTGGTGAGGACGTCACAGAATCTGATTCAACGGAGCAAAAAGTACAGGTGGAGGATTCTGCCGATGGGTTGGCACAAGTGCAGATGCATAATATGCTTGCGCAGGCAAAGGCAGAGGCCGAGCAGCAGGCAAAGCAAATAGTTGATAATGCAAGAGATGAAGCGGCTGTAATCATGCTTAATGCCCAGGAGCAGGCCGAGCAGGAGTGTAGCCGAGCATTTCAGGAAGGTTATGCCGAAGGCGTGCAGGAAGGCAAGCGTTTATATGATGAGCGGTTGGCAGTGAAAATCAATGAAGATGATGAGGTGCTAAAGCGTGTTCTACGCGAGATTTACGATGAGATGAAGCGCATGTATGATGGGCTTGAAGAAGAATCGGTGGGACTGGCTATTGAGATAGTCAGAAAGGTTATTGCTCCTGCCGAAGAGGCAGTAGGCGGTGTGTTTGAGTCACTGATAAGAAACGCACTCAGGCAGATAACTCCTGATGGAAAAATTATCATTCGGGTCAGCCCCACAGAGTATGATAGGTTTTTTTCTTCCGGAAGCAGTACGATAGCGCTGGATAATGATGTGGTAGTTGCGGCATCAGTTATCCGTGATGCTACTCTTGCCGGAGGTGACTGCATTATAGATGCCGAAAATGAGACAATCAATGCGGGGTTGAGTTCGCAGCTCAAATATATAGCCTTGGCATTTAAAGAGCAGACATCATAGTTGTTTCCGAATCGGTACACGAAAATGACGCAGCGGCCACACACAGTACCTATAGGGAAGCCGAGCGGAGCAAAGTATTATGAAAATAGATTTCTCAAAATATCATACCGCACTTGAAAATGTCGAAACCCTCGAACATGCGGGCAGGGTAACAAAAATCGTCGGTCTTGCTGTTGAAGCAACCGGACCTGCTTCGAAAATAGGTGATATCTGTGAGATGTACACGCTGGATGGTGAGCGCAGTATGCGTGCAGAGATTGTCGGCTTTAGGGATGGTCAGACTTTGCTGATGCCGTTTGGAAGCGTCGAGGGGATTGGATTGGGGAGTTATGTAGTTTACACGGGCACATCACTCAAAGTGCCTGTTGGAAAAGAGCTGGCCGGCAGGATTCTTGATGCATTGGGGTATCCCTTTGACGATTTGCCGCGCCCCAAGGTCGAAGCATGGTATCCGGCAGAGAATGTGCCGCCCAATCCACTTGCACGAGAACGCATCAGCGAAGTGTTGCCTTTGGGCGTTAAGGCAATTGATGGAATGCTTACCGTTGGGCGTGGTCAGCGACTCGGAATTTTTGCAGGTTCAGGTGTTGGCAAAAGCACATTGCTTGGCATGATTGCCAGATATGCGGTTGCGGATATAAATGTCATTGTTTTGGTTGGTGAGAGAGGGCGCGAAGTTCGAGATTTTATTGAAAGGGATTTGGGAACGGAAGGTCTTAAAAAGTCAGTGCTTGTCATCGCAACTTCCGACCAACCGGCGCTTTTGCGATTAAAATGTGCGATGACCGGTACTGCGATTGCAGAATATTTCAGAGATTGCGGCTATAAGGTGCTGTTGCTGATGGATTCGTTGACACGCTTTGCAATGGCTCAGCGTGAGATTGGAATGGCGGCAGGTGAACCTCCTGTCTCAAGGGGATTTCCACCCTCGGTTTATGCTGTTTTGCCCAAATTGTTGGAACGCTCCGGCATGTCTGATAAGGGGTCGATTACCGGCCTTTATACGGTGCTTGTCGAGGGTGATGATATGAATGAGCCTATATCTGATACCGTAAGGGGGATTTTAGATGGGCATATCGTTCTTTCAAGGTCTATAGCAAACAGCAATCACTATCCACCAATAGATGTTTTGGGCAGCGTAAGTCGTGTTATGCCGGATATAGTCACTCGCGAGCATTTAGAGGCGTTTGGCTTTATAAAGAATATGCTCGCAGTTTATCGTGAGGCTGAGGATCTTATTAATATAGGGGCTTATAAACAAGGGGCGAATGCGCAGATTGACAAAGCGATAAGCCTCCGCTTATCGATTCAGTCTTTTTTGAAGCAGGATAAGGGAGATAGTTTTACTTTTGAGCAGATGCTTGAGATGATGACAAATATTGCAGATGATAATAATTAACGCATATGAAAAAATTCAAATTTTCACTTCAGGCATTGTTCGACTACAAAATTACGGTCGAAAAAATGCAAAAAGCCGAACTGAAAAAAGCAGAGCAAGCACTAACAGAACTTCTAAGCGAAGAAAAACGTCTGTTAGATGCATATGCCGGAAACGAGCAATCGCTCCAGCGGATTCTGGAAGCAAACAGCAATGTTGCTTTGGCGCTGGTTGAGCATGATGCATATTTTAGGTTTCTGAGAGATGCGTTGAGTGTTGTCAGGAAAAATATTGTGGAAGCGGAAGAGGTTGTGTGTGCGTGTCAGGAGCGGTTGATTGTGACAATGAAAGAAATAAAAACTTACAATAAACTGAGGGATGAGCAGTTTCAGGAATATAAAAAAGAAGTTCAGACAGAAGAGACAAAAGAAGTTGAGGATTTGGTGCAGCATGTGCGAAATGGCTAATATGTAAATCCCCCACAGCGTATCAGTAATACAAACACAACCCAATGCGCATAATACCATGGAGAGCAAAATGGCAGAAGATATTACCGATTTGACAGAAAACGAAGAACCAAAAACAAAGCAGAAAAAACCGCTGAAAGAAAAAAAGAAAAAAGAGCAAAAAATACCTAAAACGAAGAAAGAGGGTTTGGGTGAGACTTCCAATGGAAAGCGGTTAAGCCTCAAGGGTAAGCTAATTATTTTTGGAATTCTTGCAATTGTGCTAATCATTGTTATGCTCGGCACTCTGATGTGGTTTAACCTGTTTGGCGTAAGGGACATGACCGGCGCATTTCTGTATGAACCGATAATAGCTGTGGCCGTGTGGTTTAACTCTGAACTGACAACCCTGGAAGAAAAGCTGCAAATAGCGAGTGACCAACGAGAAAGTGCGCTTGACATACGCGAATCTGAGCTGAGCAGAAGAGCGCAGGAATTAACTGCGCGAGAGGAAGAAATTGCCGTGCGAGAGCTTGGTCTGGATAACCGCAGCACTGCGCTCGATAGGCGCGAAGAGCAATTAAATGACCTATTAGACACCTCTATACCCATATTCAGACGTGAGATGACTGATGAACAACGAGAGGATATGTTATCTTTGAGCAACACTTTAGCCCAAATGTCGCCTGATGATGCAGCACACATATTGGTTGAATTACCCGAAGCTATCGACGCCGCAGTTGTATTGTTTTTTATGGCTGAACGTAATGCAGGGGCTATATTGGCAGAGATGGAACCGGAATTTGCAGCAGATATCATACAGATACTGCTGGGCAACTGACGGGTCGCGCATCTGGATATTTTTGGCTGTAGCTTTGCGTGCTTTACATTTGTTTTGCTAATCTTTACCGACGTTATTACGATAAATAAAATGAGGAGGTGAAGAAATGCAGGCACCTATAGAAATCATGACTCAAATGATGAAAACGGCAGACTCAGCTATGGGCAGAAAATTCAGAGTAGAATCAAGCAGACAACCGGGCACAAAGTTTGAAGAAATGTTCGGAAATGCACTTGTAGAATCTCAGGCACAGCTCAGTTTGCAATCGAGACCGCCCGAAATAATGGAAGCGGAAAGTGAAAAGATATCCGAAAGCGTGCATGAGCCTGAACCATGCATAGGCGAAACCCAAGCAGCCGCAGTCATCACAAATCAAAATGAGATTATGCTTATGCTTGAAAGAGATAAGGAATCTGCTGCAACTCCTAAAGAGCGTGTGTATGCAGACCCACATAGCGGCATTGAAGACGGCGAGGTATTACTGTTAGCAAAACAGGCTGAAATAAAACAAATGAAACCTCAACCTGACCCGCAGCAGCAAGGCGCTGAAACAAAGATGTTTGAGGAAGTGGTTCATGAGGAAATAAAAACCATCCTCAAAGCTGACGTGCGCGAGACGGTGGGAACTGAGCAAGTAAATCGCGCAGGAATCGGAAGAGCGGAAATAGCAAATATACACAATAATTATGGTGGGATATCAGGGGATACAATGGCATGGATGCCACAAATAAGGACATCAGAACAACGTGGAAATCATGAAGACAACTTCAGAAATTCCCAAAATGACAATCTGAGCCCGTTGGAGAATGAAAATGATACAGCCCTGGCGGAGGGACGAAGTGAGCGCACCTTTGCCGAAAAAACTGAAGCAGCAATGGACAATACTCCTGTTGCGGCAGAGCAGTTATGTTATACGATCCCACTTTCAGACGGTATAGCGCCAGAACAGTTTCGGTCTGAGCAGCAGATGAGGCAAGCTTTTCATGATATGCCGGTCAAACCGGAGCATCTGTTTGATGAGATGATATCACGCCTCGAATCTATGAAAACAGAGTCGCAACGCACAATGACCATACACTTGAAACCTGAGTTTTTGGGTAAAGTTGCATTGGAACTGGCAATGGATGCTGCCGGGATTCATGTCAAGATCAGTGCAGCGGACAGTGGAGTTAAAACCATGATCAGCGGACAGATAACAGCGCTGATCGAATCGCTACAGGGCAAAGGGCTTGAAGTCGTTGAGGTTGAAGTGATATATACCGGAGTTGACAATGGTTCGTTTAAAGAAAACCGGGAACGCTCCTGGCAACCGAGTGGAAAGAGGCAAGCCCATCCGGAAAGTGATGCTACTGATGCAGTGACCTATTATATTGCACAGCAGCTAAGCTCAATAGATTATTACTTGGAATCCGGAGTCAGCTCTGTACAATACAGTGTTTGACGCTGATGCGGAGGTTTAGATTATGTCAGCAATTGATATGGTAAGCGCATTACAAAATCAAACTGCAATACAAAATCGCAATGCACAATCTAACGGAAATGCCGGTGATGTGATGGGCAGGCATGATTTTCTGATGCTTCTGTCTGCACAACTTCGGCATCAAGATCCGTTAAACCCTCAAAGCGATGCAGATTTTGCAGCGCAACTGGCACAATTTTCTGCACTGGAACAGATGATGAATATGAGCCAGTCGCTCACCTCAATGCAGGCATTTAGCCTGGTTGGCCAATATGTAATAGCCGAATCGCTCATTGATGGTAGAAAGATGGAAATTGCCGGTATCGTGGATAGTATATTTACTATGGATGGCAGAAAATTTGCGCAAATAGGTGCGCATCATGTGCCGGTATCGGATATAACTGAGGTCTTTGACGGTAGCATATTCCCTACCCCAGAGCAATTGATACAAACTTCAAACAACCTGATCGGGCGTATAATCAAGGCTCGGATTGGCGAGGGCGTTTTCGAAGGTGTCGTCATCGGTGTGTCTGTCAGTGAAAAAGGTCAAATGCAGGCTGCGATTGGGCTTGAAGACGGCGGAACAAAACTTGTGCCGGTGGGCAGCATCTTTGATATCAGAAGCGGAAGCGAAGTCCTATAAGGAGGAACCATATTATGATGCGCTCATTATTTTCCGGAATTTCCGGCTTAAGAAACCACCAGACGAGAATGGACGTTATAGGTAACAACATTGCAAATGTAAATACTGCGGGATATAAGACCAGCCGTGTTGTATTTCAGGATATATTCAGTCAGACAATGGCTGCGGGTCAGGCAAACACAGGGATTCAAGGCGGAACAAATCCTATACAAATAGGCCTTGGCATAAGGCTTTCGTCAATTGATATACTGCACACACGTTCGGCATTTTCTTCCACTGGCAGCCCAACTGATATGATGATAGACGGCGATGGATTTTTTATTTTGGGTGTTGAGAACGAGGATGGCAGCGGATACGATAGGCTCTATACCAGAGCCGGCAATTTCTCTATAGACAATGATGGATTTCTGGTTTCGAGCCACGGATTTTTCGTGATGGGATGGCAAAATCCAATAGTCTGGGGAATACTTTCCGAGGCGGTAGAGGAAGTTCCGGCAATCCCACCGGTAACAGACCCGGGTACGGGTGACATAATCACACCGGGCGTTCCGGGGACTCCGGGGCGCGATGAAATATGGGGATGGATTGACAATACCGGCGGTGATCCAGACTTAGGAGAAACTGCCCCGCGGTTCGGACGCATTTATGTCGGTGGGCTGGATTTTGGCCCTGACGGTGATTTTGGTTGGGATTGGCCGTCCATTGCAACCGGCGGCAGACTGCCCAATTTCTCAGTTTCTGAAAACGGGTCTATTTCTGTATTGGCAAATAACAGAGAGCTGGTCATAGGGCAGATTGAAGTAGCTGTATTTTCAAACCCGGCAGGATTGACAAAAGCCGGCAGTAGCCTATTTATTGAAACCGCATCCTCGGGGCCGCCAAATGATTCGGTGCCGGGGCTTGATGGAGCGGGAATCATTATGGGTGGCGGACTTGAAATGAGTAATGTTGATTTGGCAAACGAGTTTACAGATATGATCGTCACACAACGTGGATTTCAAGCCAATTCCAGAATTATCACAGTATCCGACACAATGCTCGAAGAGCTTGTTAACCTCAAGCGCTAGTTAACTCCTACCCCCCCACGCCCAGCAATGGAGGTAATTATGATCCTTGTAACCAGAATCAACAGAGTCTCTCAATTTTATGTAAACGAGGACATGATAGAATTTATCGAGGAAACGCCGGATACGATTTTGAGTCTCAGTACCGGCAAAACAATTGCGATAATGGAATCGCCACTCCAAGTCATTGAGATGATTCGTTCGGAAAAAATACGAATCAAACTTGCAACTGAATTTTAGTGTGTGGATAAAATCGTATATTTTGACAAAGGAGTGAATATAGTTTGTCAGAGATATTATCACAATCCGAAATAGACGAACTATTAAACACGCTCATGGCAGGCGATTCCGCTAGCTCAACAGAGCCTGTCGAGGGAACATCCGCAATAAAAGTCAGAGAGTACGACTTCCGAACTGCCAATAGATTTCCGAAAGAGCAAATGCGTACATTCCAAGTTGTTTTTGAAACATTCAGCCAGTTGTTTTCCAACAGGCTGTCGAGCATTTTGAGAGTGTCTTGTGAATGTGAGATACTTTCGATAGAAGAGTGTTCCTACAGTGAATTTAACAATTCACTTTCTGCACCGGTAGTTCTGGCAATAATGAATGCACCACCATTACTGGGTTCGCTAGTGCTACAAATATCTCCCGAGTTTGCATATATGCTCATCAGCAGGCTTTTTGGCGGAGGTAGTGCAGGGGAAAACTCAAAACAATTTACCGAAATAGAACTGGCTTTGATAGAGCGGGTATTGCGACAATCGGTAGCAATGTTTGATGAAGCTTGGGATAAGGTTATAGCGCTTTCTACGCAAATCGATAGAATCGAAACCAGCCCCCAGTTTGCACAGGTAACAGCCCCCAATGAGCCGGTTGCAGTAATAATTCTCAACATTACCATGGGTGAAGAAACAGGTCTTATAAGCCTTTGCGTCCCTCATACGGCAATCGAGCCGGTATCACAGCAACTGAACACCCGCATGTGGTTTTCATCAAGTGGGTTGCGCGACGATGATGGCAAAAAAGCAGAAAGGTCTTTGATGCTTGCCGGCAAGCTTTTGCAAACCCCCATCCCAATCACCGCACTTTTTGAACAAACTCCGGCCACCGTATCAGATATTTTTAACCTTCAAATCGGCGATGTCATCAAGCTGGATCATGCGATTCGGCAACCCCTTACTATTAAGATTTCACACATTCCAAAGTTTCGAGCCGTGATTGGAACTTTCGGGCAAAAATACGCAATGCAAATCGTCGATGTTATCCAAGAGGAGAAGCCTAATGAATCTATCGCAAGATGAAATACAAACCTTGCTTGCAGACGATGCTTTAGAAGATGACGCTGATGTGGTATCTGAAGAAATAATGTCACCAGAGGAGATTGCTGCAATGCTTGACGAAACTGCAGGAGAGGGATCTGGTGACGGCGACTTAGGTTCGGACGACACCATGAATCTTGAAACCATTGCGGCAGATGCAGAGAATTCAGACTCTGCTGATGGTGTTGATATATTAGACGGTTCGGCGGCGGGGGCAGCAGATACACCTGTAGAACCAAGTAAACATACAAACGATTCTTCGATAAGTGAAAATGCAATTTCGGGAATGTTGACTGACGAGGAGGTTGATATTCTCGGTGAGATTGGGAATATAAGCATGGGTGCAGTTGCGACCACGATGTATTCACTTCTGGACAGAAGAGTCAGCATAACCACCCCACGAGTCAATGTTTATAATGCAAAAGACGTATTGTCTATCTATAAGATTCCTTTCGTTGTAGCAACTATAGAATATGTTGAAGGTATAGACGGAACAAATTTGCTGGTTTTGAAAGTCGAAGATGCTGCGCTTATTACGAATTTGCTCATGGGTGGGGATGGGGTTGTTCCGCAGCCTATAGAACTCAGCGAGCTGCATATAAGCGCAATGAGTGAGATAATGAACCAGATGATGGGCGCATCCTCGACTTCTTTGTCCAAACTGCTCAAAGAGCATATAAATATTTCTCCGCCTAAAAGCATAGAAGTTGATGCAGGATTTGATGTTTCGATTCTGTTTGACAATATTGACATGGTCACAAAAATCAGTTTCGATATGGAAATCGACGGGCTACTCAAAAGTGAACTGATTCAGTTAATGCCATATGATGTCAGCAGAGATTTTGCAAAGAGGTTTATGCATACGGATATCAGCGCGCCAGCTTCAATGTCTCCGCTGGAAAAGGCTTCTGCGGAAGTGCAACCAAAGCCTCCACTTTTAAAAACGCAGAGCCCACAGACGCAGCCTTCCCAAACGCCCACCCCACCTGTGCCCTCATCGCCCCAATCAAACCCACATCAGCAACAGTCGGCTGTGCCTGCGGCATCTTATGCACAGGGGTACCAACAGCAATCGCCATATTATCCACAACATCCGTCTGAGTCTTATCCGTCATATCCTGCGCAAGGTCAGGGCAGACTTGTAGATGTTCACCCGATGCAGTTTCAGGCGTTTGATGCTCCGAGCTTGCAAGGGGAGTCAAAGGGTATAGGCCTTGTTTATAACATTCCTTTGCAGGTGACCGTTGAGCTGGGTAAGACAAAAAAAGAGATCAGTGAAATCTTAGAGTTTAATACCGGAACAATAGTTGTGCTTGACAAAGTTGCAGGAGATCCGGTTGAGATTGTTGTAAATGGTAAGCTTATTGCCAGAGGTGAGGTAGTCGTTATAGATGATAATTATGGTGTCAGAATAACTGACATCATGGGCGGGTGAAGAGCAGTTATCTATTTTGAAAGGACGTGAATAGTGTGGGTATAGTTGATACCAATATCCTTCTGGAAACCGGTACGAACGAGTTGGAAATACTTGAGTTTGTCATAACAGGAAACAGCTATGGCATCAACGTGGCCAAAATCACCGAACTGATGCAAATTCAGGAGGTTCAAGAAATGCCGCTTTCGCATCCATGTGTTGAAGGCGTGTTCCAACCGCGCAGTGAAGTTTATACGATTGTTGACCTTGCAAAATATCTTGGAATGAGGGAGTCGGAATTTCCCGAAAAAGATATTTTCATCATTACTAATTTCAATAAGATGAACATCGCTTTTCACGTTCATGCTGTTGAGAGCATTTTTCGTATTTCTTGGCAAGATATTGAAAAGCCTGACAGCATAATTTACGGTGGGCAAGAAGGTGTCGTAACCGGTATTGCTAAAGTAAATGATAGGATAATATCAATACTTGATTTTGAAAAAATCACATTTGACATCAGTCCGGAAACAGGCATTGATTTGGATACGGTCAAAGAATATCAGGGGCTGGACAGGGAACACATTCCAATCGTTGTGGCTGAAGATTCCGCACTTCTGAGAAAGATGCTGACCGAAGCGCTTCATACTTCGGGGTATTATAATCTGCACATATTCAATAATGGTGAGGAAGCTTGGGAATATATCAACACAGTCAAAGCGGAAAATCCACTTGAAGTTTTATCAAAAATAAGTTGCGTGATAACCGATATTGAAATGCCAAAAATGGATGGGCATAGACTCACAAAGCTCATAAAATCAGATGCACAGCTAAAGGATATGCCGGTCGTTATATTCTCTTCTCTTATTGATGAGAATATGCAAAAAAAGGGCATTGAGGTTGGAGCGGATGCTCAGCTCTCAAAGCCCGAGATTGCTAACTTGGTCGGAGTTGTGGATGATATGATAGTCCAAAACAGGGTGATGACAAGTTGTGCAACTTTGCAGATGCAGCCTGGGTGACGACCTAAGCGTGGCACTTTTTTGCTCGCAATGCGTAGGGCGTGTATCAAAACGAAGAGTTTTGGTACACGCCCGTTTAATATAGCCACTAAAGCTTATCTCGATAGCTCTCTTCAATGCTCCGAAACACAGCGCTGACCTCGGGAATAATGTCAACAAGATCAGGGTCAAATTGAGAGCCACGCCCCTCTGCAATGATTTTGAGTGAAACGTCATGAGAATAAGCACCTTTGTAACAACGGGGATTGACCAGCGCATCGTACACATCAACTATTGAGATAATCCTTGCCGAGAGAGGGATTTCTTCGCCCTTCAAACCGCAGGGATAACCCAGTCCGTCCCAGCGTTCATGATGATAGTGACAAATATCATTAGCATGTTTTAAGTACATATCAGTGTCCGGCAATGTTGCCGAAATATTATCTATAATCTGGTTCCCTATAGACGTGTGCGCCTTGATAATGTCAAATTCCTCTGGTGATAACTTTCCGGGCTTTAGCAGAATGTTGTCGGAAATGCCAATCTTGCCGATATCATGGAGTGCCGAGGCTTTGATAAGTGACAAAACATTTTCAGCAAGCAGTGTGGTTCGGAATTTCTCCATTTCAAGCATCTTGGCAATCAAAATCTCGGTAAGCAGCGTGGTTCTTCGGATATGAGCGCCGGATTCAAGATTGCGATACTCAATGATTGTCGCAAGAATTTCAAGGGTTTGCTCATATGTCCTTGTGACTTCTGCGGCTTTTTTCTCGACAAGCTGCTCAAGCCGATAACGATAGCGTGCTAGGTTGATGTGGTTATCCACACGTGCTCTGACTATATCATGATTAAAAGGCTTTGTGACATAATCAGCAGCACCGGATTTTAGTCCGAGCGACTCAGTCTCTTCGGAATCCGCTGCAGTGATGAACAGCACTGGAATATGTTTGGTGCTGCTTGTGTTTTTCATTCTTTCAAGAACTTGAAAGCCATCGATATCGGGCATCATGATATCAAGGAGGACAACAGTCGGGGACAAGTTATCCTCAAAAAGGATTTTGAATGCCTCGCCGCCACTGCCTGCCTCTACGATATCGTAATCATCTTTAAGCATTTCCGCCAGAATAATTCGATTGATCTCAATATCATCAACAATAAGGATGACATCACGAGCTTCATGCTTCATTAATATGTCCTCATTACGACTGGATTTCAGAAATAATCTGCTCAGTTACATTATAAACGTCTTTGAGCTCTTCTAATTTGGCGGTATGGTCAAGTCCGTCTTTAATAAGCAACTCTAATTCGGCAGAAACCGCCCTGAGCTTAATCAACGAAAGATTTGCAGCAACGCCTTTCATGGAGTGCACTGCACGAGAAGCCTCTTCAGGAGTTCCATGCTCAAGCGCTTTTTCAAGTTCGCCTAGCGGCTTGCTGTCAAGAAAACGCCCGAGTAGCTTATGATAAAGCCCGGCATTTCCCCCCACACGCTTCAGCGCATCATCAATATCAATATATTCACTATTTACATAATTCAAACGAATCACTCCTAAGCAAATACTATCACTTTTAAAGCTAAAAAGCAATATCTATCCGAGCACATCACTCATATCATATAATCTGGGTTTGGTTACCTCTGCCATGAATCTGGCGGCTTTGATAGCGCCGGTAGCAAAAACCTCGCGAGATGAAGCGGAGTGTCGCAACTCAATGACTTCGTGCGGCCCTGCAAAAATGACTTCATGTTCTCCGACAATAGTGCCGCCCCGAACAGCCGAAATCCCAATTTCGAAAGAACTGCGTGGCTCACGCGTGCGCTCCCGCTCATAGACATACTTTGCCTCATAAGGCAACGCAGACGATGCAGCATCGGCAAGCATCAAGGCGGTTCCGCTGGGTGCATCGACTTTACGCCTGTGATGGCGCTCAACAATCTCAACATCAAACTCTTTGCCGAGCACTGTGCAGGCTCTCTTGATCAGGTCGGCCAGAAGGTTTATACCGAGCGACATATTGCCTGAGCGGAAAACAGGGAAACTCATTGCCGAACTTTCTATCAAGGCAGATTGCTCCGGTGCATACCCTGTTGCGCAAAGCACCAGCGGTATTTTCCTAATCTTAGAAAATGTCAGTAGGTGTTCAAGTGCTGAGGCGCTTGAAAAATCGACAAGGACATCTGCATCGCCTTTGAAATCAGCAGGATTCGAAAAAACAGGGAAACCATCAAGTTGCCGGCTATCGATATCGAAACCGGCAACTATAGTAATATCTTTTTCACCTGATGCAATTGCGGTGACCGCCTTGCCCATAAAGCCGTTACATCCGGATATGATAAGCTTTAGCATGACAGAAGCCCCATTGCATCCAGAGATTTGCGTAGCTTCTCAAGATTTCCCGGCGCAAGCTCACAAAGCGGCATACGTGGCTCACCGACATCCAAACCCATCAGGTTCAGCGCAGCCTTTACAGGCATTGGGTTAACTTCGATAAACAATTTGTCGATGAGGTCGAGATATTTGAGTTGTATCTCCGCACCGCGCTTGAAATCCCCCTCAAGGCAATATCTGGTCATATCGGCGACGGCCTGCGGCACTACATTTGCAAGTACCGAAATAACGCCCTTTGCACCAATAGACATCATAGGAACCGTATCCTCATCGTTGCCGCTCCATATATACAACTCGTCGCCGCATAAAGCCAGCGTTGATGAAATAAGCGAGAAATTACCGGAGGCTTCTTTGATGCCGTTTATGTTGGGGTGCTTTGCCAGCGTGACATAGGTCTCCACAGTAAAAGACATGCCTGTCCTACCGGGAACGTTATATAGGATTACCGGTGTGTTTACTCTGTCTGCAACATAACTAAAATGTTTTATAAGACCGAGCTGAGAAGTCTTGTTATAATACGGAGTGACCAAAAGAAGTGCATCGGCGCCTGACTTTTCAGCCTCTTGCGAAAGGAAAAGCGCATCTTTTGTATCATTGCTGCCGGTTCCGGCGATGACTTTGACCCGGCCATCTACATATTTGACACAATGGTCAGTTGTTTTGATGTGTTCTTCGAGCGATTGCGTTGAGTTTTCTCCGGTAGTTCCGCAAATAGTTATCGCGTCGATACCTCTATCTATTTGGAAATCAATAAGTTCGTCAAGTTTTTTAAAATCTACTTCACCGTTGCGAAATGGAGTCACGATTGCTGTTGCTGCGCCTGTAAAAACCGGGGTTTTCATTCTATTAAACATCCTTTCAAGATACAGACAAAGGAGTCAGTGAACCAAACCCACTTGTTGAGGGCTGATATACTTGTTGCCGCAGAGATTGTGAGTATCCGGTTCGTAGTTACAAACTCCATTTGTCAATTGTTAGTTGCTTATGTACCCATCAGCACACAGAAGTTCTGCCAGTAGAACAGCCCCGCCGGCTGCGCCGCGCAATGTATTGTGGCTAAGGCCTATGAATCTGTAATCGTACTGTGTATCCGGGCGCAAACGACCGAGTGAAACGGCCATGCCGTTTTCAAGCATACGATCCAGTTTTGTTTGAGGGCGATTTTCTTCTTCAAAATAATGAAGAAACTGCTTTGGCGCTGATGGAAGAGAAAGTATTTGTGGACGGCCTTCAAACTCGCTCCAAAAACACTTGATTTCTTCAATTGTGGGTTTTTCGTTGAAAGCCATGAATACTGCGGCCATGTGGCCATCAGTCGCCGGAACACGGATACACTGAGATGTGATTTGAAGCGAATCAGAAGGCACAATAGCTCCATCGGTTATCTTACCCCAAATTTTCAGTGGTTCCTGCTCAGACTTTTCTTCCTCGCCGCCAATGTATGGAATCACATTGTCCACCATTTCAGGCCATGTTTCAAAGGTTTTGCCTGCGCCGGAAATAGCCTGATATGTACATACAAGGGCGCGAGTGAGTCCGAAGCGTTCTTTGAGGGGATGAAGCGCAGGAACATAGCTTTGGATTGAGCAATTGGACTTGACCGCTATGAATCCGCGCCCCGTCCCCAATCGCTTTCGCTGTGCCTCAATTATCTCAAGATGCTCTGGGTTTACTTCCGGAATGACCATTGGAACATCAGGAGTCCAGCGATGAGCACTGTTGTTGGACACAACAGGGCATTCTGATTGCGCATAAGCAAGCTCAAGAGCCTTGATTTCGTCTTTTTTCATATCAACCGCAGAAAAAACAAAGTCAACGCGTTCTGCAATAGCCCGTATATCATTTTCAGCAGAAAGGACTTTAAGGCTCTTTGCAGATTCCGGTAAAGGATTGCTGATTTGCCATCGGCCTGAGACAGCCTCTTCATAGGTTTTGCCTGCAGAACGAGTGCTCGCGGCCACAACTTCAAGCTCAAACCATGGGTGATTATTTATGAGAGAAATGAAACGCTGACCTACCATTCCAGTAGCTCCAAGCACCCCAACTTTATACTTTTTCATAACAATATCCTCCGGGAAAATCAAAAAAAATCATCAGCAGGACTAGTCAACCAGCTGATTTTGTAATATAATGTCACGAGATGTTACCACTGCGTAACAAATTTATACCATCAAAAACAGATAGCGCTCCGCCTTATGGTGGTTATTGCCGGAACAAACACGGCATAAAATTGCGTATGCGCCGTTATGAAGTTTCAACGGGTTTGATGATGTTTTAACTTGGGATTCACGATATCATACATAAAAGTGAATGTCAATAAAAAGGAGATGTTATATGAGATTAGCCAGAAAGTGGCGGGGTCTGTTCACCTTACTTATCGTAGTATGTATATTGATGCCGCTTGCACAACCTGCGGCGGCATCGTTTCGCCCTCAGTTTACAACACTAAGAATAGGTTTGTTTTTTGGTTCAACAGCCTTGCCATCTGCAAACCTCCAAAATGCTGATGGGTTCGGCAGAGGATTTGACTTTGGGGTTTTCGACAACAACAGGAACTTTGTTCCAATCGGGGCAGGAACAAATGAAACCAGAATAACGATAGTTATTGACCGCAACATGGTTTGGAATCCTGATGCGGCAGAAGGCCGGGGAGAATTTCGTGAAGGGACGTCGGGGAATGTCGTGCTCGGGGCATTCCACGTTAAATTAAATCCCGGATTTGCTACATTCGAAGAAGCAAGCGCTGAGGCTGCAAGACATCAGGGCGCTTTTGTCAGATATATGGCGGGGCAGCCAAACCCGTTTTTTGTTATGATTGGGCAGCATACCACCAGAGAAGCGGCTAATGCAGCTATGGCAAATCTTGCAATAGCCAACTCCGAGGTTTGTGCAGGTACACAACATACGATTAAGATTGTGCGAACCGGTACAAATGTTGTTTTATTTGAGTTTGATGCCGGTGCAACGCCGTTGGGAATCATGCCGAGGTCGATTGCCGGGGAAAATCCTGAAACATGGTTTCGCGGCCTGAGATACCACGGTGGATTTTCATATCAAAGGCGTGACAACGGGCTGCTCACTGTAATCAATATGGTAGATATCGAGGACTATGTCAAGGGAATATTGCCATACGAAATGAGTAATACTTGGCCGATTGAAGCGCTGAAAGCACAGGCTGTGACAGCGCGAACATTTGCAATCCGCTCGCTGGGTAGACATGCTTCATCAGGATTTGATCTCTGTGTTGAAGTACATTGTCAGGTATACCGTGGCAGGGGGCTAGCCAACGAAAGAACAGATCAGGCAGTCAGGGATACAAGAGGTATGTACGTAACTTTCGAAGGCAGACCTGCGGAGACAGTCTATGCGTCATCTAATGGCGGAGCTTCCGAGAATGTAGAAAATGTCTGGGTGGAGTCGCGCCCGTATTTGCGCGGTGTGATTGATCCTTTTGAGGCGGATGTTGCAAGAAGAATTGCAGGATATAACTGGACTGTGCGGCACACGCCTGCACAGCTCACTGCGCGCCTGCGTGAGCGAATTACAGGATTTAACCTTTCAACAGTTGCTGCGGTAAGGGTTTCGCAGCGGTCTCCTACCGGCAATGTAATCGGTGTTACGATTACTGATGTAAATGGCAGAACCCATACGCTCAATGGAAGGGCGCAGTTGGTTGCGGGTCTTGGCACTCCGACCATGAACTTTGATATAGTCGGGGGCGAGACATGGCAGCCGGGCGGTATATTTGCAAATGATCCGGCACGCCAAGTAAATCATGGTGCACAGGTGTTCGCTATTGATGGCAGTGGCTCGGCAAGTTCTGTGTCATCGGCCAATATGCGTGCGATAACCGGCACAGGAAGTGTTGAGACAATTACCGGAGAAGCGGCCGGAGGTGGCACCGGGGGTGGCACAGGTTTAATAGGCGGTGTGTTCACCTTTAATGGAACCGGTAGCGGCCATCAGGTTGGAATGAGCCAATGGGGCGCGTTTTCAATGGCACACTATCATGGACTTACGTTCAGGGATATCATACATTTTTATTTCACCGGAGTGGAGATTACAGAAACATATCCCGGATGGTAATATAAACGAAAGAAGAAGTATAATGCAAAAGAGTGATTTTTATTTTGACCTCCCGGAGGAGCTAATCGCACAAACACCAATCGAACATCGCGAACAATCAAGGCTATTGATGATGGACAGAAAAACCGGAGCGTTGGCGCACCATCATTTTTATGAACTTCCCAATTTGCTTCGTAAAGGCGATTGCCTTGTACTTAACGATTCTCGCGTGATTCCGGCAAGGCTGCTTGGCAGAAAAGACACAGGAGGTGCGGTAGAACTCGTCCTTTTGCGTGAGATGGAAGCACCTGCCAATCAGATGTTGGCGAATAACACCTCTGTAGGGGCGCACGCACCCGGTAATACAATAACATGGGAATGTTTGGTTAAACCTGGGCGTAAAATCAAAGCAGGTGCAAAACTCATCTTTGGCGATGGAGAACTAACCGCCGAAGTCACCAATGAGACAGACGGCGGAAACAGGCTTATAAAATTCTTTTTTGATGGCATATTTATGGAAGTGCTTGAAAGGCTAGGCAGGATGCCGTTGCCTCCATACATCCATGAGGAACTGGAAGACGCAGAGCGCTACCAAACAGTGTACTCCAAAGTCAGCGGCTCGGCAGCAGCACCTACGGCTGGGCTTCATTTTACGAATGAGCTGCTCGAAGAAATCGCCGCCCGAGGTATTGAAATACGTTACATAACGCTTCATGTGGGGCTTGGCACATTCCGTCCGGTTAAAGTTGATGATATAGAAGATCACCAAATGCATGCAGAGTATTTTATAATCCCAGAAGATACGGCAGAAACGGTCAATCGTGTAAGAGCAAACGGCGGGCGTGTCGTAGCAGTAGGAACGACTTCTTGCCGCGCACTCGAATCCTGTGCCGATGATGCGGGTATCATCACCCCATTTTCAGGGTTTACAGAAATATTTATTTACCCCGGATATACCTACAGGGGAATCGATGGGCTTATAACAAATTTCCACCTGCCCGAAAGCACATTGATCATGCTGGTTTCCGCATTTTGTGGCAGAGAGAACACCCTCAATGCCTACAAAGAGGCCATTGAAAAACGTTACAGGTTCTTTAGTTTCGGGGACGCAATGCTGATCGTGTGATAGGGTCTTCTGACCACGTGACTTACGCAGGCTTCTGGTGCCGACTCCCGGCAGCCTGAAATGAAATTCATGAAAGATAGTATAAGCTTTCTGAGTTGCAGGTATGGCATATAGCTACATAAGAGTTGAGTAAAGCTGAAACAGCGTGCTATAGTAGCATAATTGATATGTGACAAATAAAAAAAGAATAATGGCACCCGAAATAAAGTCTGCATGGATCAAATGCGTTGAGCCCATGCAGACTTTTTGAGTGCCCTCTGTATGTGTTTTACAATTTTTTACGACAGCATCTTTTTGAGCAGCTCATTAACAGACTGAGGATCAGCCTTTCCGGCTGTTTTTTTCATAACCTGTCCGACAAGAAATCCAAATACTTTTTGGCTTCCGCCCCGATACTCCTGCACTGATTTCTCGTTTTCCGCAATCACCGCTTGTACGGCGGCTTCTAAAAGTCTGGTGTCACTGACCATTGCAAGCCCATTTTCTTCAACATAAGCCTTAGGGTCAATGCCCTGTTCATATACTTTCAATAGAAGCTTCTTACCCACAGCACGATTGACTATTTTATCATCAACCAATGCGATTACCGCAGCAAACTTTTCACAGTCTATATCAATCTCATCATCGCTTACACCTGCCGTTTTAGATATACTCAGCAAATCACCCATAATCCAATTTACAACTTCTTTTGGCTTGCTTACATGCCCGAGTACTGCGTCAAAAATCCGGCATAGGTTCAGGCTGCTTGTGATGATTCTGCTGTCGTATTCAGGAAGCTGCAGCTGCATTGTCATGCGCTCAAATCTTACATGCGCCGGTTCAGGCAGTGTTTTGCGAACATGATCAATCCACGCCTCATCAATGAAAACCGGCATGAGTTCGGGATTCGGGAAATAGCGATAGTCGGCGGCTTCTTCTTTTTCTCTCATGGAAAACGACATGCCGTTATCATCATCCCAGCGCCTCGTTTCCTGAACCAGTTTCTCAGCTTTGGTTTCCAGCGCATTGATGTGCCTCTGGGATTCAAATTCAATCGCCCGGGCTATTGCTTTTATTGAATTCATATTTTTTATTTCAGTCCGTGTCCCCAGTATATCGCTGCCCATCTCACGCACGGAAATATTCACATCACAACGCATCGACCCTTCTTGCATCTTGCAATCTGAAATACCTGCGAAACTGAGCAACGACCGCAATTTGTCAAGATATGCGGTGACCTCATCAGCTGTGCGGAAATCAGGATTCGAAACAATTTCAACAAGTGGAACAGATGTCCGGTTATAGTCTACTAAAGTCGAGCGCGTGCGTGGGTCATGTACAAGCTTTCCGGCATCCTCTTCGATGTGGATTTGTTTCAGTGTAATGCGTTTTGAGCCTGCTTCCGTTTCAATATCCACCCATCCATTTTGGCATATGGGCGCAAAAAATTGGGTGATTTGATATCCGGTGGGCAAATCCGGATAGAAGTAGTTTTTTTTGTCAAATGTCATAACAGCGCTAATCTCACTGTTTGTCACCAAAGCTGCAGCGATGCCCAACTCTACCGCCCGCTTGTTTATCACTGCAGGCATTCCGGGCATTCCGGAACATGCCGGGCAAACATTTTCATTCGGGTCTGCCCCGAATTTGGCAGAGCATGAGCAAAAAAGCTTTGATTGCGTTGATAGTTCTACATGGACTTCAAGACCCATTACCACTTCATATTTCATATATGCTTCCTATCTTTTAGTACCGTATTTAAAACATCCTCCCGCCCAGGAGCAACCATCAGCGTGAGCGCATTTCCTCCGCACGGCATAGTCACTGCGGGCAAACCGCAAAGCCTCGAAAGGCACGGAAATGGAGCGGCAATAATATCACATTGGTCAAATTGCAGCGCATCTCTCATCAGCCGCCTGATGCGCATTGCTTTATCGTAGAGTCTTGTATAGTTTTCCTGTGACAAAACCAAAGCGCCCATGAGTGCAGCCAGCTTAACCTCCAAGCCAAATGCCTCAGTACGGCTCTTTGTGTAGAGTTCTTGAAGGCTGGTATACTCTTTTGTTCTATATCCGAATTTAATACCATCATATCTGCTGATGTTATTTGAAAACTCCGCACAACAAAGAATTTGCATGACTGGGGCATATAGCTCGGAATATTTGAGTTCGATATCAACAATCTCAACATCGCCGAGCCGCTCCAGTAAATGTGAGCTTATCGAATCGAAATTGTCAGAAAACACGTTTTTTGGTAAAGCGATTCTTAGTTTATGTTCTGGATGTTCCATGGGTTGAGCGTTATCATTATCTAAGCGCTGCTCAGCCTGCATCACCCCGTCCTTATCATCAAATCCCGAAATGATCGAAAGCGCACGAAAGCCCTCCACCAGAGACTTACATATAATGCCAATCTGATCCATTGACGCAACGGCTGGAACCAGTCCATATCGTGAAACTGTGCCATAGGTTGGCTGAATATAATATAGTCCGAGCGCAGCCGCTTCCAAACTGACCGCTCCGGTATAGTCGTTACACAACGCAAATGCCGCAACGCCATCGGCAACAGCGGCGGCGGCTCCAGAGCAGGAGGAGGTTTCAAGCGACGGAAAGAGTCCCCCGACGCCAAATTCATCCATGCGCATCTTGCCAAGAATCGTCACCCCGGCTGATTCGAGCTTCGTCACTGCGGTTGCATCGATTGGCGATATAAAATCTGCCAGCATTCTTGAACCGGCAGTCACAGGACTGCCTTTTTTCATAATCGAATCTTCCAAAACAGCGCAATCTGCGCCACCAGAATGGTTTGTATCATATTTTGTAACGAAATAATCCAAACTTTTCATACCTCACATTATCTAATCCAGCGTTCCTGGGACTTGAAAATACCCATCATACTGCTCAGGTGCATTTTTCAAAATCTCATCACGAGACATCATTTTATCAGCGACATCCTCTCGCAAAACATTTTGTAGCTGAGGCACCGAAACTAAAGGCAAAATGCCGCTTGTATCTACTGAGTCAAGCGCAGAAAAGCTTTCTTTCAAGCCTTCTATGTGCATAGCGAGTTGCTTTCGCTCCGCTTCGTCCAAATCAAGCATTGCCATAGCTTCGTATCCATTAATTTCAAGCATAGTCGATTCACCCTAAATTCATTTCTTTGTAAACACTGACATAAAGATATCATGAATTTGTTGACATGTCGATATAAAATAATTATTATTCTAGTTGTGTGGCGTAATTGATTTAACTCCGCATAATAATTCAGTTAGGAGAATGTCTGTGACTAAGGTTTTTCTGTGCAAAGAGACAACTAAGGATGAGACCCGTATTGCACTGGTGCCATCTGATGTCAAATCACTCGCCGCAATGGGGTACGAGATTGCGGTTGAAAGCGGCGCTGCGCAAAACATCGGCTATACCGATGGGGATTATGCCGCAGCGGGAGCAAAAATAGTCTCAACACTCAACGAAGGATATGATTTTGCTGAAATCATCGTCCGCATAAACAAACCCGATAGCGTAGCAGGAATTAAGGAAAACACGTTGCATATAAGTTCATTCGATGTCTTTAACGAAAAGGCATCTGTCCATGAATTTGCCAATGCAAAAATTTCAACTATTAGTCTGGAAATGATGCCCAGAACGACACTCGCACAAAAAATGGACATCCAAAGCTCACAAGCCTCTCTTGCGGGTTATTATGCGATTATCCTGGCAGCGTCAAAGCTGCCTAAAATTTTCCCAATGATGATGACACCATCCGGAACCATATCTCCGGCCAAAGTGTTTATCATTGGCGTAGGTGTAGCCGGGCTTCAGGCCATAGCCACCGCAAAAAGACTTGGAGCGCGAGTAGAGGCATTTGATACCAGGCCGGTTGTTGAAGAGCAGGTCAAATCTCTGGGTGCAAAGTTTGTGAAAATTGACCTGGGTGAAATGGGGCAAACAGAGCAGGGATACGCTAAAGAGCTGACACCGGAGCAAATCGAACTTCAGAGAAATGCACAAGCAAAAGTCTGTGCACAATCGGACATCGTTGTAACAACTGCTAAGGTGTTCGGGCGTAAAGCCCCACTATTGCTTACAAAAGATATGATCCAGCAAATGAAACCCGGTTCAATCATCATAGACATGGCCGTAAAGACAGGTGGTAATGTTGAAGGCTCCGACCCCGAAAAAGAGGTGTTCCTTGATAACGGTGTAAGCATAATAGGCGGAGACAGTCTCGAACGCTTTATTCCCAAGGATGCATCAAATATGTTCTCAGGCAATGTCTTTGCATTGCTAGAGCATTTTTGGGATGCGGAGAACAAAAAGTTTTGTCTCAATACCGAGGACGAAATAATCCAAGGTTGTCTGATCACTGCTGACGGAAAAATATTACGCGCTTTATAATCAAGCGAAGAGCGCGTCGCGACCGAGCCGAGCTCGGTCATGACCGAACGAGCGCAGATTACACGAGGTTCAAAACCGTGCGGTCTCTGCCCTGGGGTTAATACCTTTTATAGTGCCTGCACCAAAATCACAAATTAATGTTACACAAACCCCTAATCCCTAAAAATAAGGAGTGGAAATATGGATACAATCCTTCTGATATTTATTTTTGTTATCGCTGCATTCCTTGGAAAAGAGCTGATTTCCAAAGTTCCATCGCAACTTCATACGCCCCTGATGTCTGCAACAAATGCCATATCGGGAATCACCGTCGTCGGAGCATTCGTCGCACTTGCCGCATCTGCTGGGGGCGGCACATTGGGTATGGTTCTTGCGTTTATAGCTATTGTGCTTGCGACCATAAACCTCGTTGGTGGATTTATGGTAACAGAGCGTATGCTTGAAATGTTTCGCAAAAAGGAGGATAAGAAATAATGATTATCAACCTTGCTTATATCATCGCGTGTGTACTTTTCATATTGGGCATAAAAAATCTGAACAAACCCTCTACTGCGCGTAAAGGTAACATGCTTGCTGCATTGGGTGTGCTGATTGCTGTGGTCGCAGTATTTTTTGAAAATGATGTCGTCCAATCATGGAATGCGGATAATTTCATGCAAAACGGTTATGTCTGGATCATCATTGCATTGGTTATCGGCTCAATCATAGGCCTTATCTGGTCGAAAAAAGTGAAAATGACCGGGATGCCGGAATTGGTTGCGTTGTATAACGGCTTCGGTGGACTGGCCTCAGCCTTGGTTGCTTTTGTGCAGTTTCTCCAGGCACCCGAGGGCAACGATGCAATAGCCTCTGTCGCCATTGGCATAGCCATCTTCATCGGTGCTCTTGCATTTTCCGGCTCAATGCTTGCGTGGGGTAAGCTTTCAGAAAAAATTACAGGGCGGGCGATTGTATTTAAAGGACAAAACGCCTTGAATCTGCTTTTACTACTTGTTGTGATTGCAACCATTGTTATTTATGCCCTGCCAGGCATAGATTCATCAATAAGGTTCACCGCAATCATTGTGCTGTCTGCGGTCTCGCTTGTGTTTGGTATAACCTTTGTCTTGCCGATAGGCGGGGGAGATATGCCGGTGGTTATTTCCTTGATAAACAGCTTCACAGGCCTCGCAGTGGCGGCGGCAGGCTTCATCATTTCCAACACAGTGCTTATCGTAGCCGGGTGTTTGGTCGGTGCATCAGGCACTATTTTGACACTAATCATGTGCAAGGCGATGAATCGTTCTGTCGGCAATCTCCTATTTAGCGGCTTTGGCGCAGTTGATTCCGGCTCCGGAAAAGGCCCCGGAGCGGAGCCAAAATCCATCTCTGCTGAGGACGCTTATCTGATTTTGGAAGCGGCCCAATCTGTCGTTTTCATTCCCGGTTATGGTATGGCTGTTGCACAGGCGCAGCATGTCGTCAAGGAACTTGCCGAAAAGCTTGAAGCAAACGGTGCAGAGGTAAATTATGCAGTCCACCCGGTTGCAGGCAGAATGCCGGGGCACATGAATGTGCTTTTAGCGGAAGCGGACATTCCGTATGAGCAACTGAAAACGATGGACGATATGAACCCGGTCATGCCCACTCAGGATGTGGCCATTGTCATCGGGGCAAACGATGTGGTCAACCCAGCTGCTGAAACAGATCCTTCCTCACCAATTTATGGTATGCCCATAATCAAGGCATATCAGGCAAGAACCGTGTTTGTGCTCAAGCGCGGCAAAGGGCGTGGCTTCTCAGGCATTGAGAATGAGCTGTTTTCAATGCCCAACACATTGATGATTTATGGCGATGCCAAAGGCACCATATCGTCGCTTTCAGGTGAGTTTAACGCGGAGTGATTTCGTGTAGTGCTTTTTAGTGTAATGTAAATCGTGAAAAAAGTCTGCATGGGCTCAACGCATTTGATCCATGCAGACTTTTTCGATTGATTTTTAAGTGCGTAGCAAGAGCATGCAAATCACTTATGTGCTTACATCTCGATTACACCGTCAAAACATTTTGTCGCTTCACCTGTCATAAATACGCGCTCGCCGTCATAACGAATGACCAAATCTCCGCCACCCATCTTCACCAGAATGTCAGTGTTCTTTTGACAAAAGCCATTCTCAACCGCTGCAATCGCAGCAGCACAGGCACATGTTCCGCAAGACTGTGTCTCACCATTGCCGAGCTCCCATTGGCGAAGCATCAAGGAGGTTTCGTTTATGACTTGTACAAACTCGACATTTACACGGTCGGGGAATATCGCGTCGTTTTCAAATGCCGGGCCAATTTTGTCAAGGTCAAGTGTATGCACATCGTCACTAAATACAACGCAGTGGGAGTTGCCGATATTCAGCAGCGTAACATTGTGTTTTTTGTTGCCGATTTTTATTGGCTTGTTAAGGATTTTATCGCCTTTCAACGTTGCCGGGATGCTTTCAGGGCTAAAGTCCACATAACCCATATCTGCGGTGATTTTTGAGACGATGTTGCCGGTTGTGGAGACTTGCAGCCTGCGGACAAACCCATCAGTTTCAATGTGGACTTCGGGTTTGCGCACGATGCCCTCATCGTAGAGGTATTTGCAAACGCAAGACAGGGCGTTTCCACCTACGCCGCCGCAGGTTCCGTCCATGTTGTAAATACTTATCTTCGCATCGGCCTTTTCAGATGGCTCAATAAGTACCACGCCATGTCCACCAATACCCAAGTGACGGTCGCTGAGCTTAATGCTCAGACTTTCCGGGTCTGTGATTTTTTTGTAATCAAGACAGTTGAAATAAATATAGTCATTGCCGCAGGCTTGCATTTTCGTAAATTGAAGATGGCGTTTGCCTGCACGCATGTTATTGATGTCAACAAGCTCAATTGTAGTATCCCAATACTTACTCATCAGGCAATCTGCAATCGCATCTGCCGTATCAACGGATGTCAAGCATGGGATTGAACGCTCAACAGCCTTACGCCTCATCTTCACGCTGTCTCTGTCGGGATCGCGCCCTTTCGTTGAGGTGGAAATCACATAGCTGATTTTCCCACTCTCGATGAGTGGCAAGATATTATTCTCGCTTTCATAAATTTTGCCGACAGAAACGGTTTCCAGTCCAACGCTCTTCAGCTTTTCGGCAGTGCCGCCAGTTGCGTATAGGCTAAAGCCCAATTTGGCAAACTTATGTGCAACATGAATCATCTGCGCTTTATCCTGATCTTTAACAGAGATGAAGATACCGCCTTTTTTGTTCATCTTATATCCGGCTGCACGCATACCCTTATAAAGCGCCTCTTCACGAGTCGAAGCGATGCCGAGCACCTCGCCGGTTGATTTCATTTCAGGGCCAAGCTGTGTATCGACATTACCCAGTTTCTCAAATGAGAATACCGGAACTTTGACCGCGACATAAGGCGGTTGCTTTGCAATCCCTGTGCCAAAGCCCATGTCCACCAGTTTTTCACCAAGCATACAACGTGAAGCCAGCTCAATCATCGGTACGCCGGTCACTTTGCTTATGTACGGAACAGTACGAGATGAGCGCGGATTGACTTCTATGACATAGAGCTCCCCATCACTCAACAGATATTGAATGTTGACTATCCCACTGACTTCCAATGCCATTGCAAGACGCTTGGTGTGGTCGATTATTTTTTCGCACAAATAATCATCGACATTCCATGCAGGATAAACGGCGATGGAGTCCCCAGAGTGGACGCCCGCGCGTTCAACATGCTCCATGATTCCCGGAATAAGGATGTCTGTGCCGTCGCATATCGCATCAACCTCAAGCTCGGTGCCGATAAGATATTTATCAATGAGAATCGGATTTTCTATTCCTTGTCTGAGAATTATTTCCATGTACTCACTGATATCTTCCTTTGAAAAAGCGATGATCATGTTTTGCCCGCCAAGCACATATGAAGGACGCATCAAAACCGGATATCCGATACGCGCAGCCACACTGATGGCCTCTTTTTCTGTCATCACCGTGCCGCCCTCAGGCCTGAGGATTTTCAGGTCTTCAAGCAGTGCGTCAAAACGCTCACGGTCTTCGGCTGCATCAATGCTGTCTGGTTGTGTGCCAAGTATTTTAATGCCAATGCTTTTGAGGTAAGATGTGAGTTTAATTGCTGTTTGTCCGCCGAATGCGACAACCACTGCATACGGATTTTCTGTCTTGATTATGTTGTGGACATCTTCGCCTGTCAGCGGGTCAAAGTACAGTCTGTCGGCTGTGTCATAGTCGGTGGAGACTGTCTCAGGATTGTTGTTGGCAATAACCACATCATAACCGGCAGCTTTGAGCGCCCAAACACAATGTACAGAAGCGTAGTCAAACTCAATACCTTGTCCGATGCGGATTGGCCCCGAGCCAAACACGATGACGGTTTTCTTATCTTTGCCATGATTTTTCATTTGCTTGGTCTTGATTTCAAGCGCCTCGTTTTGCTCGTCAAATGTAGAATAGAAATAGGGGGTTTCTGCTGCAAATTCAGCGGCGCAGGTGTCAACCATCTTATATACCGGAGCAATCGGATTTTTGACTTTCTTGCCTGATAGCCGCTCAATCACAAGATCAGGCCATCCCATGCGTTTTGCTTTGAAATATGTCGCCTCGTCAAAGTTTCCACCACTGAGGGTCTTTTCCATCTGAACAAGATTGTTGAGCTTGGTTAAAAACCATTCGTCAATTTTATTTATTTCATAGATTTCGTCAATGGTGATGCCTCTGCGTAATGCCTCATACACAACAAACAGGCGTTCGTCTGTGCTGTCATGCAGGCGCTTTCTGATTGTCTCGGTGTCCTGCGTTTCCAAAAACTTATCGATCAGGCAGTCCTTACCCAGTTCTGCCCCTCTGACCGCTTTCATGATGGCTTCTTCAAATGTTGTGCCAATCGCCATGACCTCGCCGGTGGCTTTCATTTGTGTGCCCAATGTGCGTTTTGCATAAACAAATTTGTCAAATGGGAATTTCGGGAATTTGACAACAACATAGTCTAGTGCAGGCTCAAAACAGGCGCTTGTTTGCTTGCCGGTCACTGCATTTTTGATTTCATCCAATGTGTATCCAATGGCAACCTTTGTCGCCACTCTGGCAATGGGGTATCCGGTAGCCTTTGAGGCAAGAGCCGATGAGCGAGATACTCTGGGATTAACTTCTATTACTGCATACTCGAAGCTGTCAGGATGGAGTGCAAGCTGAACATTACAGCCACCCTCAACGCCCAGAGAGCATACGATATCAAGACTTGCTTTGCGCAGCATCTGATATTCTTTGTCGGCAAGCGTTACAGCCGGTGCGATAACGATACTGTCACCGGTATGGACACCGACCGGGTCAATGTTTTCCATTGAACATACTGCGACAGCATTGTTTTGCGTATCGCGCATGATCTCAAATTCTATTTCTTTCCAACCCGCGATGGATTGCTCTACCAGAATCTGGCCGATGGGGGACATGCGTATGCCGTTTCCTGCGATTTCGGTGAGTTCTTCCGGATTGTGGGCAATGCCGCCACCGGTGCCGCCGAGCGTAAATGCCGGACGAATAATGCAAGGGAAGCCAATGACTTCGTTGACAAACTTGTGTGCAGCGTCGAGGTCAGTAACAACCTTTGAGGGAATAACAGGCTGACCAATTTCAATCATTGTATCTTTGAAAATTTGTCTGTCCTCGGCCTTGTCGATTGTAACAGGATTTGCGCCAAGCAGCTTCACATTGTGCTTTTCCAAAAATCCTGATTTTGCCAGTTGCATGGAAAGCGTCAACCCCGTTTGCCCACCAAGCGTAGAGAGCAGACTGTCGGGTTTTTCTTTCTTTATGATTCTTTCAAGAACGGGTATAGTCAGCGGCTCTATGTATATTCTGTCAGCCATTTGATTATCTGTCATAATGGTTGCAGGGTTAGAGTTGACGAGCACTATTTCGATGCCCTCTTCGCGCAATGCGCGGCAAGCCTGAGTGCCTGCATAGTCAAACTCAGCAGCCTGCCCAATGACTATAGGGCCGGAGCCTATAACAACAATTTTCTTAATATCCTTATTGAGCGGCATTTGTACAGCCCCCTTCCATCAATGTTTTGAATTTTTCGAGTATTTCTTCATTTGGGTCGAATTGTATTGAAAACGCAGGAATGCCCTTATATTCTATGCCCTCGCATGTTCCGTCATTGACGTTTTCATGGCTCATAACTGCATTACTTTTCAGGGAGCCTGGAACCACGGCATATCCGTGATTTTGTGTTGAAACAAAAGCACGAGTGGAATTTACTTCCTTTACGGCCTGATTTGCACCCCTGTGTCCAAAATGAAGTTTCTGTGTTTTTGCACCATGGGCGAGTGCAAGCAGTTGATGCCCCAGTCCAACGGCGAAAATGGGCACGTCTTTTTTACAAAGTGCCTTTATTTCACTAATAATCTTTGAATTTTCGGTAGGGTCGCCCGGCCCACCGGAAAGTGCAACGCCGCATGGCTTTCTATCTATGATTTTTTGCGCAGTTTCGTCAAATTTTGCAATCGAAACATTGAAACCATATTGAGTAAGTACTTCAGCGAGCCTGTATGCACCGCCAAAATCCCAAACAACTACATTGAATTTGGAATTTTCGGATAGCGCCGCTGCATTTCCTTTCAATTGTTTATTTTCAATTTTTAATGCTCCATTTGCACCACAAGCTGCTTCTACAGCTCCGGTCACCTTATACCCTTTAAGCTTAGCCAGCTGATCTTTGGTAAGCTCAGGTGTTTTAGAAATAATGGCATTCATTGTTCCGTGTTCGCGAATCTCCCTTGTCAGCTTGCGGGTGTCTATGCCAAATAAGCCCGGAATCTTCTTTTTGCGTAAAAAAGAATCAAGATTTCCTTCGCTTCTGAAATTCGAAGGCTCTTGACACCAATCTCTAACAATATACGCTTTTAAATGTGCCGCTCCCGGTCCGAAATCCTCGCTGATGGCACCATAATTGCCAATCAATGGGAATGTCTGCAAAACAATCTGTCCATAGTACGCAGGGTCGGATAGGGTTTCGAGATATCCGGTCATGCCTGTTGAGAAAACGAGTTCACCGATGGCTTCTCCATCGTAACCGAACGCTTTCCCCTTGAAAACAGCTCCGCTTTCAAGTATTAAATATAAGTCTTGCAAAGTTGTCACCTCCAATTATTCGCCAAATAATATCACAATAAATTGTACATGGCAAGAAGAAAAACATGAAAATTCTGTGAACATTGTATATATATGCATTATATATGCACTGTTGCAAAATGTTTGCGGACAGTCTCAGAAAGTATGTTTTCAAAAATCATTACAACTTTATAATATCAAGTTGTAATGATTCCTATATAGTTATATAATGCTTCTGTTGTGGTGGCAGTCAGTTCGAACGATTACTGATTAAAGAACCCATGCTTGGAGGAAGAATAATTGGAATTTGCGATATTAGGTATAGCTATAATTATTTTGGCTATTTCCATAGCCGGTTTATTAAAAACACTGAAAGAACCCAGCATACGCGCGATTGAGGAATCTGTACGCAAGTCGCTTGGCGATATCCAAAGCCTTATATTGCAGGAAAATAGCATGATGCGCGAAGAATTTGATCAAAAACTGGGTCGCACCCGTGACTCATTGACTGCGATGCTCATTGATTTGAGAGAGGCACAACAAAAATCTTTCGGGGAGCAGTCCATAAGGATTGCCGAAAATTTGGAGCAACTGAGAGCCAGAACTGATGAAAGACTCAGCCAAACCAGTGAAAGTCAGAATAGACGGCTGTCCGAACTCATGACCTCAAGTGCAGGCAATATGGAAGGAATCAGAAATAAAGTTGATGAACGTCTGGACAAGATTCAATCAGAGCTTGAAAAAGAACTCGGTGCGCTTCTGCGCTCTAACGAAAAAAAACTTGAAGAAATGCGCCTGACTGTAAACGAAAAACTGGAAAAGACGCTGGAGACACGTCTCCAAAAGTCGTTTGAAACCGTCAGCACTCAACTCGAAAGTGTAAATAAAGGCCTTGGCGAAATGCGGACAGTCGCGGAGTCTGTGGGGTCGCTAAATAAAGTGCTTGCAGGTGCAAAAACAAGAGGTATACTTGGGGAGCTGCAACTAGGGAAAATTATCGAGGACATGCTTCCGTCGCAGCTATATGAAGTTGAGGTTCCGACAATCAGCGGTTCGAAAGAGCGAGTCGAATATGCTATAAAATTTCCGGGCTCGCAAGAAGGCAAGCATATATATCTGCCCATAGACTCAAAATTTCCGCTTGAGGACTATTATCGTCTGCTCGAAGGATATGAAACCGGCGATACAGCTTTAATCGAATCATCACGCAAGGCGTTGCTTGACAGGGTAAAGTGGTTTGCAAAAGAAGTCAGGAGAAAATATGTTTCGCCACCGGAGACAACCAATTTTGCGGTTATTTTTCTGCCGACAGAGAGTTTGTACTCGGAAGTAGTGCGCGATGCAGTATTTTTAGACGATTTGCGGAAAGAAAATGTAATCATAACCGGGCCATCAACACTTTCCGCTATGCTGAGCTCAATGCAAGTCGGATTTAAAACTTTGCAGATACAAAAAGGTGCCGCTGAAATTGAGCGAATGCTCGGCGCAGTAAAAAAGGAATTTGAAAACTTTGAGACGGTGCTTACTAAGGCGCGTGACAAAGTCCGGCAAGCGGGCAACGACCTTGATGCGCTTGCCGGAACCAGAACCAGAGCGATAAACAGAAGTCTGCGGGATGTTCAGATATACACAGGAGAAAGTGCCCAAGCCATTTTGGGCATTGAAGAGCCTTTGGATTAGGATAAGCACAAAGTACAAAGCACAAATTGCAAAATGCAAGGCACAAGTTACGTGGTGAGGGTAATGCAAGTGGTCTGAGCGGAGCGCGGCCGGCTATGCTGGAGAGGGGTCGGAAGAGCCCGTGACAAGGTCTCGAGAACCGAAAGGCTATCGCAGTGATACTTTTAACTGTTACTGCATTGCCGCAGCCAGTGTCTCGCCAATCGGATCACGAATAATCAAATTTGCCTGGCTATCGTAAGATGTCTCAGACTTATTTATAAGTATAAGCATACTGCCCTTAAAGTGCTGAATAAGCCCTGCAGCAGGATAAACATTTAATGACGTGCCGCCGACAATGAGTATATCCGCATTTCGGATAGCACTTACCGAGCGTTGTATCACATCCTGATCCAGCGATTCTTCAAACAATACAACATCCGGACGGATTCTGCCTCCACAGGTACAAACAGGGACATCCTTTGCTTTAAGAACAATGTCCATGTCATAATTTTTGCCGCAGCTCATGCAATAATATCTGCTGCGTGAGCCATGTAATTCAAGCACATTGACACTACCGGCTTTATGATGCAAGCCATCTACGTTTTGCGTGACGATGGCTTTAAGTTTGCCCATGCGCTCTAATTCGACCAGCGCAAGATGGGCTTTGTTGGGCATTGCATTGGGATGGAGCATTTTATTCTTGTAAAACTGATAGAATTCGATTGGGTTTTGCATGAAAAAAGTGTGCGAGAGGATCGTTTCGGGAGGATAGGCATATTTCATATTATATATACCGTCTTCGCTGCGAAAATCCGGTATGCCGCTTTCCGTAGACACGCCAGCACCTCCGAAAAATACGATGTTAGAGCAATTTTCTATAGCTTCTTTTAGTTTGATTGTTTTATCATTCATAGCAGTGTTCATGACCCTTCCTTTCATATTTCGTCAGGCGATGGGGCGTTACTTAGTTTGAATTTGTCTAAACTAATAATACTGTAGCAATAAGGCTTTGTATACTATATTTTTTTCGCAAACGTGGTGGGGTAACTTCAATAGTAATAATTATATCAAAATATGTTGCGTGCGTATGATTGCTGTGATATCATCAACAGTATAGCGTATACGAAACAAGTTGTTGGTTTTGGACTCATGTCCACTCTATCTAAGACAGTATTGGCAAAAAGGTGGGGAGGGATAGGAGTATTTTTTTATGAAAAATCTTAGAGTTTCTGCAAAGTTGACCATTAGTTTCATGATAGTGATTGTTTTTGCTATCGCAGTTGGCGTAATCGGAATGTACGGAATGTACTCAATCAATGCTGCAGAAGACGCGCTGTATCATGAAAATATAGTAGCAATTAGTGCGCTGGGTGCGATTCGCGAAGTCGTTCAAGACCAGCGGGTACACCTTTACAATATGGTTATTAATGCCGGTGATGCAGACCAAATTCGCGCGTTGCAAATCAGTTTGGAAGGTCTTGAAATGGAACTGGCTGATCAAATAGAGATTTATAAAGACACGATTGTAGATGAGAATGAGGAAAGCCACTTCAGGGCGGCAACGCAAGCATACAACACCGTATTTGCTGAGCTGAAAAGAAATGTCCGCGAGGCAAGCCTTGTGAGTTTTGAGGCTGGGCTTGCAGCGGTTAACGCTCCGGGCGCTGCACAAGCAGTAAATACTATGGTAACCGGGTTCGATACGGCCATGCGCAATAATGACCAATGGGCATTAGATTCAGTAAATGAAAACACGGCTCTTTTTAGAACCATGCTGACAATCCAGATTATTCTGTTAGTTGCTGCGGTAGCCGTTGCGTTATTCTTTACGTTTTATATATCAAATATCATAAGTAAACCTTTGGGTTTGCTTTCCGCATTCATGAACAAAGCGGGTGCTACAGGAGCCATTGAGCTGAGTCCTGATGAGGAAAAAAATATAACTGAAATGGGACAATACAAAGATGAGATTGGTGTGGCAATAAAAAGCACGGCTTCATTTGTTTCGCATGTAACGCATATATCTGAAAAGCTCAAAACGATTGCGAGTGGAGATTTGTCGGTGCAAATCAAACTGTTGTCAAATGAAGATACCATGGGTTTGTCCATGCGACATATGCTCCTGAATCTCAATGATATGTTTGCCAATATACAGCGGTCTACAGCGCAGGTTTCAATGGGCTCAAAGCAAGTCGCTGACGGGGCTCAATCGCTTGCTCAGGGTGCAACTGAGCAGGCTTCGTCAATACAACAGCTCTCCGCTTCCATAACCGAAATAGCATCAAGTACTAAAGCCAACGCCCTTACAGCAGAAAAGACTGCCAAATTATCACAAACCATCATGGACAAGGCCGAGAAAGGCAGTCATCAGATGGATGAAATGATTACGGCGGTCAAGGATATCAATGAAGCAAGCCAGTCCATAAGCAAGATTATCAAGACTATTGACGATATAGCGTTTCAGACAAACATTCTTGCACTTAATGCGGCCGTTGAGGCAGCCCGTGCGGGTCAGCATGGCAAAGGGTTTGCGGTTGTCGCTGAGGAAGTCCGGAATCTTGCATCAAAGAGTGCAGAGGCAGCCAAGGATACCGGCAATATGATTCAAAACTCGATGGAGAAAGCGGAGTTGGGGTCGCGCATAGCAAGTGAGACGGCGATAAGCCTCAAAGAGATAGTTGAGGGTATCCATGAATCAACTCAGCTTGTAAGTGAAATTGCCAATGCGTCTGAATCGCAGTCGGAAGGAATATCGCAGATAAATGTCGGGATAGATCAAGTCGCACAGGTTGTTCAGCAAAATAGCGCCACTGCGGAGCAGAGCGCTGCGGCTTCGGAAGAAATGAGCAGCCAATCAACGATGCTCGAAGAGCTGATTTTGAAGTTTAAGCTGACATGAATCGAACGCCCGTCGGTTCGACGCCTACAAGCTTAAGCTAAAGAGCGAATAAAAAAACAATGCCCTCGGAAAAACCGTAGGCATTGTTATAATGTCGATTGGTTATACTGCGCGGGTTACTTTTCCGCTACGGAGACAACGTGTGCAAACATGGACACGACGAGGTGAGCCATCGACTACCGCCGCAACACGCTTGACATTCGGTTTCCACATGCGGTTACTACGCCTGTGTGAGTGACTGACCTTAATTCCAAAGGAAACACCCTTTCCGCAATAATCACATTTTGCCATCTGCTTGCACCTCCTTGCATGTGTCAATTTGCTTGCCGGACAACGTAAAAGCTCAGTAATATCCGGACAGTGCCCCTTATGATAACAGAATGGAAAAGAAAATGCAAGTATTAATTTCATATATCTCAGAAAAAATCTCAGAAAAACAATTGAGTTTCGAAAAAACTTGCAAACGCTGTACATTTTGTATAGACTGTAACCGATTGCGAGGTATAATGATGCGTGGGGACAGTATGTGATCGTATCACATGCGCCCTTGCAGGCTCGCATTGAAGGAGCAAGCATATGGAGCAGACATATAGCTATAAACTCTCTAAACTCACTGAAGATATAGGAACAGAAATCATTTACAAATCCTCAGACTTTGAGCATGTATTGATATACACAGGTGATGTGCACAGGCCGGGTTTGCAGCTTGCAGATTATTTTGATCATTTTGAGCCGTCACGTATACAGCTTATTGGCAAGATGGAATCGGCATATATGGATACCCACCCTCGTGAAGAGCGTGTCAGGAAATGGGAAGCGCTCATGCGGCATAAAATACCAGCGCTTATTTTATGTCATGGTGCTGAAGTTACCGAAGAGCTTTTGTCAGCAGCAAAAAACTATGATGTGACTGTGCTTTTTACAACAGCGCATACAACTGACATCATGTCGTCAGTGATCAGGATTGTCAAAAAAGAATGTGCACCGCGTCTGACGCGTCACGGCGTACTTGTTGAGGTCTATGGAATCGGGCTGCTGCTGGTTGGTGAAAGCGGCGTTGGTAAGAGTGAAACGGCGATTGAGCTATTGAAAAGAGGACACCGCCTTGTGGCAGATGATGCGGTAGAAATAAGAGCTATTGATGTCAATGTGCTTCAGGGGGAAGCACCGGAGCTGATTCGCCACTACGTTGAGCTGCGGGGGTTGGGCATCGTAGATGTCAGGAAGATTTTTGGTTTGGGTTCAATCAAAGCTTATCAAAACATACACCTGGTTGTAAATCTTGAACAATGGAAAGATAGGGCGAATTATGACAGGCTTGGAATTGATGATAATACCATTGAAATTCTGGGGGTAAAGGTGCCAACCATAACTATTCCCGTAAAACCCGGACGAAATCTTGCAGTCATTCTCGAAGTGGCCGCAATGAACCAAAGGCAGAAACTGATGGGATATAATGCGGCGGTAGAGTTTACTAAGATGATTGACAGACATTTTGAAGAAAACAGTGTAGCAAGTGCAGCAATAGATGAATAGGATTAATACAAATATGGACAAGTTTTCCTCGGTGATTAGAAATATAACACAAAGTTTGCCTCAGTTGAAACTGCGTGAAAATGAACCGATGAAAGACCACACTTCCTTTAAAATCGGGGGCCCGGTGCGGGTGATGTTCTTCCCGGAAACGGCGCAAGAAGTTGTGTGCATTTATGATTTGCTGACGAAAGCGGAGTTGCCGTCGTTCATTTTAGGAAATGGGACAAACCTTCTGGTCAGTGACGAGCGGATGGAGCTTGCCGTAATAAACACGATGGGTTTATCATTGGTTAAGCGCACCGGAGCGCATGAGATTTCTGCTGGTGCAGGGGTGAAGCTGTCAAAATTGGCGATGTTTGCATGTCAGTGTGGCCTGTCTGGGCTCGAGTTTGCACGTGGAATTCCCGGTAGTTTAGGCGGTGCAGTGTATATGAACGCTGGAGCCTATGGCGGAGAAATGAAAGATGTTGTGTGCAATACGGTGGCTTATGGGTTCGAGCTTGGTTTGCAGGATATAGTCGGAGATGCGCACGACTTCTCATACAGGCACAGCAGGTTTTTGTTCAGTGGTGAAGCAGTGCTGTCTTCCATCATTCGTTTGCAGGAAGATGATGTTCATAATATCCGGACAAAAATGGATGAATTCAGTGTGCGTAGGCGTGAAAGTCAGCCGCTGGATTTGCCGAGTGCGGGCAGTGTGTTTAAGCGTCCTAAGGATGGATATGCGGGTTCGATGATAGAAAAGGCAGGTCTCAAAGGATATAGGGTCGGTGGAGCTATGGTTTCGGAAAAACATGCCGGATTTATTGTCAATAGCGGTGGAGCATCATTTTCGGATGTCTTAGGGGTAATTGAACATGTGAAAGAAACCGTTTGCAAACAGTTTGGAGTAATGCTTGAAACAGAGATAAAGATAATATCGTAGGTAGTGCTTATATATGAATTGGCAATAAAGTCATAGCTGTTTGCCACCTTAAGGAGGATCATAATGGATATAATAATAATTTCTGGCCTGTCCGGTGCAGGCAAAAGCCGTGTTGCAGCAGTACTGGAGGATATGGACTTTTATTGCGTGGACAACATGCCGCTGACAATGATGCCGAAGTTTGCTGAATTATGCCTTGCCACCCACGGCAGATATGAGCGTGTTGCGCTTGTAACTGATGTCCGAGCACTCAAAAATATGCCGGAACTCTTTTCGGCCTTTGATGAGATGCAAGAAATGGGATGCACATTGAATGTTTTGTTCGTTGAAGCTGAGGTCGAGACAATCGTCAGGCGCTATAAAGAGACGCGTCGCCGCCATCCGCTTGACGGCCCCGGCGAGACAATCGAAGATGCAGTCAAAAAAGAAATAGAAATGCTTGCACCGATTAGGCAGCTTGCAACAGAGATTATAGACACCACAGGTTTGACTTTGAACAAACTTCAGCGCCGCTTGTACAAGCTTATGGATGGTCAGGATCAAAAAGCCATTAGTGTCACAGTCAAATCGTTTGGATTTAAATATGGTTTGCCCATTGAGGCCGATTTGCTTTTTGACGTAAGATTTTTGCCAAATCCATATTACATACCTGATCTTAAAGACAAAACAGGATTGGATGATCTCGTTAAAGACTATGTTTTCGGCCTAGGGCATAGCAATGAGTTTTTTGAGCGGGTATGCGATATGTTGAACTTTTTGCTACCACACTATATTGAAGAGGGTAAGAGATATCTGGTTATCTGCTTTGGTTGCACAGGTGGCAAACACAGATCGCCTGCACTGACGCAAGCTTTGCTTGAATATCTGGCGGAACAAGGATATCCAGTGGATTGTATTCACAGAGATATTGAAAAGGAATAGCGCGTACAGGTGCAGAAAATGGGCAGCATATGGTTTGTGTTGAGAGCGGGACGAGATCTGAAGAGCCGAAAATAAGGCCCGATGAATGAAAAGCGTTGGTGGAATCGACATAACCATTGCAGTAACTACTGTTTTTGTCAAGCTCAACGCTCGTGATTCTGCACCATAAGTTCTGCAAACGGAGTGAAATATGTCTTTTTCTTACAACACAAAAAGTGAATTATGCAGGTTCAAACCTGAGCAAACTTGCTGCGATACAGCTGAAAGCTATGGAGTGCTGATGTTCTGCAACACATTTACAGCTGGTGAGATAAGAATAATAACCGGTAATCATACTTTGGGTTCAAGGCTTGTAGAAATGTTTGAATCAGCATTTTCGGTTTCTTTTGATATAATGCCGGAGCCGGAAAAAAAGGGAAAACAAGCATATATCATCACTGCGCCAGGCAAACTCAATCGCATTTTTGACAAGTTCGGGATTTCGCCAGAGAGCTTGCTGGCACACCATGTGAATCTTGGGGTTCTGGAAGAAGAGTGTTGCCGAAGAAGCTTTGTTCGCGGGGCGTTTTTGGCGGGAGGTGCGATTACAAATCCGGAGAAGAGCTATCACCTGGAGCTTGTAACAGATCATTTTAACGTGAGTCGTGAGACATATTCGCTGCTACTTGATATGGGTTTTTCACCAAAAGAAACGTCAAGGAGTGGGAACTATATAATATACTTCAAGCAAAGCGCAGCAATAGAGGATTTTTTGGCGCTCATAGGCGCACCGATTCATGCGATGGAGTTGATGTCGGCAAAGATTGAAAAAGATATGCGAAACAGTGTCAACAGGAAAGTAAACTGTGACACAGCAAATGTTATAAAGACAGTCGATGCATCTATTGCGCAGATAAAGGCAATTAGGCATATAGAGGATGCTGGAATGTTTGATATCTTGCCAGAGAAGCTGAGGCAAACGGCAGAGATAAGGGTTTCTAACCCGGAGTTGAGCATCAAAGAGCTTGCAGAGCTGTCTGCTCCACCTGTGACTAAATCATGTCTCAATCATCGGTTGCGCAAGTTGGTTGAGATTTCAAAAGGGATATAGTTCGGGTTGCTGCTGTTTTGAGGTCACTCAAACTCTGCTCGGAACCAAGTCATTTGAAATTTATTGTTGACAAAGCGGTTTTCTTGGTGCTATAATCAGCCAGTAGTAAGCAGAACGGCATCCCCGTCCTCACCCGGCCGCCACAGGAGCGCGCTGAGGTCAATGAGCAAAAACCTCGTCTTGGTTTTAAGATGGAGTCTTGGGTTCGCGGATGCAAAAGCGTCCGCGTTTTGTTTTTGTAAGTTCTGTGCAGGGGTTGGACGTAAGTCCTCTGCCAATAGTTTATCACGATGGAGGTGTTTTAGTATTAGCAGCGTGAGCTATCAGATTAACGAGGATATCACCGATAAAGAAGTCCGAATGATAGACGAGGATGGTACTCAACTGGGAATCATGACGTCGCAGGAGGCATTTCGAATTGCAGTTGAAAAAGAGCTTGACTTGGTAAAAATTGCTCCAACTTCAAATCCACCTGTATGTAAGATTATGGATTATGGTAAATACCGATTTGAGCAAGCCAAGCGTGAAAAAGAGGCGCGTCGCCATCAGCATATTGTTGAGGTAAAAGAAATACGCATGTCTCCAAGCATCGGGATAAACGATTTCAACGTTAAGCTGAATCACGGGCAGAAGTTCCTTAGAGAGGGCGATCGGCTAAAAGTAACAATTCGTTTCAGAGGCAGGGAAATGGCTCACACAGATATTGGTGAGAAGCTGCTCAAAAAATTTGCCGCCGAATGCGCAGAATTTGGAACCGTGGATAAAAACCCGAAACTGGAAGGCCGACATATGTCGATATTCCTTACGCCAAAAGCAGCAAAGCAATCAAATTAGTATATTTTATGGCTTTTCGAAGCGCTAAGATAAGTATGACAGGGAGAGATAAAAATGCCAAAACTAAAAACGCATAGTGGGGCGAAGAAGAGATTCAAACTCACTAAATCAGGTAAGGTCAAACGTGCGTGCGCCTATAAGAACCACATCCTCAACAAAAAGTCGACAAAGCGCAAAAGAGGGCTGCGCAAGGGCGGATATGCCGATGTCACAAATGAAGCCGTGATCAAGAAACTGATCCCGTATAAATAGGAGGATAGTGTAATGGCCAGAGTTAAACGCGCTGTAACTACGCGCGCAAGAAGAAAGAAGATATTAAAACTAGCTAAAGGTTACTGGGGTTCAAAGTCGAAACATTTCAAAATGGCAAATCAGGCTGTTATGAAATCGCTGACTTATGCATATGTTGGACGCAAACGTAAGAAGAGGGATTTCCGCCAGCTTTGGATAACCAGAATTAGTGCTGCTTGCAAGTCAAACGGTATGAACTATTCTCGCTTTATGCATGGATTGAAGCTCGCAGGCATAAACCTAAATCGCAAGATGCTATCTGAGATGGCAATTCATGAGCCGGATGCGTTTTCTGAGCTTGTGGGCGCTGCAAAGGAAGCAATCGGAGCGTAAATGTCAGGATGTAGGATGAGCTGAAATAGCCTCTCTACGTGCGAGGTAAGATCTTAATATGATATGCAAAGCAAGAATCGGATAATCTCCGGTTCTTGTTTTTTGTGCGTTATGGGTATTACTAATGATTTTGTCGAGATTTTCACTTTAAAGACTATTGATACTTTCAAAAAATTCGATTATAATGGAGTCAGATTCCAAAATAATCGAAAATGTTCGCGAGAGGAGCGAAACCAATGTACTACCCAAGACATATAGAATCCGTAGTTGCACGAATTTCCAAACGTAAGCCTGTCCTTGTTTTAACAGGCGCACGCCAAGTTGGTAAATCCACAATGCTAAAAGAAGTCTACAAAGATGTAAACTATGTAACACTAAATCGCCCACTTGTGCGGGAAAGTGCAAAAGAAAATCCTTCGCTATTTTTTGATATAAACAAGCCGCCCATTATTGTAGACGAGATACAAAAGGCGGCGGAGCTTTTTGATTATATAAAAGATGTTGTTGACGAGGACAAATCAAAAGGGCAGTTTTATCTCACAGGCTCGCAAAGTATTAAGCTAATGAAAAACGTCAGCGATAGTTTGGCGGGGCGAGCGGGCGTTATAAAAATGCTTGGCCTATCTATGCGAGAGCTTAATCATGTTGCATATCGTGAGCCATTTTTGCCTGCAACCGACAAAATGAACGAACGGAGCAAAGAACCCACAACTTTCGACTATTCCAAAATCGTTTCTTTCATCCATAAAGGTTCTTTCCCGGAGCTATATGAAGCAGAAAGCGACTTGCACGATTGGTCGGATTATTACAGCTCGTATTTTCAGACCTATATCGAAAAGGACATTAAAGATGTTTTGAATATTCAAGACGAATCTGCATTTATTAAATTCGTAAAAGCCACCGCATCTTTGACCGGTGAAGTACTAAACCTCTCCACCATCGCTGAAATTTGCGGCAAAGATGTTAAAACTATTCGCTCTTGGCTGTCCGTTTTGGAGTCTAGCGGCCTCGTTTATTTGCTAGAGCCATACCACAACAACCTTAACAAACGCATGATAAAAACGCCCAAGCTGTACTTCCTAGACACAGGGCTTGCTTGCTGGCTAATGGGTTGGAACACCCCGGAACAGCTTACAAGCGGCGCGATGTGGGGGCATATTTTCGAGAGTTTTGTTTTTGCTGAAGTTCTAAAAAGCTACTACAACGACGGCATCGTAAAACCACCGCTTTACTACTATCGTGATACAGATAAAAATGAAATAGACTTGGTTATTGCCGATGGAGATTATCTTCACCCGGTAGAAATAAAAACAACCAGTGACCCGAAAAAATCTATGGTAAAGGCGTTTCGTCAGCTTGAAAATATCCCTGCTAAAAAAGTTGGCACGGGCGCTGTAGTTTGCTTTGCTAAAGAGCGGCTACCACTAGCCGATGATGTTTGGGTTTTACCGGTGCAGATGATTTAACGGAAAGTTGCAGTGCCGTTGACAATCCGTAACAATGTTGCAAGGTAAAAGCAATGATATCATAAAATATATGGATAGCCATGCTGCAAACCGCGCAAACGAAAGTACCGCCGACTAAGGCATCATAACCTGAAAATGTCGAGCAGACTTTTAGTTTGACAGTAATAAACCATTAA
>Ga0123355_10000336_pt1 | contig 60947 bp, 70 predicted proteins | sample TergutEmb28metaG_3_FD_89872 | JGI IMG/M metagenome (GOLD analysis project Ga0123355, IMG submission 89872) | Embiratermes neotenicus P1 segment gut microbial communities from Petit-Saut dam, French Guiana - Emb289 P1 | ecosystem: Host-associated > Arthropoda: Insects > Digestive system > Gut ...
ATGGAATTGATTATAATAGATTGACATTACTTATTGCAGTATTAGAGAAAAGAGCAGGACTTTTATTAGGATCACAAGATGTATATTTGAATATAGCTGGCGGAATTAAGATAAATGAACCTGCATTAGATTTAGGAGTTATACTAGCAGCAGCATCTTCTTTTAAGAACATTCCAATTCCGCTTCGGAACAATAGCTATTGGAGAAGTGGGGTTAACAGGAGAAGTTAGATCTGTTAACCAAATAGAGAAAAGAGTAAAGGAAGCGGAGAAGTTAGGATTTAAAACTTGTATAATTCCAGAGGTTAATAAAAAGATGTTAAAAGACAAGTATAGTATTGAGGTCATAGGGGTAAAAAATATAGTTGATAGTATGAGATTTTGTGGACTTAAATAATTGACTTTTATTAAAGTAGAATGTAGAATGTAAAAGGTAGAATATTTGAGAGGATTTTCGAGGAGGAAAGGAGCATATAAGTTGGAAAAAGCTAAAAAAGATAATATTAAAATAGATATACTAAAAATGATTGCTCCTGGGACCCCGCTTAGATATGGACTAGATAATATTTTAAAGGCTAAAACTGGTGCGCTGCTTGTTATAGGTGATTCGCAGGAAGTGCTAGAATTGGTTGACGGAGGATTTAAAATCGACGAAGAATATACCCCGGCGAGACTATATGAGTTAGCAAAAATGGATGGAGCTATTGTACTTAGTAAAGATCTTAAGAAAATACTTTTTGCTAATGCTCAAATTATTCCATCATATAAAATATCAACTGAGGAGACTGGAACAAGACATAGAACAGCAGAACGTACAGCTAAGCAGACAGGGGAACTTGTTATAAGTATATCTCAAAGAAGAAGTGTAATAACGGTATTTAAAGAAGATTTTAGATATACTATAAAAGATACATCAAAGATGATAACTGAAGCTAATCAGGCTCTTCAAACATTAGAAAATTATAAGAAAGTATTTGACGCTAAACTTAACATATTAAATGAGTATGAATTTAATGACATTGTAACTTTAGATAATGTTATAACCTGCATACAAAGAGCAGAGATGGCTGGAAGAATAGCGGAAGAAGTAAGAAGCGCTATATATGAACTTGGAGAAGATGGACTTCTAGTAAAAATGCAATTGGAAGAACTAGTAGAAAATTTACCAGAAGAAGAACTTTTAATCATTAAAGATTATGTTGCGCCAAGCAGAAGGGTAATACCTGAAAAGATATTGGAGAATATTCAAAAAGCATCTGCGCAAAATGAATTTATTGACTCTGATGTAATAGCTAAACTTTTAGGATATGAAAACTTTGATAATTATGAAGAAGTTGCTGTATATCCAAAAGGATATAGGATTTTAAATAAGATACCAAGAATGCCAAATAATATAGTTCATAACTTGGTAAAAACTTTTAAATCTTTCCAGCATATATTACTAGCAAACATTGATGAATTAGATGATGTAGAAGGAATTGGAGAGATAAGAGCAAGGACGATTAAACAATCTTTAAGAAGAATGCAAGAACAATTTGTGTTTGGGAACATGTTAGTATAGTTAACAAAAGAAATCCTAAAGGGTAACTTATCTCTACGCATCATAGATGCTAGAGATAAGAAAAATAGAACCTAGTTAAGAAAGGAAGAAAGAAAATGAAAAAAGAAAGAAACAAAATAATTTTAAGTTTAATAGGGTTAGCAATAGTGTTAGCGCTAGCTGGATATGTAGCATATGGATATTATATGAGAGAAACATTTGAATTACAAAATCCAATAGTTACTATGGAAATAGAAGGGCATGGAACAATAAAGATAGAGCTATTCCCAGAAGCAGCACCTGAAACAGTTAGAAACTTTATAGCACTAATTGAAGACGGATATTATGATGGATTAAATTTTCATAGAATAGAAAATGGAGATCTTACTCTAATACAAGGAGGAGATTGGGCAGGAACAGGAGCAGGAGGAAATGACTATTCTGTAGTAGGAGAATTTGCTGCAAATGACCATAATAACCCTATAAGATTTGAAAGAGGAGTAGTTGGATTAGCAAGACAAGATTTCACTAGTATAGCGCACGAATTAAATGAACCTGATTTAATAGGGCCGGGGTATAATACCGGATTTGCACAATTTTTCATAATGGGAGTTGATGAACCAGCATTTGATGGGCGTTTTACAGCTTTCGGAAGAGTTATTGAAGGTATGGATATAGTAGATGCATTAATACTAACGGAAACAGAAATTCATGTGGATGAAGAAACTGGAGAAGAATCTCCAACATCTGTTCCTATATACCCACCAGTAATGAGGAGAGTAACAGTAGAAACTTTTGGAATAAGTTATAGAGAACCAGAGTTAGTAAGAACTTTTGACATGGATGGATTCTTACAACAAATATTCCAAGGAATGTTTTAAATAGTAGATTGCTTATAACACTGTAGGAGCGAAAACGCGTATTCTACAGTGTTTTTATAATAGTTTTAAGCTTCAAAAAATTAATGTAAAAAATGTCAAATTAATCTTGACAGGACAATTAAAAGCTAGTATAATTAAATTCGTTGTAAAGACATGGGTGCATAGCTCAGCTGGTAGAGCATCTGCCTTACAAGCAGGAGGTCATAGGTTCAAGTCCTATTGCACCCACCATTTACGGCCCAGTAGCTCAGTTGGTTAGAGCGCTAGCCTGTCACGCTAGAGGTCGACGGTTCGAGCCCGTTCTGGGTCGCCACACCTAGAAAGTGAATAGCTAGCTATTCACTTATATTATGCCTTGTTAGCTCAGTTGGTAGAGCAAGGGACTGAAAATCCCTGTGTCCGTGGTTCGATTCCGCGACAAGGCACCATGAGTAAAACTTACAAACCATGAGAGTTTGTAAGTTTTTATTGTGCGCGACGTTTAATCGTCGCGCACAATAAAAATGAGGGCACCATGCTAGAACCCTCGTAAAATTATTTGCTATTTTAGTATAGTCGCCTCTGCCTCGTAGGTTTCGTTGCCAGGGATAAGAAGTAGCTGTTCACCTGTGTATACATTTAATATCTGTATGCGTGGGAAAGCTCTGATCGTATCAAAACGAAAGAGTACACCATATAGGCGATTTTCCGAACGATGGTGAATGACAATTGGTTTGTCTGCCTGCCATTCAAGTACGATTTCTTCAGTGTTGGCAGGATATTCTTTTCCGTAAACCGACACAGGCACATTTGGAATGAGATTTATTCTCATGGTAGTTTTATCATAAGACTTCACAATTGAGATTTTCATAGTTGTATCACTCCCTAAAGTAGTTTAGCATGGTTATTGTACTACTATTCTTATATGGTAACATAATATATGGCGAGTGTCAAAATATGCTAAGAAACTTGATAAGAACTTTGAGTTTATAATTGTTAAGTGTTTTTGCTATGTGCTATAATATTTTCATAATTTATAAACAATGCGAATGTGAATAAGATAGATGTAAGGAGTAATGGAGTATGAAACAAATAGTGATTAAGAGCGGAGAGGATATAGTAGACTCATGGGTTTTAAGCATGAGTGAGTTGTTACCAGAATTTAAAATTCTGCCATTCAACTCGCCAGAATTGATTGAACAAAAGGAAGTTAGTTATGTGATTGGGTGGTGTCCAGATGCTGATTGTGTGAATTCCTTTCCAAACATAAAAGGACTAGTATCTATTGGATCTGGAGTAGATCATATTATTAATTTGGATAGGCTAAGAAGCGAAATTCCTGTTATTAGAACAGTAGCTCCAGAGTTAATTCAGAGAATGAGAGAATTTGCTTCTATGTGTGTGCTTTCTTGGCATAGGCAGTTAATTCCTATTTTAGAAGCGAATAAAAGCAAAAGATGGGATAGGTTTGTATCTCCTCTTGCATCTGATATAACAGTTGGCATTATGGGATATGGCGGAATGGGAAAAGCTGTAGCAGAACTTCTTACTAAAATTGGATATAATGTTTGTGTTTGGGCAAATTCATCACGTTCGAATGAACCGTATAAATATTATTCAGGAAAAAGTTCATTAAGTGAATTTGCTAGCAAATGTGATGTTTTGATTTGTCTGATTCCGCTTACAGAAGAAACAAAAGGAATACTTGATTATGAACTGTTTTCGTCTATGAAAAAAGGAGGGTGCCTAATTAATGTAGGTAGGGGACTGCATTTAAATGAACAGGACTTAGAAAGAGCGATGCAAGAAGATTTATTATCGCATGCTTTTCTTGATTGCTTATATCCAGAACCACTACCACCAGATGCATTTGCGTGGACTATAAAGAATTCGACTATAACTTGTCATTCTGGGGCTTCTATTCCTCCCGAAGTGGGTGCAAAAATAATTGCAAAAAACATAAGATTATTTGAAAAAGGCTTATATGATGGACCTATGTATGATTCTAAGTTAGGATATTAATGAATAGAAAAACAGTAAGAAAATGTAGTTAGATAATTTATGTATTACAGTTTAGATATTTTGCAAAATATTGCAAAAAAAATAATTAAATGATAAAATATATGATATAGAGAATGATGAAAAAGTTGGAGGTTAATCGTATGAATATAGATGAATTATTAAATATAAAAAAGCAATTAGGTATAATTGCTGAAAAACGTAAAGAATTAGATGAGGCTATGGTAGATGGATATTATACATATGGAGAAGAAGTTTATAATGAGATCTGGAAAGAAGTAGAAGAGCTAGAAGGACAACTGGATTGTGGAGAATTAAGTTTTATAGATGCAAAAGATGATTTTTTATCAAAATTGATAAGAGATCATCATATTGGTGAAGAGGAAAATCCACAACAGATGTTTAAAAAGTTATTAGAATTATATGGTGAAAACCATTTGGCAAATCATATTGAGAGGATATCTTACGAAGAAGATGAAGATTATGAATATGGCGAAGACGAAGAGATTGAAGATCATGAATATGATGAAGACGAAGAAGTAATCTCAGAAGACTCTGTTCGTATTCCTTTTGTATATTATATATCTGGTCATGAAGATGAACTGATTGATTTAGTTACTGATGAAGACCTAAAAGGTAAGTTGTTAGAAAGCAGATTACAGGGGATTCAAAGAAGCGATGGTCTTGAAGAATACTTCAGGAAACGATTTAGTGATGGGAAAAATATTGAACTTCATGATGGGACGTATTTTGAGTATAATGATCCAAATGTATCAAATATAATAAGAGACTTGCATTTTTTAGGAATCTTGAAAGATGAAGAATTTTATACTGTTCTTTTAGAATGTAAAGATGATACTGGAAAAAATATTATTGATTCTGATACTCTGAAAAAATATATTCCTGTGAAAGTTTTAGAAAATGAAGAAGTTGGTGATGCTGTTACAGAATTCTTAAATTCATCAGGTACACCGCTATCAGAAAAAGCAGCAAAATTAGATTTAGAGGAAGCAGAAGCAGGAAGAATTTCTGCAGAGGAGGATCTAATTGATAAAGATAATGAATTAGAAGGCGAAGAAGTAGGAGGATAATATCGTACTTTGCTTGAAACATTATGTCGAACAGTGTATAATAGTAAAACACAACAGAATAGGAGGTTACAAACCGTTTTTTCTTGGCTCAACTAGTAATATTGCTAGGAAACTTAGAAACATATGACAACCCTGATTAGGAGGAAAAAAATGAAAAAAATTGCGGTATTGGTGCTTTTGGCACTTGCTCTGTTGATGGTAGCATGTTCACGGAACAATGTTGTAGAGGATGTGGTTATACCCGTCTCTAACCTGAACTATTTAGATGGTTGGGTTATGTATAATGCGGAATACCCAGATGACAATAGTTACCTTACTATTGAACGGATACTATTGATCGAATGGCAAGAGTTTGAAGAAGTGTTTGCAACACTTGTGTATCAGATGGCGATGGTAGGACCGCCAGAGGTTCCGTTTCTGACTATGGAAGATATTTTGATGTTGGGATTAGTCATGTATTGGGAGATAGGGGAACCTAGACCTGAGTTCATATCAGTTTTGACAGAAATCATGCGCGAAGGCGCGAACTATATGTTTTCGGTAGCAGAAGACCCTTATAGAAATATAGGGAGAATGGTTAGAACCCAAGATAAAATGATTCTTCTTACCATTATAGCTTTGGAGCATTTTGAAGGTAAAGTTGATGACTGGAATTCTGTGGAAGGAAGGCAAGGGTTGGAGATTTAACGCAAGAAAACGGGCGCTTAGATAGGCCCGATTTTTTTGTAATTTATTATAATTTTGAGTTACTCCATTTCAATCAAGTCTTTCCAGTATTTTTTAGGCATAAACTGCATTTGTAGTTTTTTATTAGTTCTCTCTTTGATAGCAATGGTTTTGAAGAAAGTCTTCCATAAGGTTTGATATAGCTTTTCTTCTTCTGAGTATTCTGGTATCTCTAAACTATTTGGAACATCCATCACTCTAAATTCTTTGGTGTCATATACAAAAGAGATATTCCTATTTTTATCATGTAGTATAAAGTTTTGAGTAGGTAATCTTTTAACAAAATGTTTTCCTACAATTTCTATAACATTATTATCAGGATGTATTGGAGCATAATATTGATTATCAGAGACACATCTGAACTTAACAAGACCTTTAAGTCTATGAGCTTCAAATGAAGCATTTCTTCTTAATTTCATAGTTTCTAATACATAATCGATTGAAAGCATATTATTAATTTCAGGGCCTGTTTTAAAGGCGGCAATTAGATATTTTAAGATGCTTATCTCTTTGTTTTTTTGTCCTGACAGAAATGCAGTATATGCAGTGTACATTGTACTAAAAGAAACATTCTTTACTATTCCGTCAAATACTCTTCGTGATTTTTCTTCATCTGTTTCAATATATGTGAGTTTATCTAGAATGTTATGCTCATAATCATCTTCTGTACACATTTTGATAGGTATAGTTAAGTTTGCATATGAATCAAATACAATTGAGAGAAGTCCAAAAAAAGTTCCATCATATATATATACTTCATCTATATGCTTCCAGTTAAACATTTTACTCTATCCTCCTTGCTTGGGGTTAATAAATCAAACAGAGACATTTGTATATGATTTATAGGTAATTTATAGTTTCTTCTTTCCAAAGAAACTAGGTTTTCAGTGATGAACCCTTCCCTGAAGTACTTAACGTGTTCATAATATTTACCACCGCAGGTAATAAAATATCTGGCTCTTTTCATTACTACACCTAGTTTTTTAAGCTCATCATGATTTAGGTTAAACGTGCGTCTTGCTCTAATAATTCTTTTGGCAGATATAACTCCTATACCAGGGATTCTAAGCAGAGTAAAATAGTCTGCAGTGTTAATTTCGATAGGAAATTTATCTAAATTCCTTAATGCCCAATCACATTTTGGATCTAGCAAATTGTTAAAGTTTTGATGATTTTCATTTAACAATTCTTCTGATTTGAACCCATAAAATCTAAGGAGCCAATCTGCTTGATACAACCTATTTTCTCTAAGAAGTGGAGGAGGGCTTGCAGCAGGAAGATTCTCATCATTATTTACTGGTATATATGCAGAGTAGTATACTCTTTTTAATTTATATTTGTTATATAATCCTTCAGATAATCTAAGTATTTTTAAATCTGTTTCAGGAGTTGCACCTACAATTAGCTGAGTGGTTTGGCCGAGCTGGAACAAATTTGTCCTTATACCTAGAACGTTCAGCTTGAGATGTAATAATATTCGTACTAACGTATTCCATAGGTTCTAATATACTATGCTTTTCTTTTGCAGGAGCCAGTAGTTTTAAGCTATCTGCAGAAGGGAGCTCAATATTTATACTCATTCTATCTACTACATGACCTAATTTATTTATAATTTCAGGGCTGCTTCCAGGAATTGATTTGGTGTGAATGTATCCATTAAAGTTATATTCATTTCTTAGGATAAGTACCGCCTGATATATTTGCTCCATTGTATAATCTGGTGACTTAATAACTCCTGAACTCAAAAATAGCCCTTCTATATAGTTTCTTTTATAGAAGTTTATAGTTAAGTCTGCAATTTCTCTAGGCGTAAATGTAGCTCTTGGAACATCATTTGTAGCTCTGTTTATACAGTACTTACAATCATAGATGCATGCATTTGTCATAAGTATCTTAAGAAGAGAAATGCATCTTCCGATCTGCACTCCAACTATGACATATTCCGACATGCTTCACCATTACCGATGCCACCTTGTGTGTTTTGTCTTTTGCTACCACTAGAACTACATGAAACATCATATTTAGCAGAATCTGCAAGTATTTTTAATTTATCTAACATTTCCATAAAACTACCCCCGAACAAATGTACTGAAATTATATCAGTAAAAAAATGAAATGTCAAACAAATGTTTCGGTATGGAATACTGAGAAATTGCGGAAAGATGTTAATTTATGGTATAATTAAGTATAAACTAAATACTTGCAGGTACAAAACCTGCACAGGAGGGTAAAATGAAAGAATTGCGAGTTGAGTTCTACATTAGACGGAAACTGAAATTTTTATTTCCTCTAAAAACTGGAAATCTGTTCTTCCTTCTTTATTCAGCTGCATTTCTATATGTAACTGGGCGTGAGAAGGTAGAGTCTATGATTTTGGGATTGGAATCCATCATAGGGAGTCAGCTTTTTTTGTTTAGTGCAATAGTCGGCTCTTTAATCTTAGGTGCCACTATCTTAGCTTTTGCTGGTTCGATAAAGCAAGTTATTGCGTATGTAGGATACAATCCAAAAAATTATGAAAATCGGATTGCTTTAGCCTGCTGGATAGCCTGGTTTGTTTTTTGCCGAATACTAGGATATGGATGGGGAAATAGTCTTGTTGGTGGATACATTTTGTATCTTTTAGCAGGAATCACATCTATGTTAGTAATGGGAGTGCTGTCTAGTAAAAGAAGACAACTTCCAGCTACTATTAAGAAGGCTATAAAAGAGGCTTTAAAGAAAGACGTATGAAACACTTAATTAAGGACTAGATTTTTATCCTTAGCATAGAAGCTATTGCCGTTGGTGATAGCTTCTATGCATTTTCTATGAAATAATGTCTATAATTTGGGTAGACTAATGCGAATAGAAGATGTATAATACCAAAGAGAAACGGAGAACAGAAGATGAAAAAGAATAAATACGTAAATGGAATACTACCAACAATATTAATAAATTTTTCGATTGGAACAGTATATAGCTGGACATTACTTAAGGACGATATTCTTGCATATACTGGATTTGATATACCAATTGTAGAGTGGTGCTTTTCTTTAGCAATATTTGTATTAGGAATGTCTGCTGCCTTTGGTGGCAAGATAGTAGAAAAGAATGTTAAAGTAGCAAATTTTATTACATTTGTGATGGTTACATTAGGATGGGCAGTAGCAGGTTATGGTATTCAAATAAAAGACCCTATAGTCACAATTTTAGGATTTGGTGTTATACAAGGTATAGGAATAGGTTTTGGTTATTTAACACCAGTTAAGACTTTGATGGTATGGATGGATAAGAAAAAAGGTTTTGCAGCAGGGCTGGCTATAGCGGGGTTTGCTCTTGCTGGTATAATAGCTAATCCTATGATAGCTTTTCTTCTAGAAAGGTTTGCTATTTATGAAGTGTTTTATATTTTAGCTGCATTATTTGGTGTATTCATATTTGCATCATTCTTGTTAATACATAGACCTAAAGCGATAGAGACTAGAGCAGAGTTTCAAAAAACATTCAAGATTAGAGAAATTATATTTACTAAGAAGTTCATAATGCTTTGGACAGCGTTTTTCTTAATGATAGCATGTGGACTTGCGTTAATAAGTCAAGAGAGACAAGTTTATACTCTTTTTGGAGTAACATCTATGGCAGTAATAGTGTTTTATTGTAGTGTTAGTGCTGTGCTAAATTTAATTGGAAGATTGACAATGGCTTCTTTGCAAGATAAGCAAAAGCGTAAACATCTACCTTTCTATTTTGTGACAATATTTTCTTTAGGTGTGTGCTTTATAGCTGCATTTGGAGTTCAGTTATTACCAGCAACACTATTAATGATGTGGGTAGCAAACTTTTTCTTTGGTGCTGCATTTAGTTGCTTGCCTAATATATTGCATCAAAATTATGGATTTAACCAATTAGCTACTGTACATGGATTGCTTTTAAGTGCGTGGGCTGTAGCTGGATTGGCAGGAAATCAATTTGCTGCATTTGTTATGGCTAATTATAGTTTAAGTACGCTATATGTATGGTTAGGAGTCTTCTATGCATTAGCACTGGTAATACTAGCAGTTTGGTCTAAGACTTGCTTGAACAAGGTTTCAGTAGAAGGTGAAGGGGCTTGAGAAAATAGATAGTTATATTGGTCGATATAGGAAACAGGAAATGTGTTTTTTACATAGTTTCTGTTTTTTGATTGTAGCTAAATTATGACATACAAGTGTCAAAACACTCTGATATAATAGAGTTCTTCTGAAACTTTTAAATAAAAGAGTATTAAACGAAAATGTAATTGGTTGTTTAAATATATCAATTTAAGCAAAAATAAGAGTTCTCCAAAAGTGGAGAACTGGTAAAATGTTATTGAAAGCGTTGTTCTAATTCGCGAGCTGTTATCAAGTCGCACATTGACAAATCGCACCATAAAGTTTCATCAGAAGTGCCAATTGCCACAAGATACATATTATGATATGCGAATACGCAGGATGCATCTTTTACTTCTTCAAGAGAAGATGCATTAAGTATCTTCAATAGACACTGTATCTGTTCAGGTGTAGTTTTCCGACCAGTACCAATGGCACCAGATGCGTTAGTTTTATCGAACCTGATAGTTTTGCCACCATAGTCATGATTAGCAAGGTATACTCTGGTGATAGTTGCGTTTTCCTTTAACATTTTAATTTCCTCCCAAAAATTATTTTCCTCAGCTGCCTTGAAACTTCTGCAAAAGTGAGGATAAAAAGACTGAATGTATTTTTATCATAACATAGCATACATAAAACATCCAAGGGTATTATTTTCCATACTTTGTGATTTAAATAAGTTTCGCAAGAACTCTAATAGCAGCAAACCTTTTTTGTTTGCTATTTACATTACAAAAAAGTAACCACTTAGGTTAAAAAAATAACCGGTTATTCATGTTTTATTTTCAAACATAACAAATGAAGTTATAATGAAACAAGAAGATTTGAGAAGTATGGTTTTTTAGCTTGAAATCAAGCTAAAAGTGTGATATAAATACATCTTGCGCTTACTTGAATGTGACTTTTGTCACACAATAAAGTACCTATGGGCACTAATCAAAGAAAGATTAAGCGAATATAATGGTTATATTAGAAATAAAGGAGTTAGAAAATGCTAAAATTATTTACATTATTTACGAAAAAAGAATGGCTGTTAATTGTAGTTGCGATTGCGTTTACAGTCTTAGGAGTTTGGATAGAATTAGAGATTCCAGGTTATTTAAGAGAAATAACAAATATAGTGACCATGCCGGAAACAGGGTCAATGGATGATATTTGGAGGTTAGGTGGCATGATGCTACTGCTTTCATTTGGTAGTATGGCTGTAATTATGATTGTTGCATGGATAGGAGCAGTTGTTTCTTCGGGGCATAGCCTGAATATTAGAAACAAGATATATAAAAAAATTAATGACTTTTCTACAGCGGAGATGAACGAATTTTCAGTACCTAGTTTAATTACAAGAACTACAAATGATGTAACAGCAGTTAATATGTTTTCGTTACTTGCAATTATGCTACTATTTCGTTCACCAATTTTGGCAGTTTGGGCAATTAGACGTATTGTATATGTAAGCCCAGAACTTTCGACTGTGACAGCAGTAACTGTGGGACTAATGATAGTTGTTGTGCTTTTTATCACAATTCTTGTTGTGCCAAGATTTATACGTATTCAAAAGTTAACTGATAAATTGAATCAAGATGCAAGAGAAAACTTAAGCGGAATACGTGTTGTGCATGCATACAACGCACAAGAGTTTGAGCAAGATAAGTTTGAGAAAACAAACAGAGCTCTTGCGAGAGATAATCTTCTTGTAAATCGTGTTATGATGATTTTTATGCCTTTTATAACGTTACTGTTTACAGGTTTAACTATAGGATTATATTGGGTTGGAAGCTGGCTTCTTAGTAGTGGGCAAGTGGATAATCCGCCAGGATTTCTTGGCGATTTGATGGCGTTTGTTCAATATTCTTCAATGATTGTTGGTTCATTTATGATGCTTACTATGCTATTTGTTTATTTACCTAGTGCAATTGTAAGTGGACGTCGTATTAACGAAATATTAAGCAAGAAAAATACAATAAAAGATCCTAAAAAAGGAAGTAATGATAATGGTAATAGAGATATATGCTTTAAAGGTGTGAATTTTGGATACCCAGATGCTGAAGAAAATGTTCTTACAGATATTAGTTTAGAGATACCACATGGAAAAACAGTAGCATTCATTGGAGGAACTGGTTCAGGTAAGACATCAATTATTAAAGTACTTACAAGACTATTTGATGTTAAGAGTGGAGAAGTGACAATAGGTAATAGATGTATAAAGAATATAAAGCAAGATGAATTGAACAGTATTATCGGATATGTACCGCAAACTGCAACTGTTTTTTCAGGAACTGTAAAAAGCAATATTGCTTTTGGAAAAGTATTAAAAAGAAATGGAGAGGGAGAATTGATTTCGCACGATGTTACGGATGAAGAAGTGGTAGAGGCTCTTAAAACAGCCGAAGCATGGGAGTTCGTAAAGAAATTAGAAGGTGGAATTGAATCAGAAATCGCACAAGCTGGAAAGAATTTGAGTGGTGGGCAAAAACAAAGATTGTCTATTGCAAGAACAGTGGTAAGAAAGCCAGATATATTTATCTTTGATGATACTTTCTCAGCTTTAGATTATGCTACAGATAGAAAAGTAAGAAAAAATTTAAAAGATAGAACTGCGGGTAGCACAGTTATTATAGTAGCTCAAAGAATTGGTACAATAAAAGAGGCTGATATAATCTATGTAGTTGATAAAGGTACGATTGCTGCAAGTGGTACACATGCAGAATTGATGAAAACGAGTGAAATATATAAAGAAATTGCTCTAAGCCAACTTTCAAAGGAGGAATTAGCATGAGTGAAGAAAGAGTAGAAGGAATACAAGAAGTAACAATGGATAAGGAGAGCTTTAAAAAAGCATGGAGTAAGATAGTTAAGTTCTTCAAACCTTGGTATATACCAACAATTATAGCGACTCTTTTTGCGGCAGCATCTGTTGTTATAATGTTATTTGGACCAATGCAAATTAGAGATATGGTAAACTATATTTTCAGAGGAGCGATGGGAGAAGATACTCATTCGCAAGTAGTTTCTATAGGGGTATTACTTATAGTATTATATGGAATATCTTTTGTACTTGCATTTATTTCAAATTATATAATTGCAGGATCTATACAAAAAGCGGTGGTTCAGTTACGAAGAAGAATATCACAAAAAGTTAATCGTGTACCTTTGGCATATCATGATAAAAACCAAATAGGTGATACATTATCACGCATAACTAACGATTCGGCTACAGTTTCAGACACATTAAGTTTTGGAATGGTGCAGCTTATATCTAGTGTTATTCAAGTAGTAGGTGCTATAGTATTCATGTTTGTTGAAGATTGGAGATTAGCTATTACAGCAATAGTTGCAAGTATTATTGGATTTGTATTGTTAATGCTAATTATGTCGAAAAGTCAGAAGCATTTTGAAGCAGAGCAAAAGAAATTAGCTGATTTAAATAGTCATATAGAAGAATATTATGGTGGACATACAGTTATAAAGAAAAACAATGCAAGTGAAGAAGCGAGAGCAGCTTTTGGAGGTCTTAACAAGACTTTATATCAAAGCACTTGGAAAGCAAGGTTTTTTGAAGGTGTAATGATGCCTATAATGTTTTTTGTAGGGCAGTTAGGATTTGTAGCAGTTTGTATCGTAGGTGGAATGCTAGTGTTTAATGGTAGTATAAGTTTTGGTACTATAGCAAGTTTTATGATTTTTATTGACTTATTTACTATGCCGCTTGGGAATATAGCAGAATGTCTTGGATTTATGCAAAGAACAGCAGCAGCGTCAAATCGTGTATTTGATTTTGTGGAAGAAAAAGAATTACCAGATGAAAGCCACATTGAAAACCATATCGAAACAGCAAAAGGAGATGTGGAGTTTAAAGATATTAAGTTTGAATATGTAGAAGGTAAGCCAGTAATTAAGAATTTTTCAGCAAAAATACCTGCAGGTTCTAAAGTGGCAATTGTAGGACCGACAGGTGCAGGGAAAACAACAATGGTAAACTTACTTATGAAGTTCTATACTCCTCAATCTGGAGACATTATGATAGATGGACACTGTATTAAAGAACTTAAACGAGAAAATGTTTCAGACCTATTTGCTATGGTGCTTCAAGATACTTGGTTATTTGAAGGAACTGTTAAAGAAAACTTATTATATAATATAAAATTAGATCCGGATAAGGAAAAGGAAGTTTTAGAGAATGCAGTAAAAATGGCAGGAATAGATAAACTTATAAAAACACTGCCAAAAGGATATGATACTATTTTGAACGAATCGACGAATGTATCAGCAGGTGAGAAGCAATTAATTACTATTGCGAGAGCAATGATAAAGAATGCACCGCTACTTATACTGGATGAGGCTACAAGTTCTGTAGATACAAGAACAGAAGCTAAGATTCAAAAAGCAATGGATCATTTAATGGAAGGAAACACAAGCTTTGTAATAGCTCATAGATTATCTACAATAAAAAATGCAGATATGATTCTAGTTATGAAAGAAGGAGACATTGTGGAAAGCGGAAACCATGAAAAACTTTTAGAAGATGGAGGCTTTTACTCAGAATTATATAATTCACAGTTTGCTTCTTAAAAGTAAAGAGATGCCTGCAAGAATTGATTTTTATGTCGACTTGTGGTAAAATTTACTATATGTTAAGAGTTGTTATCCCTTGACTATGAGTAAAAGTAGGAGGGATAAAATTCCTCCTATTTTTGCGGCTATAAATATAACTCAGAGAAGGAGGAGGTAGAATGGTAAAATTTAAGCATCCCTCTAGCCGGTATACCGCAGAAGAGTATTGGAAAGAGTTGATGGAAAGTTTTGCTCCAGAAGAGTTTTCTAAAGCAGCAGCACGATTTTTGGAAAATCGAAAATTTCCAAAAACCATTTCTGAGCAGGATTATCCACTTCAATTATTTGGTCAGGCAGCTGAAGAAAAGGTTGTAATGGGACAAATGATTGCAAAGGGAGAAGGATTTGAAGTCTATATTGATTTCAAAGAAGCAAAGAAATGGAAGCTTGAAGAAGTAATGGAAAGATGCAGAAACATGCTAAAAGAAGTTGGATTTGATTTGGCAAAAGCAAAAGACCATTCTGACGGCCCTCGAGTCATTAAGACGATGAAAAGATGAGCCGCAAAATGCCACCCTGTAGGGGTGGTGTTTTTGCTTCTTAAAGTGGAAGTAATTGACATTCAAAAGAATATATGATAATATATAGAAGATATGAATGTATCAGCCTAAAGGTTAAGGTACACATACATGTAAATGGAGAGGATATTTGATGGATCGAGTCACGATTCGAGATGTACAAGCAAAAGACTTATCTGCTATTAAAAAAATGATAGACAAAACTTGGGAATGGTCAGACGTAGCGGAGAGTAAAAAAGCACTGGAAGCAACAATGGGACTATACATAAATGAAGTTTTATATGAAAGCTCTTTTGGAAGAGTAGCGCTTTTGAACCGGTAAAGTTGTAGGAGTAATATTTGGATATGCGAATGGAGAAGAACCAAAGTACAGGATGTTACAAGAAGATGGAATGGTACATGCTTTAGCTCTTTTGAGTGCTAAAGAGGATGACCGTATAGACGTTCATGAAAGCATATCAAAACTAAATGCTGTTTATGACCAATTAATTAGTGGTAAGGAAAAGCTTTATGATGGAATTCTTGTGCATTTTGTTGTTTCAGAAGAAGCGCGCGGATTAGGAATAGGAAAGAAACTATTGAAGAAACTTAGAGATTATTTCATATACAAAGATGTTAAGTCTATGTATGTTGTTACAGATGATGAATGCAACTTTGGATTTTATGAACATAATGGTTTCAAGAAAATAGGAGAGAAAGAGTTAACATATCATTATAGTGATGGAGACGAAAAAGTTAATGTCTTCTTATATGATTGTGATCTTTCTTCATAAAATTGTTTAATTTAGTAAAAGGGATATATTGATTTTTATGTTGACCTGTGATAAAATCAGGGCATAGTTAAGAATTTGTTATCCCTTAACTATCAGTAATGATAGGGGGATAATGCGCCTCCTATTTTTTATTGAAAAATATTAATAAGAAAGGAGGCGACGTGCATGTTAAAGTTTAAGAATAATTCCAAAAAGTACACGGCAGAAGATTTTTTTCAGCGTCTTTTTGAGAACCTTAAACCTGAAGAATTTCTCAAGGCTACATTACAGTTTTGGGAAGAGCGAGACTTTTCTCATCGCCTTGTAGATGTGCGGTATCCACTGCATTTGACTGGGCAACTGAGTGAGGCGAAGGTTTTAGATGGCAAAAAACAGAAGAAAGGAGTCTGCTTTGAAATATTTCTCGACTTTCACGAGGAAGATGAGTGGAACTATGAAGCTATCCTTGAGCGAGCAACAAAAATATTAGAAGCTGCGGGGTTTGATGTGGGTAGAGGCAAAGATCTTTCCCGCGAAAGTTACAAAATGATGGACTTTAGTGTGAAATTGGCCGCTTGATCTGACGTGAACTAGCATGTACAACAACTGATAAGAAAGTCACCGCTCGGTAAGAGTGGTGATTTTCTTGTTATCTATATACAAATTAATGACATAATAGTACAATATAAGATAATATGAAGAGAATCATACTTATAGTATGAAATAAATGATAATTATAGGAGGAATATATGTTGGCTGATGATAGAAAAGTGAGATTTGGATATGATTTGGGAGCTACAAAGATACAAGCATATGCTGAATATGAAGACGGAACTCCTCTGTTAAACGCAAATGGAAATCCTATAAAGTGGGAAGAAAACCCTCATAATATAGACAAAGCGAATGACTCTGAAGAAGAGAAAAAAAGAAAAATATCAGATGTTATGATTGGGCAATTAGAAAAATGCATGGAAGAGGCAAATATAAAGATAGAACAGATTAGTTTTTTAGGAGTTGTAGTACCAGGACCTGTTCAGAATAATGTGGTTATGAAATTAATCAATATAGGTTTAACTAATTATGATATTTTGCAAGAGATTATCAATGGAGCAAGCGAAAGAGGATATAAATTCAATCCGAAAATGGCTGTAACAAATGACTATAGAGGCGCTCTTTGTGGAGAGAGTAAAATAGGAGCGGCAAAAGGGGAATCAGGAACTATAGTAGCTATTCGGATTTAGCACAGGTACTGGCGGAGCTTTAATGGTAGATGGGAAAATTATTGAAGGAACTAATGGAGCTTCTGGAGAGTTTGGACATCAACCTGCAAGAGGAAAATCAGAAGGAAAACTTTGTGGATGTGGTAATAAAGACTGTATAGAAGTTCATACATCTATGAGTTATTTATTTAAAGCAATAAGTGAAAATCTTGGGTTGGATTGTAAGCTTAATGGATTTCAAGTGAAAGAACTGCTTAGAGCAGGAGAAGAGAATAAAGAAGTAGAAGACATGCTTGTAAAAGAAATTGTTCAAAGTAATCCTAATGCAAAAGAAATAGCCTTAAGCAGATACAATGAATGGCTAGACAATATAGCTAATGCGTTTGCAGATGTAGCTAGTGGAATAGATCCAAAACTTATGATTATGTTTGGGAGTATTTTGCATTTAATAACAGAGGGTGAGTTTGAAGTGTTAGTAAGAAAGGTTAAAGAAAGGTCATTTAGTAAAAAAGCTGAAATTAGGAAATCTACGTTAGGAAGTATGGCTGGTGCTATAGGGGCGGCATTATTGGACTCATAGAACCGAAAAAGGAAACAAAGTAAGGAATAATAGGATAAAGGCGACTTTAAGGTCGCTTTTATCCTATTTATGTATTTTTAAAGAATTTAGTCCTTGATTTGCAAGAGGAATAGTTCCCCAGTGTACAATTTAAAAATATACCAATAGAAGAATTTTATTACAAACACATTAAATTCATATTACATTTTAGAGAAAAAAGCTTCAAGGCATTATATTTATATTAAAATAGACATATAATGTCTTAATTTGTAGAGGAGATAATATGAATTTCTTTGATAGACTATTCGGTAGAATTCCAAAAAGAATAGCAGATAAGAGTGAATTAGAAAAGTTCTATGAATATATAGGGCGAGTAAGAACGCCCAGAAAAGCTATTAGAATATTAAAAGACCTTTCACTTTCAGGAAGAAACATGAGATTTAAAGATGTTTATTCTAGATTAAGTGATGACATCATGCGTGATCCTCGGATGTTTTGACTTATTACTTCGGAGAAGTGCAACATCCTAATGCTACATTAGCGGAAATAACAGATAAATTGACAGAAGAGCAACAACAAACAATTTTTGAAAGTTTACCGGAAATTATGGGGTACGGTGACTTTCATCAGCATGTGACTACCAAAGGTATAAGAGACCAGGACATTCTTCAAAGAATACAGACTGGTAAGTTGTACCACTATTCAGAGTATATAAAACAGGAACAAGCAGAAGGTGTTGTGGAAAAAATCTTTGAGATTCTTCCGCAACTTGAAAATGGACTTGACCAATTAACGAGAATGTACGATGCTGATATTAATTCATCACCTTATTTTGAGCAATATAGAGTAGCTTTACTTAAATGTGTTCGTCAGTTGTTGAGTCAAGAAACATTAGAAGGATCAGATGATTTTCGCGGAGTAAGTGGCAAAAAAGAATTTATAAAACTTATATACGAAAATTTATCAGAGAGAGAAAGAATAGATGCTTTTTCGAAGAAAATTGTTGCTGATCATGAGTTTAGTGCCGGTTACTCATATCATAATAATTACGAAACATACTTAAGCTACAGTCCTTTAACAGATAGAGTATTTGATAGAGTGGATTTAGGAAGAAATGAAGAACATAGAACTTTATTTTTAGAAAGATTAAAAAACTTTGCAGAAACAGATCTTGAGTATGCTATGAAAGCAATTCCTTCTGAGTTTTTGGTGCAAATGTTAGAAGAGTATGATTTTGAAGAAAATACAATGGAAATGATGTTAAGGAATATTGAACCGAAAAGAATACCAGAAGTTTTCGCAAATTCAAAAATCTCTCCAAAATTGAATTCAGAACAAAAAATGTTGTTGATTAGTTGGATTACACCATTAGAAGTAACTAAAATGATAAATGATGGTAATATTGATGCTTTGTCAGAAAGAGAAGCATTTTATTTGTTAAGCAAAGCACGTGAACTTGATAAAGGAATAGTTAACTTATTAGGAACTAAACTTGGAATGTCAAGAGATGAGATGAGAGATTGTTTTACTGAATTTGTTGGAGGAGTGGAATACTTACGTAACGATGAGTTTAGACCAGAAATGGGGAGAGAGCACGATTTCCCAAAAATCCTAAAAACACTTAATGCTTTTTCATATGATGAAGTTATATCACTATTGCAAGATAAATCTATAGTGGAAAAATTACAAATAACTAATCAAGATATGATATATATTTTTAATTCTATAATTTCGCCAAAAATGTCGTCAGAAGATTTGGAAGTACTTATGTCTTCTGAGGAAATGCAAAACAAACATAAAATTAATGTGAAATCTTTAGATGCTCATGTGGTTTATTATAATGAATATAAATTAGAGGATGAGAAGATAAAAGGTAAAGAAAGCATTGATAATTTAGTTTATTTTTCAAAACGAATAGATGAGATAGTTAAATTATATGAGGGAATGTCAGATGTAGATGAAATAACAGAAGAGCAAAGAAATAAAATCATGAGGAGTATTTCAAGAACAATTGATTGTAAATATTATGTGAGTGATATAGATAAATTAATTGGGGGGTACCTTCTCTATCAAGAAGGTATGTTTTATAAGACAAGACTAGCTGAGGAAGCAGCTCGAATGTTTGAGATTTCAAGAACTACTGATAATAGTACACTTTATGCTAATGACTTAAGTAAGCTAATTGAATTATCTAGAAGAACTTTAGGAGAAGGAGAAGTTCTGGAAGAAGTAAAAATCAAGGCGTTAGAGAGTATTGTAAAAGGAATTGAAAGAACAGGTGATAAAGGAAAGTTGACAGAGTTAATTGAGCTATATAAAGAAATTTCGGGTGAAGCAGAGATACCAATAGAAGTTAAAGGAAAGACAATGGAAAGCATTTCTAAGGGAATTGATGATAGCGAAGGATTGGCAAATTTAAAAGGGTTGATGAGCTACTGTAAAGAGCTTTCAGGAGATGGAGATATACCAGAAGAGATAATAGCCAAAGCCTTGGAAGGTATTACAAGAGAACTTGAAATATCAAGTTCTCAGTATGGTGTAAATAGATTAATTACATACTATAGAGAAGTTACAGCTGAGAATGAACTCCCAGAAGAAGTAAAAATCAAGGCGTTGAGAGGCCTTGAAAGAGCAATTGAAAACGAGTCTAGCAATAGTATAATATCTTTATGTGATTACTATAAAGAACTTACAGGTGAGAATGAACTCCCAGAAGAAGTAAAAATCAAGGCGTTGAGAGGCACTGAAAGAGCAATTGAAAACGAGTCTAGTGATAGTATAATATCTTTAAGCGATTACTATAAAGGACTTTCTGGTGAAGATGAATTTCCGGAAGGAGTAAAAGACAAAGTCATGAAAGGGCTCGAAAGAGCAGCTGAGAATACGTCATATGAAGCTCAGATGCTAGACTTAGTTAAATACTATAAAAATCTTTCAGATACAGATGAACTCCCAGAAGAAATGGAAAGTAAAGCTCAAAAAGTTCTTGTAGGAGTATTCAATGCACCCTGGCAAAATGGTATAATGTATTTTTATGACAACTATAAAAAAATTTCAGGAGTAATTGAAATTCCAAAAGAAGATAAAGACAAAATTCTGAAAGTTATTATAGAAACAGTTTTGCAAAAAGACATGCCAAAAGATAGTGAACTATCACTAGAATTGAAAAATTCAATATTGAAAAACCTTATAGAAAGAATTGAAAAATCCCAAAATGCTAAAAGCACGGTAGAGGCAGTACGTACAATCAGTTTATATAAAAAAGTTTCAGGAGAGAATGGGCTTACAGAAGAAGTAAGAAATAGAGTGTTAGAAAATATTGAGAGAATAATTGAACTCCAACATTCTGAGGAAGAAATAGAAGAAATAGTTAGCTCATATAAAGAAATTTCAGATGAGGATGAAATGCCAGATGAATTGAAAAACAAAGCAGAACATAAGATAATAGATGTATTGGTAAGAAGACACATAGAATCTGATGAAACACGTGAAAGAGTAAAACGGACTTGCTATATCTGGGAAAAGAGATATAAAAAGTGTAAGGAGCATTCAAACTCAAAGAGAAGCTGAATTTGTAATTGAACATGGAAATCTTTTCAATGTTGAAAATAAAACATGTATAAATACACTTCCAATAGACATTAAAGATCTAAAAATTTCAAAACCATTAATTAAAAAATTAAGAAGTAGAAAAAATGAAAAAGGAGAGCCAGAACTACAAGAAGGAGAATTAGCATATACAGCAATGGTTTTTGAACAAGTGTTTGGAAATGATGCGGTACAAGTTCTAGATGGAGCTTATGGAAGTATATCTGTAGAACAAATAAGAATGATAATTAGTGCTGACATGGATTCAGGAATCCACGAATTTAAAGATGGAAAACTTAAGTCTACAGAACAAATTAAAGCTTTTAGAACTGAACTTCTTCGGAAGACCAGAAAGTTCTGTTTTAGCTCAGTGTCTTAAGGTAAGGGGAAGAAAGAGAAATGAGCAGACGGGAGAGTATGCCGAGTCACAGGTAGAGTATAATAAATACCGTAAAAGTATTCCAGAGTATCTTTCAAATTTAGGATATATTATTGGTCATTTGGATGAAATAGCACTTGCAAGAGCAAATCGACGACTGAGTGCACAAGGACGAAGGTCTTCAATGGAAGAAATAAATGACTTAGTAGTGAAGTTAAAAACAATGGGGAATTTTCCACCAGTGACAATAGCAGATGTGAAACTAAAAAAGTCATCCGTATTTAAATATGTTGGTACAGATAATCAATTTGTTGACAGTATCGCTATGTTACAGCCAAGGACGAGAGAGCTAAGTGAGATGCAAGAAGAATGTAAAGAAAAAAAGTTTCCGGATATATCCATGGAAATTCGGGGATTATACGCTATTTACTTATCATCCACAAGATAGAAACATCATTAGTGGAGGGATAAGAAGCCGCTGTTGTTTTAGACCTAGGGGTGATGCAAATGAACTATTAGGATATTGTGTATCGAGTCCGTATGGTGGAGGAATTGAGATAAAAGACAAAGAAGGTAAAACAGTTATGTTTTCACCACTGCTTAGAAATGGAAATATGCTTATGGTACATAGTGTAGAATCGTTTAGGAAAATGAAATCAGAGTGGGCTTCAACTGAATATGATGAACAAAAAGTAATGGAAATGTTAACTGATTTTGCGGGAAAAGTCATTGAAGAAAGTAGAGTAGCAGAAACTGAAGATGAAAGAATAAAAGCAGTGTTAGTTACTGACCTTCATAGTATAGACGTATCTGACCGTATACAATTTCAAAAAAGATTCAAGCCGCATCAGTATAATGCATATAGCAACTTAAGAGATAGTAGGGTGAGTCACTATATTTTAGCAATGGAAGATGGAATAAATCCTGAGATTGATTTAGTAGAAGGAGATGTAACATACTCATATGTAGCTGAAAGAGAAGCGTGGTATAGGGAAGAAGGTGAGGATGTGGATATTGCTACAGCTAAGGCAGTAATGCATACAATAGATACTAAGAAAGACAATAATAGACCTTGGAGAGATCCAGAATGGTATCAAGAAATAGTTGATTTTAAATATAGTGATGATTGGTATATTGCTGTGCTGAAAACAGGGGAAACTATTACAGAATTTTTAGATACAGGGAAAGAGGAATATATGCAGGTTATGGAGGAAGCACATTCAGAAGAGAAAGTAATGGAAGCTACAGATGATGATGATATGCTGCACTAGAGATGCTGAAAGCATTAAGATATATAGTTTTAGATAATATAATATGAGTAATACCTCTGTTTCAAATACATAAAATGGGAACAGAGGTATTTTGTTTATGTTGAAAGGTGTGTATACAAGGTTAAAGGCGGGAATAGCCGATTTCACCGTAATTTATGAAATAGGAATACGCAATTGTTGCCCTAAGTTTAAAGCAGTACTAGTTAAGTTGTTAATCCTCATGATTTCTTCAACAGTAACTCCAAATCTTCTAGAAAGTATCCATAGAGTATCACCAGCTACTACTGTGTGAGTTATGAACTCTGGTGGAGATGTTGTATTAGAAGAAGGAATGCGTAATTGCTGTCCAATACTTAAATTAGTATTAGTTAAATTATTAAGCCTCATAATTTCATCAACAGTAGTGCCATAGCGATTAGCAATAAGGAATAGTGTATCACCAGCCACTACGGTGTAAGTTATGAACTCTGGTGGTGCATCATTATCATCTACACAATCAGAAGGAATGCGTAATTGTTGCCCGATACTTAAATTAGCATTAGTTAAATTGTTGAATCTCATAATTTCATCAACAGTAGTACCATAATGTCTGGCAAGTAGGAACAGTGTATCGTTAAGTGCAACTGTATGAACAATATAGCATGGTTCAATTGGAGATTCACAATCAGAAGGAATGCGTAATTGCTGTCCAATACTTAAATTAGCATTAGTTAGATTATTAAGTCTCATAATTTCATTAACAGTAGTGCCATAACGATTAGCGATGAGGAATAATGTGTCATTAAGTACAACTGTGTAGGTAGTATAGCAATGAGGTGGAATAGGTGGTACTGAAGGAGATGTCTCTGGAATTTCTACATCAGCTTGAATTCCCCTGAAAACATTGTATAACATATTCCATGTAAGAGGACCTACAATTCCATCAGCATTTAATCCAAATGTGCTTTGGAAAGCTCTAACTGATTGTGTGGTTGTATTTCTGAACACATTGTCTTGGATGACAGGCAATACAGTTGAGTAGAACCTAGAAATATAATTGAGTAAGAATTGTAGTTTGGTAACATTAGCGCCTGTGGATCCTTCTCTTAGGACTACATTAGGAGGTGTTTCTCCAATACCAATTATTTCTCCTTCGCCAGTCATAGATGCAAGCCCTGTAACGGATACATATAGTTGAACTATTCTGAACCATGTAGCACGATCAATTATACCGGTTTGAGGTAAATTAAATACTTGCTGAAATGTTCTTACAGATCTTGTGGTTTCTGGTCCGAAAAATCCGTTAGGGGTAGGAATAGTCGGGATAAGAGGAAAGTTTACTCTTATTCTATTTAGATATCTTTGCATTAACCTAACATCATCATTATTATTTCCTTCCCTCAAAGGAGTTCCTGGGAAGCTTTCAGTTATACCACGAATGTTATTACTTGTTTCAATTATGATGTCCCTAGGATAATAATGTCTAAGTATTTCTAAAGGACTCATGCCTCTGTTTGCTAGTGGTACGGTTCCCCATTGTGACATTCCTGGACAAGTCACAGTTGTTCCGTTGCAATATTGTGCAAAAAAAGGTTCTAGTCTGCCGGGTCTGCGAATGTATGAGTTAAAGATATTATCAACTATAACACTGATATTGGCAAAAATATTTCTGCCATATATAAATGCTTGGTCTACAGCTGTGGAGCTTGTTATATCAAAAGCATGACCGTCTGCTTCTATACCATTCGGTAAATACTCTATTTAGAGCAAAGCTTATTTGTGCTAGTATGTTTGCTTCAAGTGCTGCTTGTGGCCATGTAGGATATATTTCGCTAGAAGCAACATTTTTTATGTAATCTGAAAATCTAACCCTAACATTTCTTGCTGAAGCACTTGGATGCCCTAAATGGACAGTTATGAAGTCGGGAATAACTACTTCACGTAGTGCAAAAGGTGCAAAAGGAGTAGGTGCTGGGTCTGCTGGTGGTCCAACTTGTTCTCTTTTAATTGGTAATCCAATAGCAGGAGCGGCGATTTCAATTTCGTCAACTAATTGCTCGGAATTTAATGGTAGTGGTAGCATATTTACTGGTAATATAGATTCTATGGTGTCAAAGATTTGAACATCATGAACGATTTCTGTGATAAATTTTCCTGGAAGCATAACATCTACCTGATAGGTAGCAAAGAATGGCCCTGTATCTTCCGGAGTTAATGTATGAGCTTTAGCAGGTGCAAAGAGACTTATTTTCTCTGTGCTTCCGACTTCATTTGTAGTTAAATCATAAAGAATTTTTCCTGTACTATCTCTAATAATTACTGTAGCGCCGCTAACTGGTAATGCATCATTTCCTGTGTGTGCTTGAATGGTTAAAAAACCTAAACCCATAATGAACCTCCAATATATTTTGATTTGTTGTAGTGTATTCAAGTGAGAAGAGTGATGTTACTTTTGGGCAACAAAAAAACTTGCTTTAAGCAAGTTTTCGTTGTATTTGAGTTATGCTAAAAATTATAATGCATAACTGCAATAGTAACTAATTTCTTCGGCAGCTTCGTACATTATCTCTCCAAAGAATAGAGTTGCTAAATAAAAGTAAACAAGTAGTCCTGTTATATCTTTAATAGATGTAATAATTGGGCCTGTACCAGAAGCTTGATCTACGTTTAGTTTAACTAAAACATATGGAACGACAAATCCTAATATTGCAGCTAGAGTTGAAACGAATATTAGTGATAAACCTACAACAATTCCTAGTTCCGGCATTCCGTGCCATACAGCGGCTATAGCTCCTGTAACAATACCTATTAGAATTCCCATGCTAGCACCTACAAGAAATTCTTTTATCATATTCTTTCCAATACGCTTCATGTTTATGTGGCCAAGTAATAACCCTCTAGTAAATACTGTTGCAGATTGTGTACCTACATTTCCGCCCATATCCATAATGATAGGGATAAATCCAGCTAAAACTACAACTGACATTAGTGTATCTTCAAAACCATCAATTACAAGTGCTGCTAGTAATCCACCTATAAGGGTGAATATGAGGAATGGTAATCTTAGTCTCCAAATTTGCCATATTGAACCAAAAATTAATGCTTCACTTCTACTAGTTTCTTTTGTGTGCACGTCAGAAATACCTGCACTATCAAGGATGTCGTCTGTTATTTCTTCTTGTAAGATATCCATTGCGTCGTCTACTGTAAGGATACCAACTAAACGGTTCTCCTTATCAACTACTGGAACAGCTAGCAAGTCAAATTTTTGTAGCATTATAGCAACTTCTTCTTGATCTGTGTCTGTAGTAACGCTAACAACATCTGTTTGCATGATGTCTGCAATTTTATCTTTAGGGTTTGCTAAAACTAAGTCTTTTAAAGATAAAACCCCTTCAAGTTTTCTAGTAGAATTTGTTACATAAAGAGTATATATAGTTTCTGCTTTTTCAGCATTTTCTTTTATCTTTTTAAAACTTGCATCTACAGTCATATCCTTTTTTAAAGCAACATATTCTGGTGTCATAACACGGCCAGCAGTTTCGGGTTCATACCCCATTAATAAGTTTGTAGCTTTACGTTCGTCGCTTGATAGAGAAGCAATAAGTTTTTTTGCTACAATTGCTGGAAGCTCTTCTAACAACTTAACTCTGTCATCAGGGTCTAGTTCATTCATCAACTCAGCAACTTTTTCTTGAGTAAATGATTTAAGTAATTGTTGTTGAGCACTTGTATCTAATTGTTCAAATACAAATAAGGCATTATCCTTTGTAAGCAAGCGATAAACAATAACTTGCTCGTTGGCTGGTAATTCTTGTATTGCACCTAAAATATCTACTTGACTAGATTTATTAAGTAGTTCTTTTAGAGCATTCATATCTTTATTTTCTAAACATGTCCAAATGGACTCTTTTAATTCTGTCATAAATACCTCCTACTGATTCTTGAATAATATAACCAAAACATCACAAGATCATTACGAGATAGTGTAAAGAGTGTGAAATTAACAATTTGCGTGTTTTGCCTTTAAAATCATATATCATTTTTGTTAGAAAGGCAAGAAAAATACAGAGGAATATATAAAACCTAAAAAACTAATTGACAGTGTTATTGTTTATATGATAATGAATGTTATATAGATATATAAGCAAGGGAGGGAATAATATTGAAAGCAATTGTAAAAACAAAAAGAGAGCCAGGCTTAGAACTAATAGATGTTCCAATGCCTGAGGTAGGGAAGAATGATGTGCTTGTAAAAATTCAAAAAACAGCTATTTGCGGAACGGATGTACATATTTATGATTGGGACGAATGGTCACAAAAAACAATACCAGTTCCAATGATAATAGGACATGAGTTTGTTGGGACTATAGCCGAAGTAGGCAGCAATGTGGAAGGGTTTGAAATAGGACAGCTTGTTTCAGGAGAAGGGCATGTTATATGTGGGAAGTGTAGAAACTGTCTTGCTGGTCGTAGACACTTATGTAAAAATACAAAAGGTATTGGCGTTAATATGACAGGAGTCTTTGCAGAGTATGCTGTAATTCCTGCAAGTAATATTTGGATTTGTGATCCTAGTATACCAGCAGAATATTTTAGTATTTTTGATCCGTTAGGAAATGCAGTGCATACAGCATTGAGTTTTGACATAATAGGAGAAGATGTGCTTGTAACAGGAGCGGGACCTATTGGTCTTATGTCAGTTGCGATTGCAAAACATGTTGGTGCAAGAAATATTGTTGTTACAGATATTAATCCTTATCGTTTAAATTTAGCAAAAGAGATGGGTGCAACAAGGGTAGTAGATGTTCGAACAGAAAAACTTGAAGATGTAATGCAAGAACTTGGAATGCAAGAAGGATTTGATGTTGGGCTTGAAATGTCTGGTAGTCCATTAGCGTTTAATGATATGGTAAATACAATGGTTAATGGTGGAGGCATAGCATTATTGGGTATACATGGTTCAGATGTAAGTATTGATTGGGGAAAAGTAATATTTAATAGTTTAAAAATAAAAGGAATTTATGGAAGAGAAATGTATGAAACTTGGTACAAAATGGGGGCAATGCTTCAATCTGGTTTGGATATTAGCAAAGTTATTACACACAAATTTAAGTATACAGACTTTGAAAAAGGATTTGAGATAATGAAAAGTGGAAACTCAGGGAAAATAATATTAGAGTGGGAATAAGTAATAATAAGGAATTGTAAGGAGGAAAAGTATGAGGACAGGGATTGATCATATAAAAAAAGTAACAGATGAGATTAAAGAAAAGGGGTTATGGAAGAAAGAACGAATAATAAATACTCCACAATCATCAAGAGTAAATACAAATGAAAAAACAAATCTTCTAAATATGTGTGCAAATAACTATCTAGGACTTGCTAATAATAAGAGAGTTATAGAAGCTGCTAAAAAAAGTTATGACACATGTGGGTATGGATTATCATCAGTAAGATTTATATGTGGTACTCAATCAGTACACAAACAACTTGAAGAAAAAATCAGTAAATTCTTAGGTACAGAAGATACAATTTTGTACTCATCATGTTTTGATGCTAATACAGGGCTATTTGAAACTATTTTAGGGCCAGAAGATGCAATAATAAGTGATGAACTTAACCATGCTAGTATTATTGACGGAGTACGTCTTTGTAAAGCACTAAGGCTTAGATATAAAAATAATGATATGGCTGATTTAGAAGAAAAGTTAAAAGAAGGTGTAGCTGCAAATGCAAGAATTAAGTTAATAGTTACAGATGGTGTGTTTTCAATGGATGGTACTATAGTAAGCTTAAAAGAAATCTGCGATTTAGCAGATAAATACGATGCATTAGTAGTTGTAGATGATAGTCATGCAGTAGGAGTAATCGGAGATCATGGAAGAGGAACGCACTCTCATCACAATGTGATGGATAGAGTTGACTTGATTACAGGAACACTTGGTAAAGCTTTAGGTGGAGCAAGTGGGGGATATACAAGTGGAAAAAAAGAAATAATAGATTTATTAAGACAGCGTTCAAGACCGTATTTGTTTTCAAATACTCTTGCTCCAGCAGTAGCTAGTGCTTCTGTAGAAGTGTTAGATATGCTTATGGAATCAGATGAACACATAAAGAAACTTAGGGAAAATACTAAATACTTTAGAGAAGGTATTGAGAAGGCGGGACTTGACATTAAAAAAGGTGAACATCCGATAGTACCAATAATGTTAGGGGACGAAATTGTAGCAGCAAAAATGGGTGAAAAACTTCTGGAAAAAGGAGTATATGCTGTAGGTTTTTTCTATCCTGTTGTGCCTAAAGGAAAAGCAAGAATAAGAACACAAGTTTCAGCAGCACATAGTTTCGAAGATTTAGACTTCGCAATAAATGCTTTTGTTGAAGCTAAAAAAGAGCTAGGAATTTAAATAGTTTCTTAAGTGAAAGTAAAAATAAAGAAGAACTTATACAAGAACTCTTGCATACAGAATCTTGAAAATCCTGCAGGAGTTCTTTTTTGTTGCTATGAGACTGTGAAGTTAGAGGGAGTGAAATTGAAATTTTATGTAAAACATGGTATAATTAGGCGTATTAAATAATTTGGAGGTGAAAACCAAATCATTGTTTTTTTGTGTAAGGGCAGTATTGCCGTGCTATAAATAGCAACAACATTCTAAGAATTTAGGAGGAATTAACAATGAAAGCAAGAACAAAAGTAGTAGCAACAGTAATGTTCGCAGCATTTCTTTTTGTAGTGGCAGTAATTGCTGTAGCAACAAATGGATCCAATCGCCGGAATGAGCCTGAATTAGAAGAAATGGTGGACTTCGGAGAAGATGAAAGCTTCGTAGCATTTGCGTTAAGATTTGAAACTCTTAGCGAAGAAGGCGTTACAAGAACAACGGGAAGTGCTTTTGAAGTAAAAGATCCTGTGGCAAATGAAAGGCGCGAGATGGACTTTCCTTTAGGCTTATCAGATGTATGGCTAATTATGCCTAGTGAGGCGAGAACTGTTGGTTACACTGTTGTGCAAACGCGCAGATCACTTCTATACGAGCCGTTTGGAGTTTTTCAAATTACTATCACGTTCAATTCTTATAATGAGATTGTGGGCATGTATACTAATCATCCAAATGTCGAAGTGGATTCGGGAACGGTAACAATTTTTGAAACAAGGCGGAGAATGCTTGAAGAAGGGCAGATAGCGGAATTTGCAGTAGAATTTTTTACTGTAGATGCAATGAATTATGAATTAAACACAGGTTCACGCTTTATATTCCTTTGTGAGGAAACAGAAGGGTACGTTCGTTTTGAAATTGACGAATATGTCCGGGCTAGACATGTTTTGCCTGTGGAAGAAGGATTGCTAAAAAGAGCATTTCTAATTCGGCAAGAAAAACCTTCCATAGAATATGCGTCTATGGAATATGACATCCTGCTTGAAGTAACTTTCAATGCAGATGGAACTGTTAGAGATGCAAGCATTCTGCAGCCAATAGATGTTGCAACCGTGTTCTTTACTAGGTACGGTATAACTGTTGCAGTACGAGAGTTTAGAGAAGAGTGAAAGGTGAGCTGTCTGTCCAGTGGGACGGGCAGCTTGCTTACTTTTCAATTAAAAGAACTTGTTAATAAATAAAGAATATATTATACTAAATATAAATTAGAGTTGAATTGAGAAAGAAGAGGGGAGATATAAGGATGGAACAAAATTCAAACGTAAAAGGATGGAGTATAGCGTCAATGGTACTAGGTATATGCGGAGTAGTATTGTGCTGTGTACCAATCTTACCTATTATATCAGGGACATTAGCAATTACATTTGCGGCAATAGGAATAAAGAGAGAAGGAAGCGGAATGGCAGTGGCAGGATTAGTAACAGGGATAATCTCAATAATAATTGCAACTGTTATACTAGTGGGAATCATATTTACACCAGATTATTATACTTATACTGAAGTTAATGAATTTGAAGCTGATGTTGTTTATGTTGAAGAATATAGGAACCCTATTGTAGGAAACTGGCTTGCGGAGAATCCTGATATGGGATATTTGGAATTTACAGAGAATGAATTTAGATGGTTTCGTTCACAAGACGATTTAACGGATTATTATTTCTTTGGCAGATATACTTATGGAGCTGGAGCTTTAAGGCATAGTGGACATGATTATGGAACACCAGGAAGAGAATTGTTCACTTTAAACATGACATATTTAGAAGAAAAAATGAGTGGAACTGTTAATGAAGTAGAAAGTCTAGGAATATTTATTATTGAAAGATTGGATTCTGTAGATTCATTATGGGTTGTAAACCAAAGAGAATGGACTACCCAACGTTTTAGGATAGATAGAGTAATCTAAAATGACAAAGATAAAGGGATAGAAAGTAAAAATGCTTTCCGATTGGAAAGCATTTTTACTTAAATATAGTTGCCAAACTATTATTTTAATACTATAATTGATATCGGTAATTAACATATGCGAGTATGCTGGAATTGGCAGACAGGCACGTTTGAGGGGCGTGTGTCTTATGACGTATGGGTTCAAGTCCCATTACTCGCACCAAAAGCTAATGAAGTGGCTTCCGAAAGTTGTAGAGAAGTTGTATACTAAATACAATTTTAACTCTGATTGAAGGGAGTCGTTTTTTGTATAAAAAACAACAAAATACAAAAAAATACTGACATCGAAGATATTTCTTTGTCAGTATTGCAAACTATTTCTATGATACGAAAAACGATAAGTCGACTGCAAAAGGTTGGTTTTTGTTTGCTATTAACAACTCATGTTTACCCAAATTCTTCTAGTGTTCAAATCGAAAACAACATCTTCATTCCAATCACCAAATCTATAACCTGGTTGTTCTGCGTCCAAATTACGATAACGCAAATGATTTTGATAGAGGACATCCATTGTAATTGGGGTTTCTCGCATTTCGTCCCAATGTTCCCAATCCGTTGAACTTCTATATGCAATTAAATCAAACACTAAATCGTTAGAGCTAAACTTTAATGTTACCTCTTGAAGTTCATTAAAAGATGGCAACACACCATCAATGCTTGATACATATTCTAACATTACGCCATTCATGATGTAGGTGTTATTTTGCGTGTCATGAGTGAATGAGCGAACACGCATCAAGGACGTATTAGAAAAACTGCAATCTTCAATGTGGAGCGAAGATGTTTCTATATCCCATCGAACAGAAGGTCCCGCGATTGTTGAACTGAATGATTGGAAATGTGTCGCTCCATCTATCTTAATGGAGTCAACTTTAGTATTATATGCGGAAAAAGTATGACGTTCTCCATTTATGTAGACGTAAAATTGTGAGGGTTCTAACTCTTGCACGCGATCTTGTGTAAGGGTGCAAAGAATATAAATGGCTCCCAATACTGCAACAACTAGAAGTACTAAAATTATGATAACTATGTTTTTGAACATTAAAAACTCCTTTCTTAATTTATATGGTGTTTTTTCGGATATTACATCCGCTATCGCACCAAATTTATTATTGATTTGCATTTTGGCGATGCTTCATGCTTTCACGCATAAATATATAGGCACTATCAAAATTTTCTTCTATACTTTTATCATCTCTTCCTCCAAAATTAGCACGGAAATAATTAAGGTGATTATAAACTAAATTCACATTATCAGTAATGCTATTGCCTTCCCAGTCCCAACGTCTGTTTCTTTGGTTATCTAGTTGACCAATAGCAGAATATATTAAAAAGGTTTTATAATAATCATTATATAAATTAGTGCTGCTTGAAAGGTGAACACATAACCTAATTACATTGTCATTAGGTGTAAAATATTCAACAATATCTAATAGTATGTCTCTATACTCAGAATTAAAAGTATCCCAAGAATTATAATTTAAGACTATTTCCAAAACAAAAACAGAGTTTCCGGAAGAATTCGTCCCATCTTCATAAAATAAGTACAAGCTATTTTGAAGCCTGTTGTTAATATAAGGATTATCATTGAAAGTGAATACTTTTTCGGAAATATTATTATTTTCTATATCAAGTGTAGCTAAAACAAAATTATCATCAGCTCTAGCTATTGAAAACCATGATACAATTCGTGTAATTCCAGTATCAACTCTATGACTCCCAGTATAATAAATTGTTACATTGTTGTAATTTCTCCTTAAGTGGTTTCTAAGTTGACGAGTTCTTCTTCTTTCACTCAAATTAGTTTCGCAACCTGTAAGCAATATAACTATTAGCATCACAAAAAGCATAGCACCTAGAACTTTAATTTTTTTCATATAGACGACTCCATTATATTCTTATATATATTAACTATCTGTTTGCACTTTTCTTTTATAATCTAATATTCTTTGTCTTCTCATCTCATTAGATTTTTTAAGAGTTGCAATTTGTTTATCAAACAATGCACATAAAGAATTAGTTTGCTCTATTGTTAAGTCTTCTTCTTGTATTTCTCCTGCACGATATTGTTTTTGTAGTTTTAACAACTTTGTTTCCTCATCTTCAATATTCTTAATATTTTCCATAAAAACATTTTTTGTATTTTCTGATTCTTTTATAACATTTGATGTATTGCTAGAATTCACAATATGAGTAGAATCGTTATTTCTTTTAAATAAGTCTTTGAAAAAAACTTTTATTTTATAAAACATACTGTTTTCATTAATTGATACTAACGTTTTTTCTTTTGTATCTTCTTTCATGTATACTCTCCTTATACTTAATTATAAACGATAATATTACTACCGTAACAAATTACAATAGTTAGTATTCGAAAATAATATTAACTACTTTTATCTATAATATTATAGCATGTATAGAGCACAACTTTTCATTACTTTTTCATTACTTTTTTGTTACGCCAATGATACCTATGGTCAAAGCAATAATATACGTATATAATATAAATTAATTATCTACACTCGCACCAATCTATCAAGTTTTATTATTACTTGCACAGGGGGGAACAAATGAGAACATTAAAAGGATTTATATTTTTAGGATTATCAACATATTTTGGATCGTGGATTATTGTGTTAGCTATGGGCTTTTTTATGAGCATTAGAACTTTTTCGAACCTTTTTAGTTTAACGCCAATTGTAGCTTTGTTAATGCTTGTATTAGTTGCCTTCTTTGCCAAAGAATCTAAAAAATATTTGGAAGATGAATTAGTAAAGTGGAGCAAAGAGAAGAGCAATGTAAGGAATATAATTAAAAAATTATTGATACCTCTAACAGTTGTAATAGCAGTAATTTTATTTTTCTTTTCTTTTTTTTCTATGCAGCATCATTTGCTTTTTCATCCTTATCACGATGCAAGGTTGCATGAAAAGATATATAATAACTCTAGATTTGAAGAGATAAGGATTAATAATGGAGAAAATGAGTATTTATATGGATGGTTCAAACATAATGAACATAGAGATGAACCCGCACCAGTAGTGATATTTTTTGGTGGTAATGCTCAAAGTGCATCATCAACAATGTGGCATTTTGAGGCATTTATTTATCAATATTTTAAAGAGTACAATTTTATTATGGTGGACTATCCAGGTTATGGGTTAAGTGCAGGAAGACCAAGTGATAGAGCGATGTTTGAAGCTGCGATTACAATATATGATTATGTCGTAAATATGCCGAACGTGGATGAAAACAATATTGTATTGATGGGGAATAGTATAGGAAGTGGAGTTGCTATTCACTTAGCATCAAGAAGAGATGTGACTGGTTTAATTTTGATTGCGCCGTATGACAGAGGAATAAATCTATATAATAGTGTTTTGAATATATTTCATGGACCTTTGACAGGTCTTGTAAGATACAGGTTTGATGTTGCTAATTGCGCGAAAAGTGTAGATGCAAGTCCTTTAATAATTGCCTCATACGATGATGAAATAATAAATTATCAATTGTCAAAAAACCTTGTAGAGTACTTTGATGATGTATACAAATTAGTTATGCTTAATAATGTGGGACACAATTTCATGTTGACAAATAGAGACACTTTGGAAGCGATTCAAAGCTATTTAGACCATCTTTTGAATTAGCTATATTAATGTAAATCAATAAATATTCTTAATTAAAATGATAAAAAAGGAAGTTAGCACTTTTGTGATAACTTCCTTAAACAATAGTTATTAAAAATTTATGGTTTAATTAAAACCAGGGCTTTTGATGAAAACATCACCAGCTTCTATGAAGTAATACGGGCTACGATTGAAAGCAAAGTTGTCATTTAATGTTATTCTATCCCCATCATCATTAACTGTTAGTGTTAGTGTTTCAATTCTACGATCGACTTCTGGTGATTCGCCACGTGATAATTCTGTTGAATTAAGTGTTAAAGTATTTCCTCTTAACGTGAAAGAACCTCTAAGTGTTCCGTCCGCTTGCGGCGTATGGTTGTAATTCGAAGGTGCCATTTTGAAGAAGACGAATGCTTGCGGCCTCACCGTTTCGTACTCTTCCTGCCTCTACAGCACTTTCTAATATCCATGAACCTATGATATCGAGTGGATCTTCTTCTGTTTGTTGCGCACCATTCTCTGCCGTGTCCTCCTCATCTTGTTGAAGAATAGCATCCGGTTGATCTTCCTCATTGGTTGGGCAAAACAAATTTGTTTCTACAAATAGCAGAACACCCACCAAAGCCACAACTAAAAGTACTAAAACTATGATAACTATATTTTTAATCATTTGAAACTCCTTTCTTATTACCTATGAATTTAATATCTACCTTATTCTATCATAATGTGTTCACATATTACAAAAAAATACTGACATTTGAGATATTTCTTTGTCAGCATTTTAAATTGTTTTTTATTTCTATGTGTGAGATGCGTTTTCTTTTTTTACTTCCCATATTCCTCTTATATTTGTATTAGGTTTCTTTAACAACAGGTTTATTATTGCTTCTTCAATTGCTACTAAAAGTTGCCATATAACAGCTACTACAATAAATATATTGATAAACAAGTGTCCTCCAATAATAGAATATATTATTAGACCAACAAGTAAGGCTAGTGAGCCTGCTTTACTTGACCATGTATGATTGAAACAAACTTGCCCATGCTTAATTAGTCCACTTATACTTGCTGATAGTGATCTAAGTACTAATATTCCTATGGCAGCAAACCATAGTTCATCCCATATATTCATTGCAGGCATCAACACAAAAATACCAACTACTATTAAAAGCAAATCACCAACAGAATCTAAATCTGCGCCTATTTTAGTTTTGCCATTAGGTATTCTTCTCGCTAAAGGTCCATCTATCAGATCAGTAAAACATGCTATGTACAGAATTATATAAGAAACAGGTCTTAATGGTGGGATAAATATAAGCACAATTGCTAACACTATTCGTAAACCAGAAAGCACATTTGGTATATATCTTAATTTCATAATTAGTAACTCCTCATTTTTGAATTATACTCCTTATGTCGAAAAATGTAAATGGTTATTATATCTTTAATCTCAAATAGACATTATCTTAAAAAATGTAATCATTATTTTTCAAATTTTATTAATGCAAATGAGAAAGTGAAGAGGTTTTATGGAGGTAAAATTACGTAGTTTTGCAAGAGGCAGTAAGAGTGTTCGTTTTTGACAATTTTATGTAAATATGGTATAATATATACATTACTAAATTCGGCGGTAGCCTTTATATATGTAAGCTCTATATTTGTTTTACCCAACTAGTGTTAACCTGGCCTATGGTCAGTCAAAAAACTCAAATAGCAGCTCAAACTTGAGCAAACAAAAAAGGAGAGAAAGAAATGAAAAAAAGTGCACTTACAACGTTAGTGGTAATGGTAATCCTAGTCCTAGTCTGTCTAGGCGGAGTTACAGCATATGCTGCTGAACCAGATGTGGAAGAACTTCCGTATCTAATTGCTGATGGGACTACGTATTACGAAACAGCGAGTGGTTTCGGATCTGGGCGGCGAGCGATTGTTAATGGAATGAATCCATATACTTCTGATCCGGCCTATGTGGCTATCAATGGATTCGCATTTTTATGTAAAAATGGCAATTTGTTATTACATGATTATGACGAATCTGTAATCAGTATCTATGTTCCGCCAGCACCAGAAGAGGCCGTTAGACTGTTCTTACACTTCAGAGGCCAGACCTTCCGAAATGGATGGGTAGATTCTTTGTATGTTACTCCCAGAGTGACTGAAGTGGAAGAACCCGAAGAACCCGAAGTGGAAGAACCTGTGGTGATTGAAGAAGAAGCCACTGTGGAAGACTTTGCTTTTATAACAAAAGAGGCAGAGGAGCCAGCTTTGATGATCTTGGATATCTCACCGTCAATGAATCGCAACAATTTTGTCATGAATACGGTGGAGTTCTGGGACTCCATCGACTTTACAGACAGAACGATTTGGGTGTTTAACCACCAAATTCGTGAGATTCAACCAGAAGAAGTAGGCAGACAAAGGTTTAGCGGGAGAACGGATGTTCACGGTGTTTTGAATAGGGCCGTAGCAGACGAGACCCTTGAAACCATTATACTAATATCCGACATGGAAGATACTGTCGGTAATCGATTAGTAGAAAGTGATAGAAGCATAAGAGTGGTCATATTTGTTCCATGGGCCAATTATGACACGAGATCTGTGGATCTGTTGCGCCAAAGGTGGCCGAATGCCACCATAGAAATATATATTTGGCAAAGATAGGACAAAGATAGCAAGTAAAAAATGCACTGAAGTAGTAAGTACCAAGTTAAATGATTTAGCGGCCATATGGCTGCTTTTTCATTTGACAGGGTAATGTGTATAAGTAATAAAGTCTGATTTTTATAGTATTGGAGTATCATTTGCAGGTCAAAAAAAAGCCTATAATCTATTGACTTTTTCAGTTTTGATTATATAATTATCATATTCTAAGTTAAGAAAATATAGGAGGAAATAGATGCCGTTTATAGAGGATATAAAAGACGAAGCAAGAAAAGATAAAAAGAGAATAATTTTGCCAGAGGCTACTGAAGTAAGAATATTAAAAGCAACGGAGAAAATTGGTAAAGAAGGATTTGCACAAGTAATATTGATAGGAAAAAAAGAAGAGATTCTTAAGGTGGCAAAGGAAAATGAAATAGACATATCAAGTGCTGAAATAATTGATCCAGATGAATGTGACAAAACTGAACTGTATACAAACAAGTTATTTGGGTTAAGACAACGTAAAGGATTAACAGAAAAAGGTGCTATGGAGTTAATGAAATATCCGATATATTTTGGAATGATGATGGTCAAAGAAGGAGATGCAGATGGACTAGTTGCAGGAGCAATACATTCAACAGCAGATGTGCTAAGACCAGCGCTTCAAATCATTAAAACTGAACCTGGAACAAAGATAGTTTCTTCATTTTCTCTTATGGTTGTGCCTGATTGTGCATATGGAGAAAAAGGAGTATTTGCTTTTTCGGATACAGGAATAAATCAAAATCCAAATAGTGAAGAATTATCGGAAATTGCTATTTCTACAGCGAAAAGCTTTGAATGTTTATTAGGAAAAGAAGCGAAAGTAGCAATGCTTTCATATTCAACATATGGAAGCGCGAAAGCGGATGAAGTAAGTAAAGTAAGTGATGCTATGAATATAGTTAAGGAAAAGGAGCCAGGACTGGATATTGATGGAGAAATGCAATTAGATGCGGCGATCATTACAAGTGTTGGAGAAATTAAAGCTCCTGGAAGTAAAGTAGCAGGGAAAGCGAATGTATTAATATTTCCAAATTTAGACTCAGGGAATATAGGTTATAAATTAGTTGAAAGATTAGCAAAAGCAGAAGCATATGGTCCGATATGTCAAGGACTAGCAAAACCAGTAAATGATTTGTCAAGAGGATGCAAGGCTGATGATATTGTAGGAGTAGTAGCTATTACTGCAGTTCAAGCACAAAGAGCTGAACAAGCTCAATAATCATGTTATTAATTAATATATATAATCCAAATTTACAAAGAAAAGGAGAAAGCATATGAAAATTCTAGTAATAAACTGTGGAAGTTCATCATTGAAATATCAATTGATGGAAATGGAAAACAAAGAAGTTTTAGCATCTGGGAAATGTGACAGAATAGGAGTTCAATCAATAAACAAGCCATTTATTGAATACAAAAGATTAGGTGGAGAAGAAATAATAGAAGAGTTGGATTTGCCAGATCATACAGTAGCTTGTGAAAAAATAGTAGAATATCTTTTAAATCCAGAATTCGGAGTAATCAGTGATCTAAGTGAAATAGATGCAGTTGGACATAGAGGAGTTCATGGTGGTGAAAGTATTAGAGAATCTGTAATTATAACAGATGAGATTCTTGAGTTGTTTGAAAAATGTTCTGATTTTGCACCATTGCACAACCCAGCAAACTTGCAAGGAATAAATGCATGTATGAAAACAATGCCAGGAGTACCACAAGTATTAGTACTTGATACAGCATTTCATTCTGACATGCCTGAGCATGCTGCTATGTATGCTATACCATACGAATATTATGAGAAATATGGAGTAAAAAGATATGGTTTTCATGGTACATCTCATAAATATGTGACTGAAGAAGCTTCGAGAAGATTGGGAATAGATATAGAAGATATAAATATGATATCATGCCATTTAGGAAATGGGGCAAGTGTAGCTGCTATTAGAAATGGAAAGAGTGTTGATACATCTATGGGATTCACCCCGTTAGAAGGACTAATAATGGGAACTAGAAGTGGTGATATGGATCCTGCAATCATAGAATTTATAATGCATAGAGATAATATTTCAATAGAAGAGATGACTACAATATTAAACAAAAAATCTGGACTGCTTGGGATATCAGGAGTAACAGGAGATGTTAGAGATTTAAAACAACTAATGAACGATGGAAATGAAAGAGCTAAACTAGCACTTGAAATGTTTACATACAGGGTAAAAAAATATATTGGAGCATACATGGCTGTTTTAGGACATGTTGATGTAATTACATTTGAAGGTGGTATAGGAGAATACAATAGAGACTTAGTAGAAAATTGTGTTTCTAACATGGAAGACTTCGGTATTAAAGTAAATAGAAATAGAACTGAGGAAGAAGAAGCGCAAGGAGTTATAACGACTTCAGATTCAAGAATAAAAGTATTAGTAATAAGAACAAATGAAGAATTAAAAATAGCAGAAGAAACAATGGAACTAGTAAAATAAAAAAAGAAAAAATGATTAGTAAAGCAAAATTTACTAATCATTTTTTTGTTGTCTAGAAAAAACTACAGAAGTAATGAAGAGAAGATATGAATATGGATTGCCTAATTGACATAACGAGCAAAAAGCGATATAATGGCAACAAGAATTTGGTTGAGCTTAGAAATAGTTTTATTTCTTCGGCCCAAAGTCTTAACATTCTAAATCCAAGGAGGGTAGGCAACAAAAGAGATAACATCAAACTACAAGAGATGAGACATCTTTTTGGATGTTAAGCGAGGAGACTTTTCTCCTAAAGCACATTGAAATTAATTTGATTATTCTTTTCGCAAAGGAGCTAAAACAATGAGTGACAACTCAGGTAAACAGAAAAGCTATCTTGATGGTCTTATTAAGAAGGCCCAACTAGCGGAAAATGCCTATCTAGGCATGACTCAAGAGCAAATCATAGAAATAGTTCGCAAAGCGGCAAATGCGGCAGGACACAAACGGACGGCACTATTACTAGCCAAAATGGCAGTAGAAGAAACGGGACGAGGTCGTGTAGAGCATAAACGCATAAAGAATCTTTATGCGGTTGAATTTGTGCTTAAGAACATCCTCCCACTAAAAACAGTTGGTGTGGTTGAAGAGTGTAAGCAGGAAGGCTATGCAGTAATAGCTAAGCCTGTGGGCACAATTGCGGCCCTAACGCCAACAACAAACCCAACATCTACAGTTATCTTTAAAGCGCTTATGGCTTTGATGACAAGAAACCCAATAATTTTTGCGCCTCATCCAGCTGCAACAAATTGCAGTATAGAGGCTGCAAGAATTATAAGAGATGCGGCAATAGCGGCAGGTGCGCCTGAGGATTGCATCCAATGGATTGAGCCGCCCTATATGTCAAAAGAGACGACAACAGAACTTATGAAGCATCCTGGTGTTAAAGTGGTGTTAGCTACAGGTGGTGCACAAATGTCCAAAGCGGCATACTCATCTGGCAAACCAGCTATAGGCGTAGGTCCTGGGAACGCACCATGCTATATTCATAGTTCGGCGAACCTTGAACAAGCATGTAATGATATCATATTGTCGGTTACATTTGACTATGGTATGATTTGTGCAACCGAGCGGGCTGTAATTCTGGATAAGTCAATAGCAGGGCGTTTTGAGTCAATTATGACACAAAATTGCTGCTATTTCTTGACAGCGGAAGAAACAGCCTTACTAACAAGCTATATGTTTGGCGAAGAAAATCGACTGAACCCGGATCCTGTAGGGAGAAGTGCTACTTGGATAGCGGAGCAAGCGGGAATAGAAGTGCCTGAGGGTACTGAAATACTTCTTGCGCCTTTATCAGGAGTAGGAGAAGAGTATCCTTTATCACAGGAAAAACTCTCTCCAGTGCTTGCTTACTATACAGTTGATGGAGTGGAACAAGCAACAGAAGTGGCATGTGCTATTCTGGAACTGAATGGTGAAGGGCATACTGCAGCTATTCATATAGCTGAGGACAACGAGGATATTAAAGTTTATATGCACGCAGTAAATGCTGGCCGTGTTATTGTAAATTCGCCTTCAGCGCATGGAGCGATTGGTGGCCTTTACAACAACTTAGTACCTTCCCTGACATTAGGGTGTGGTAGCTATGGAGGAAACGGAACAACAGACAACGTTACCGCTGGTCATCTCTTAAATTATATAAGAGTTGCATATAGGCGGGATAAAAAGCTGTGGTTCAGAAATCCTCCAGATATTCATAGAGGGATGTACTCAACCTCACATCTTCAAGTTGTAGATGATGTAGAGAGAGTATTCATAGTAACTGATGACACAATGGTCGAATTGGGCTACGTGGACATCGTGCGAAGAGAATTGGCGAAGCGAAGCAATGCTGTGGAGGTTAGACTTTTCACAGATGTAGAGCCTGATCCTTCTATCCAAACGGTTGAGCGCGGCGTGCAAGCTATGAGGGATTTCCAACCAGACACAATTATTGCGCTGGGCGGAGGATCCCCGATGGATGCGGCTAAAATAATGAGGTTATTGTACGAGCATCCTGAGCTTAGCCTTGAAGACCTAACAATGCCGTTCTTGGATATTAACAAGCGGGTTGTGAAGTTTCCAAAGCTAGGAGCAAAGGTAAGAAAGCTTATTTGTATCCCGACAACATCGGGTACAGGGTCAGAGGTAACGCCATTTGCGGTTATTACTGACAAAGTAACAGGGGAGAAATACCCAATTGCAGATTATGTGCTTACTCCTGAGGTCGCAATTGTGGATCCGCAGTATGTATTGTCAGCACCTAAATGGGTTGTAGCTGATACGGGCGCAGATGTTCTAACTCATGCTATAGAAGCACTGGTGTCTGCACTTGCAACATCAACTACTGATGCGCATGCTTACGAAGCCATTAAGCTGGTTTTCAACAATTTCGTAAAGAGCTATAACGGTGACGCGAAAGCAAGGGAAAATATGCATTATGCTTCTCTTGAGGCTGGCTTGGCATTTGCTAATGCGTTCTTAGGGATTAATCACAGTTTAGCCCATAAAATTGGCGCAGAATATGGTGTGCCGCATGGACGGGCGAACGCGATTTTATTACCTCACGTAATCCGATATAATTCGGAAAGGCCTACTCTGAGAGTGGCATTCCCAAATTATTCGAAACCGATGGCTGCGTCGAAGTACGCAGCACTTGCAAAATCTTTAGGCTTATCGGCAAGTACGGAGGAAGAAGGTGTGGCCTCTTTGATAAGAGCCATACAGGATCTTTTCAAGCAAGTGAAGTTGCCGAGCAGACTCAGAGAGTGCGATGGTATTACCGAAGAAGATTTCATGAAAGTGGTTGGTGATCTGGCCGAATTGGCATTTGAAGACCAATGCACAAGTGCGAATCCAAGACTTCCGGAAATTTCGGACTTAAGGGATTTGTATATCAAAGCTTTCTAATGTTTTAAAATGGTGTAATGTTGTAAAAAAATGCTATAATGTTTATTTAGAGCATTAAACGTGGTGAAGCATTAGTGTAATTGAATTAGATTTCAAATGAAAAAAAGAAAGGTGAAGTAGATTTATTCTGCTTCACCTTTTCTTTTTTAATGATTATTCAGTGTATTCTATGTATTTCTATATTATTGACTTGACTCGAGAGATCCTATGCGTCTTTCCCAAGCTCTTACAACTTGCATTCTTCTTTGTTCACCTAATTCTTCATTAAAAGCAAATATGCTAGGTGCATTTGGTACACCGGCTAGAAAAGTTGCTTGCTCAAATGTAAGTTCACTAGGAGGGACTCCGAAGAATCCATAAGAAGCATCTCTAATTCCATGAAATCCTCTGCCGTAATATATTACATTTACATATAGTTCTAAGATTTCATCCTTTGTATACATTCTTTCTAGGTCCAAAGCAACAAACAGTTCAGCAACTTTTCTAGAAGCTTGCCTATCTTGAGTGAAGTAGAGCCATCTACCAAGCTGTTGAGTTATTCCACTTGCTCCGTAATCAAAAGAAAAACTTGCCACATTAACAAATAGAGCGTTCCCGGTTGCGAGCAAATCTATACCCGGATGGTTATAGAATCTATGGTCTTCAACTGCTACGATAGCGGTTAAAAAATATTCGGAAATTTCATCAATTTCTATGAAATTTTCTCTAGTTCGAATTTCATTTACAGCATCATAAACAGAAATCTCATCTACCGCGTCCCTATATTGAGTATAACCAATATACCAAATTATGCTAACAGGAGTAATAATGAGAATTGTAAGAATAACGAATGTCCAAATTAGAATTTTCTTCATAATAATCACCTCGTTTTTAAATAAATATGTATGCTCATATATTATATCATATAATATATGAGTGACATTTAGGTGACAAAATTTTGAAAATTATTGTATAAGTTATCTAGTGTTATTATGATTTCTTTCTCGCTTGCAGTATGCATTATCTGAGATAATTCATTATAATATTGCCCGAAAAACAAATTACCTTCTTGAGTTAACATATCACTATTCAAACTGTCGTATTCTCCAAGTGCTTCGATGCCATCATTAGTAAGCATATTTTTATAATTAAGCCAATCAAATATTGTTTTAAAATAACTATGTACTATTACTTTTGGTATGGGGTGTGCGGCATCTTCAGTATGCCATTTTGCTTTATCATATATTTTTAGTTCCATTATTCATCTCTCCTTTTATTAACTCTAACAACACAAATTTATTTTATTAGACTAATTATATCATAAAAGTAAAAATGAATTTCAAATGGCAAGGTTTTGAGAATTATATATTTTTACATAGAGATATTGATTTTTTATTGCAAAAGATATATATATAATACAGATAGTGAGGCGAAAGAAATGAGTAAAATACTTATAGTATCAGGTGGGAATGTAGATAAAGAATTTATAAACCGATATCTTGAAATGGCAGGAAAGTGGGATGCTATTATTGCAGCAGATAAAGGGCTAGAGATGTTGGATGAATTAGAAATACTTCCTGATCATATTGTAGGAGACTTAGATTCTGTAAGTAGAGAGATATTAAGCAAATATGAAGGTCGCAGCCAAATACATAGGTATGATTCTGAAAAGGATTATACAGATACAGATATAGCGCTTAAGCTAGCGATAGAACTGGGAGCAAAAGAAGTAATAATTTTTGGCGCTGTAGGAACAAGATTTGATCATAATATTTCTAATATTCAAACTATGAAAGCTGCATTAGAAAACAATGTAGATTGTAAAATTGTTGATTTCAATAATGAAATTAGATTGATAGACAAAGCTACTACTATTATTAGAAAAGCAAATGATTACTTTGATTATAAATTTGTTTCTTTATTACCACTAACAACGGCTGTAAGAGGAATTACTTTAAGAGGGTTTAAGTATTTGTTAGAGAACAAAACATTAGCTATTGGTGAAAGCATAGGAGTGAGCAATGAACAAGTTGAACAAGAAGCAACAATAGATTTAGAAGAAGGAATATTGATGGTGATTAGATCTAAAGATTAAGTGAATTAACTTGGTCTAATATTACATTTATATTACGATACTATGACATATATTTACAGTTACCTCTACCTTTCATATAATATTTTAAATATTATATGAAAGGTAGAGGTAAAAAAATGAACAAAAGACTAATGAAAAGTATATTATTAATATTTTTAATGTTAATGATTGCGATGTTAACAGGGTGCATGGGTACAGAAAATGAGCCAGAAGAAGATGTTGCATATTATTATGATGAGGAAGAAGATGTATGTGAATTTGAAGAACTTTATGGGCCATTCGCGCCAGAAATGTGGGTAATAGAAGATGAAGAAACAGGTAATAAGATATATCTGTTTGGGTCTATACATCTTGGAATACCAGAAATGTTTCCGTTACCAGAAAGAGTGCTGCAAGCGTTTGAAGATAGTGATGTTTTAGCTGTTGAAACAGACACAAGACCATTAGCGACAAATATGGAGTTTGCTTCACTTCAATTAGAGCTTCTTACATTTCAAGACGGAACAACTTTAAGAGATAATATCTCTGAAGATGATTTAACAGAATTAAGATCAATAGGTAATAGGTTTGGAGTTCCGATTCGTCCAAATTCAATATTTACTCCACAAACCTATTTAATGCAGATAGCAACTGCAGCTTGGGAATATATAGGATTCTCAGGTGACTATGGAATCGAAGCATTTTTAATGGGAGAAGCTGACAGAAGAAGAATGGAAATAGTGGATATAGAAGATGCTTTTGAAAGTTTTAGACTAGCAATAGAAGTATCGGAAGAGGTACAAGACTTTATTCTTATGAGCGAATTAGCATCATTTGGAGATGAAGAACTTATGAAGGAATCTCTGGAGTTATTGTTTAGATCATGGGTAAATGGTACGATAGATCTTTATTATGAAGCTATGTATGAAGCGGTGTATGAATGGCATGGGGAAGAAGGATTGCTTTTATATCTAGAATATATGGAAGGACTTATTTATCTCAGAAATATTATAATGGCAGAAAGAGCGGTAGAATTCCTAGAAAGTGGAGATGCATATTTCTTTGTGGTAGGAGTATTGCACTTCCCGGGAGAAGATGGAGTTATACAATTACTTAGAGATAAAGGATTCAATGTAGAACGTGTTATTTAATGTTGAATCAAGTTAATACTGAATTAGTAATATAGAAAAATAAAGAAATAAAAAATATCCAAAGCTTTTTCAAAGCTTTGGATATTTTTGAGTGTGTTTTAATTAAAACTTGCAAAATAAGCTGCTAATGAACTTAGTGAATATTCTACAAACACATGAATTTGACCGTCTAATGTAATGCCTTCAAATTGGTTGTGACCAATAATGGTATATGTTGAAGTAAAAGGTGCAGGTAGTGAAATCCAATCTACATCCATTCCTCTTGCTTCTTCTTCAGTGAGGGTAATACTTAATTGATTTCCCTCAATATGGAAAGTACCACGAGTAGTACTAACACCTCCAGGAACATCCCCTACGTTTGATATAACTTGGTTTCCAGGCATTAATTCATACATAGAGAAAAAGCCAGAATAAAAACCGAATTCTTGAGAAAAATGAATCTCAGAAGCTACAAAGCTTTCGCCAATATCTAGGGTGTAGAAATCTATAGTGTCTTCGTCTTCATCTTCATCATGTCTTTGAGTTTCTTCATATTGTTCATGTTCTTCAGAAGCTGATGAGTCATATTCTTCAGAATCTAGATTAAATATGTTTATCACTCCGGTAGAGTCTAGAACTATAGTTGTTACTGCCAATACAAGAACTATAATTAGAACTATAATTGATATAAGTACCCAGCAAGGTACTTGTGCTACTTTTTTGTTTTTAGAATTATTATCCATTAAATCTCTCCTTATATTATTTCTAATTTAGAGTTTATCATGACAAGAGAAAAATGTAAATAATTGAAATTTAGATATTACACTAGATAAATGAATAATAGAAAGTGGTGTAAAATTTTATGATTAAAGTAAACATGATTAAAATACTATATGGATTAAAAATAGAAAAATACAAATAATAGTATTGAAGGAGGTTTATTATGGACGATAAACAAAAAATAAATTGTACTGTGGGAAGTTGTCAATTTCATGATGATGAGAAACACGAATGTGAGCTGAATGAAATAACAGTAGAACCATGCTTTGAATGCGACACAGGGGATCCGGAAGAAGAATCGATGTGTGGAAACTATACTAATGCAGATGAGAAGAAATAAAAAAAGACTAATAATTTTGTGAGAAATAGGCGTATGGTATGTATATATCATACGTTCATTTTATTTCTAAAAAACGTATTGACATTGGACTCAAATCAAAATAAAATGAAGGTGAAAGTTAATGAAAAATTTTATTAACTATTCACTATTAACTGTGATTTATTCGCAGATATGGAGGTATGGTTATGCCATTAGTTACAACAACAGAAATGTTCAAGAAAGCACATGAAGGCAAGTATGCAATCGGTGCATTTAATGTAAACAACATGGAGATTATTCAAGGAATTGTAGATGCAGCAAAAGAAGAACAATCCCCACTAATTCTACAAGTATCAGCAGGAGCAAGAAAATATGCAAAAGGAATTTACTTAAAGAAATTAGTAGAAGCAGCAATTGAAGATACTGATTTACCAATTGCATTACATTTAGATCACGGAGAAGACTTTGAGATTTGTAAAGAATGTATAGATGCAGGATTTACATCAGTTATGATCGACGGATCGAAATATAGCTTTGAAGAAAATGTAGCTTTAACAAAACAAGTGGTTGAATATGCACATGCAAGAGGAGTAGTGGTAGAAGCAGAGCTTGGGAAATTAGCAGGAGTGGAAGACGATATAAGTGTTGCAGAAGAAGATGCAATATATACGGATCCAGATGAAGCAATTGAATTCGTAAAAAGAACAGGATGTGATTCATTAGCAATAGCTATAGGAACAAGTCATGGTGCTTACAAGTTTAAAGGTGAACCAAAATTAAGATATGATATTTTAGAAAAAATTCAAACAGCATTACCAGGATATCCAATAGTATTACATGGTGCATCAACAGTTTTACCTGAGTTTGTGGAATTATGTAATAAATATGGAGGAGACCTATCAGGGGCAAAAGGTGTTCCAGAAGATATGCTTAGAAAAGCAGCAACAATGGGAGTAAGCAAAATTAATATTGATACAGATTTAAGATTAGCAATGACAGCAAAGATAAGACAACATTTTGTAGAAAACCCAGCAGATTTCGATCCTAGAAAATACTTAGGACCAGCAAGAGATGCAATTAAAGAAATGGTTAGACGTAAAATAAAAGATGTATTAGGATCAGATAATAAGTTATAAAACATACAAGTCTATTAGCTTCTTGGCTGAATACAGATGAGTATGAAAAAAGGAAATTTGCTTTTAGCAAGTTTCCTTTTTACATGTTATTTTGTTTTAAAGCTCTTTCAATTTTTCTATCAGCATCTTTTTTTGCAATGTCTTCACGTTTATCATATAATTTTTTACCTTTTCCAATACCTAAATCTATTTTAACGAAGCTTCCTCTAAAGTACATAGATAATGGTACTAGTGAATATGACTTTTGTTTTATTAAACCAATTAGTCTGTTGATTTCTTTTTTGTTTAATAATAACTTTCTATCACGAAGAGGATCTTTGTTATGTATGTTTCCGTGCTCATAAGGACTTATATGTAAATTATATATATATAGCTCACCATTTTTAAAATTTGCATAGCTATCTTTGATATTAACTTTTCCATTTCGAATTGACTTTATTTCTGTGCCAGTTAAAACAATACCAACTTCTAAAGTATCTTCAATTGTATAGTTGTGTCTGGCTGTAGGGTTTTTACAAATTTGTTTTGACATTTGTACCTCCTTTAAGCTTTTATATTTTGCATCTCTTGCAAGTATAACATAAATATAAGGGTGTAATCAATACACCCTTATATCTTAGTTATGATTAGTCTCTTCCAGGATTACGAGTAGTTCGAGCAGCATAATACCATATAGCACTTATAATAATAAGACCAACTATACCTAAAACTGTCCAAGTTATTATTTGGCCAGTAGTAGGAGCCGTGCTGAATGGTGCATTAGTTCTTGTTGCTTGATATCTAGCGTTGTTAGTAGTAGCTGTTCTCGTAGTAGTATGGTTAACACCATCTCTAGTGACGTGAGGTGCTCTAGCATCTCTTGTACGAACTCCATCATCAACAGTATTTCTTACACGATTCATAGATCCTCTTACTGCTCCACCTACAGCAGAACCAGCATCTTCTACATCATCTGTTATTCTTTCAGCAGCATTTTGTATTCCACGAGACATTCTGTTAGCTGTGTTGGGTTTAGTAGCGGCAAAACTAACATTAGTTATGAATAAAAATGCTAAAACTACAGATATTAATAATACTAGTCTTCTAGTCATGATTGATTTACCTCCATATTTTTTTAAAAAATTTGTCGTTTTATTGACCTAGTTATATTATTAATATTAGACATAAAAAATATTCAGACAAATATAACCTATGTGAGTAGACTAATACAGCAAGAAGGGTTGTATGAAATCTATAAAAAAAGAAACTTACCATTGCGGCAAATTTCTCCAATTTTTTTGATAATTCTATATTATAATTGTTTTAATCTAACGAAAATAGCTATTGAGAACAGTACTAAAACAATTCCGATTGTAATTATAATGATACTTAAGATGTTTTCTGGAATAAAGAAGTCTTGAGCTGTTGGTGTTACTGCGGTTGCTGGCTGATTAGGGCGAGGAGCATCAACTACTGGTCTGTCACTAGGTTCGTCATCAAGATCGTAATCTTCATAATCAAATTCAATTTCTCCAGGCAAAGTGTTCATATTACTTGGAAGTGCATTTACATATACAAATGATGATAAAGCTAAAATAAGTATAAAAATCATTAATAATATTATTGAAGTTTTTTTCATTGGTTCCTCCTTGAGTTTAGTAATGTAATTTCATAAATTAATAATACATAATAAAGTAAGATTTGTCTAGCTTAAAAAGGTTTTTTTAAGAAAAAATTAAATCTTCATAATGGTTTTCTTAATCAGAAAGGGAATCTGACCTTGCTTTTTCTATGTGTTTTCTATATAATTGAACAGAAATAAAAGTAAACGTAGGAGGAAATATAATGAGAATGGCTAGTGATAGAGGGATAAGTTTAATAGCATTAATTATAACAATAGTAGTACTACTTGTATTGGCTGGGATATCAATTTTCTTGATACTTAATGAAGATGAATACACAGAGGAGACATCAACTATTGAGATTGAGGCATGTGAAGAATATGAAAGACAAGTAAGCGAAATATTAGAAGCAGCGATAGCACATTGGGAAGAATATCCGCAAGATATGTTTAGAGAAAGCGTAACATATGCTTTAGAAGGAACAAACCTTAGAATGTGTGATGATGTGCGTTGTCTTGCATATGATCTTAGAATTTACTTAACTGATGGAGTACATAGATATGGATACATAGACATAATAGATCATACTGTAGGATTTGACAGATAAAAAGGAGTAGAGTGATGGAAAACGAAATTAAGGCATGCTTAGAAAGAAAAGTAAATTATTATGAAACTGACATGATGGGAGTAGTACATCATTCGAATTATATAAGATGGTTTGAAGAGGCAAGAGTTATGTGGATGGACAAAGGTGGAATCCCATATGAAGAAGTAGAGAAATATGGTGTTCAAATGCCAGTATTAGGAGTATCTTGTGAGTATAAAGTTCCTGCAAAATTTGGAGATACAATATGTATAGAAACATATACTAAAGAAGTTACATTTGTAAAATATATAATTGGATATAAAATTACAAATAAAGAAACTGGAGATCTGTTATGTATAGGAGAGACTAAGCATTGTTTTGTAGATAATACATTTAGGCCAGTAAATATTAAAAAGCATAATCCAGAGTTAACTGAGAGATTATTAGCCTTATGTTAGATAATATGAAATAAAAATAAAGAAAGATAAATTAGAACTCATATTTCTAATTTATCTTTTTTAAATTTAGTTTTTTAAAAAGGTTTAAAGCTAAATCATGAAAGTTTTCTCTATGTCATTCATTGTTTCTGCTTTTCTTATTAACGTATCTTGTCCGTTTTTGCATACTAGAACTTCTGCAGGTCTTAACCTTCCTGTATAGTTAGAGGACATACTATAACCATAAGCGCCTGTGTCATGTATTTTAACATAATCTCCTATTCGTGGTAATAAAATTTGTCTGTCTGTAGCTAATACATCACAACTTTCACAAACATTTCCTGTTATAGTTGCTGTCACATACTTGTCATCATTTTCTGAACTTGCTAGAAGCGGATTTCTTAAAATTTCTACTTTGTGGTATGAATCATACATTGATGGTCTAAGAAGTAAATTCATTCCGGATGTCTGTACCAACCCAAATCCTATTGTTTTCATTTTTTACGCTATTTACTGTGCCTAGGATATATCCAGATTCACAAGGTATATATCTTCCTGGTTCAAACTTAAATTCTACCATATGATATTCATTTAAGAAATTAGATAATACAGGTTTTAGTTTATCAATTAATGCGTCTAAATTTAACTCTTTTTCATCTTCTTTATATGGGGTCCCAAAACCTCCACCTAAGTCTATTATTTCCAAATCTTTAAAATGTGTTTTTGCGATTCTAAGTAAGCTTTCTACTCCAGTTACAAATTGATCTATATCTGAATCTAGAAACAAGCTTCCTAGATGTTGATGTATACCTATAACTTTTATATTATATTTTTCGCATACTTTAAATAGTTCTGGTAAGTTTTCTTCAGAGATTCCAAACTTTGTTTTTTTACCAGAAGTGTCTACTTTATCTGAATGTCCAATACCAACACCTTCAGGATTGATACGAACCATGATGCTAATATTTTGTTTTGCTTGTCCCAATAATTCTACTTGAGAAATAGAATCCAAACATATTGTTATATCTTTATCTATTACAGCTAACATTTCCTGAAGAGATACATTATTACAAACGTAAAGAATATCATCTTTATCAAAACCTGCAAGTTCAGCAAGTCTAAGTTCAACAGGTGACATTGAATCTATTGATAATCCCATCTGTTTTATCTTCTTTAAGATATGTAAATTGTTATTTGCTTTAGTTGAATAATGCATCTTTATTTTAGATACATTTAACTCCGATTTCAATTTTTCAGCAAAATTAATCATATTAGTTATTCTGCTTTCTAATACTTGCTCATCATATACATATAGGGGACTACCATGCTTTTTTATTAATTCATTCGCTTCCATAATGCTCCTTTCATTAAAACTAGACTGCTAGTAGTAATTATGTTAAAATTTATTAATATATTATACAATAAGTTTAGTGGTGTTGTATATAATTTTAGGAAATTAAGTAAACTAAGAGAAGAAAGAAGGGCAAATGAGAGAAAACCAAATTAGAAAAAGAAGAAAAGTAATTTTAGTAGGTGTAAATGTAGATAATGATAAAAGTTTTGAATATTCAATGCTTGAACTAGAAAATCTTGCAGTTGCATGTGATTTTGAAGTAGTAGATAGATTAGTCCAAAATGCAGAGAAGATTCATAGAGGACATTATTTGGGAAAAGGAAAGTTAGAAGAGTTAGCAATTTTAATGGAAGCAAAGAAAGCGGATGTAGCTGTGTTTTTTGATGAACTGTCTTCTGCGCAAATAAAGAATATTGAAAGATATTTAGAAAGTATGATAATGGATAGAACCAATTTAATATTGGACATTTTTGCAAAGAGAGCACAAACAAAAGAGTCTAAGATGCAAGTTGAAATAGCTCAGCTTCAATATATGTTACCTCACTTAACGGGGTCGTATGAGGAATTAAGTAGGCAAGGTGGAGGAGCCCGGTCTTGCAAACAAAGGAGCAGGAGAAACAAAATTAGAATTAGATAAAAGAAGAATGCTTGGAAAGATTTCTAAGTTAAAGCAAGAGTTAGAAAAGATAACCGGCGAAAGAGAAGTGCAAAGAAATTTAAGAATGAGCAAAGAGATTCCGGTGGTATCTTTGGTTGGCTATACAAATAGTGGAAAGTCTACGATTATGAACAAAATGGTAGATATCTATGAAGGGAATGAAGAAAAGAAAGTATTAGAAAAGGATATGCTTTTTGCAACTTTGGAAACTTCAGTAAGGCAAATTAGTTTAGAAAAAAATAAAAAGTTCTTGCTAACTGATACGGTTGGATTTGTAGATAAATTACCACATAAGCTAGTAAAAGCATTTAGATCAACACTAGAAGAGATAACGAAAGCAGATATTATATTGCATGTAATAGACTATTCAAATGAAGACTATGAAAAACAAATGCAAGTAACAGATGAGACTCTTCTAGAAATAGGGGTAAAAGATATTCCTATTATATATGTGTATAACAAGTGCGACTTAAAAGGAATGACTGCGCCAAGAGTAAACGAGAATGAAATATTTATGTCTGCAAGAGATAAGCTCGGGATAAGAACTTTGATAGAAGTTATTAAGAAAGAAATTTTTAAGGATCATATTACTTGCAAGATGATGATTCCTTTTGATAAAGGGAATATAACGGCGTATTTAATGGAAAATGCGAATGTCATTTCGACAAAGTATAATGAAGAAGGTACATTAGTAGAATTAGAGTGTAAGAAAAGTGATTATGAGAAATATAAAGAATATGTAATCGAAAGTAGTTGATATGCAATAAACATGAATGAAGCTGCCACCTCGTAAGAGGGGGCTGCTTCAAACAATCTGTTAAATTCTGCGAATGTATCATGCACAATCCGCATTTTTCGTAGAAGCCGATTTGGATCGACATAATGATCTGCATAATCGGGGGCAATCAAATGTTGACTGAGAATCTCCCATTCAGGGAGAAATTCTTCGTCTGTAAGATAGCCCATGAGCCAATACGAAAGACTTCCTCCGAGTTCTTCCAGATATGGAAGAAAAGAAGTTGAGAAGACAATTAATAATGCATCTTCTCGACTAAATATTTCCTCGAAATTCATTACATTGGGATCTCCCATCAGCTCGCGAGTTGTATCGAAATAATAGGATAACTCAGGCCAATCAAGAGCCTGAAGACTAGGAATGTCAAATATGCTCTTATCATATGGTTCCGGATTCCGAAACACAATGAACAGTATGACGGAAATTGCGATTACTCCTACTAACCCACAACAGATAATTTTTTTCATGTGTAGACCTCCTTTTAATTTTCCAATTGTGTGGGAGTGCTACACCGGCTCCCCAATTGGGAAGCCCTTTGTGTAAAGCTTCTATCCTACAATTATACCATTTTTCATGTAAAATTTCAAATTAGGGAAGAGAAAGCAAGCATAAAACAAAGCTCCAGAAGGGAAATCTGGAGCTTTGCTTTAGACTAAGAAACAGTAAAACAGTTATTTAGTCTCTTCTCTAATATATTCAATTTCTTCATTATTTAAGAAGGATATATTAATATAAACAACGCCTCCGAGAGTAATTTCCTCCGAGCTTTTTTAATAAGAACTTTACTTGCTTTTAGAGTTCCGGCGGTAGCTAATACATCATCAACAAAATAGAAATTCTTATTCTCATAATTATCATTCTTAGGAAGGCATAAGATATCTTTGCCATATTCTTTTTCGTATTCTACAGAGATTACTAAGTCATCAGGAAGTTTTCCTGGCTTTCTTATAGGGACAAAACCTTTACCTAATCTAGTTGCAATAGTAGGACCAAAAATATATCCTCTTGACTCAGGAGATATTATATAATCTACATCCTCTGGTACCTTTTTGCACATTTCTTCAATTATATTATCAAAAGTAGAGCTATCAGCTAATACAGGTGATATGTCTATAAAGTTAACGCCTTTTATTGGGAAGTCTTGTATGTATCTTGGTTCAACCATATAAATCACGATCCTTTCGGTATATATTTCGACATAAATTGACATCTTTCAATATATTTATACTATAAAGTAAAGATAAAGACAATAGAAAAAAGTTTTGATTTTTTGAAGTTAGTCACTTACTTGTCACTTTGAAAGGATATAATCATAATCAGGAGGGAAGAGAAATGGAAATTTTGAGAGTTGAAAATCTAACTAAAACATATGGGAAAGGTGGTAACATTATTAAAGCAGTAGATGATGTTAGCTTTTCTATTGAAAAAGGACAATTTGTTGCAATTGTTGGAACAAGTGGTAGTGGTAAATCTACATTACTTCATTTATTAGGAGGAGTTGACAAACCAACATCAGGAAGTGTTTTTGTAGATGGTAAAGATATATATAAATTAAATGATGATTCGCTTGCGATTTTTAGGAGAAGGCAAGTAGGACTTATATATCAATTCTATAACTTAATACCAATACTAAATGTGGTAGAGAATATTACATTACCAAAAGATTTAGATAGAGATAAGGTAGATCAAATGCAGTTAAAAGAATTATTGGGCATGCTTGGACTGGAAGACAGAAAAACACATTTACCAAATGAGTTATCTGGTGGTCAACAACAGAGAGTGTCAATTGGGAGAGCATTAATTAATAATCCTGCAATTGTTTTAGCAGATGAACCCACAGGGAATTTGGATTCTAGAGCAAGTGATGAAATAATTCAGGCACTTAAAATGTCTAATAAGAAGTTTAAGCAAACTATAATACTTATTACACATGATTTAGAAATTGCAAAACAAGCAGATAGAATTATTACAATTGAAGATGGAAGAATAGTTAGAGACGAGGTGAATTAAGGCTATGAATATATTAAACAAATTCACTCTTAGAAGTCTTAAGTTAAATAAGAAGAGAACAACTGTAACAATAATAGGTATTATTTTATCAGTAGGACTTATTACTGCAGTTGCGGGTATGTTTTCGAGTTTTAGGGAGAGCATAGTTAACAATATTATAGAAACCAGTGGAAAGTATCATACAATGTTTAGAGATGCTCCAATTAATAGTATAGATGTTGTAAGGAATAATAGGAGAGTAGAAAGCTACTATTATGTACAAAATATTGGTTTTTCAGAGTTTGACAGTGTAAATACTACTATTTTGCATGTAATAGGGTTTAATAATTCTGCACTTGAAAATGCAGGGATTCAGCTCATGAGTGGTAGGTTTCCAGAAAACGAGAATGAAATAGTAATAACTAGAAGAGTAAATATGAATGCAAATGAATTATATAGAGTAGGAGACGTTTTAGAATTAGAAATATTTGATATACATGATATATTGTGTTATGAAACTGAATATCTAGTGCAAGAACGTACACATCTATTTACTAGGGAAGTGACTGTAGTAGGAATAGCAGACAATATACACAATTTTTTAATTGATTCTTATAGAGAGCAAGGAAGGATAGCTGTAATTACATATGTAAATCAGCCTACAGATAGAATAAATTTATTTGTATATTATGAAGATCCAAGACAGACAGATGAATTAAATCAGATTCTTATAAGTGCTTTTGATATGAGTAGTCAGAATGTTATTACAAACAGAGAGCTCTTAAGATGGCAAGGTGTAGTTGGTGACATGGTAATGAGTGCTTTGCAAGGCATAGCGGCGGTTGTAGTTGGAGTAATTATATTTACAAGTGTTTTTGTAATTAGAAATGGATTTGCTATATCTGTTCTAGAAAGAAACAAAGAGATGCGGAATCCTTGCAAGCATAGGAGCGACAGGAAAACAGATTAAGAAAAGCGTTCTTTATGAAGGATTTATATTAGGAGTAGCCCGGAATACCTCTTCGGAATATTGCTCGGGCTCAGTGCGGTATATACATTAATATTTTTGGTAAATAGCTTGCTAAGTAATGATATGAACATGACTTTCATATATGTAGTACCATATCTTGAAATACTGGTTTCGATACTTTTAGGAGTTATTACTATATATTTATCATGCTACTTTATAGCAAGAAAAACTTCAAAGATATCACCAATTGAGAAAGTAAGATCTAATTATGATATTAAAGTAAAGTCAAAGAAATTAAAGACACCTAAAGCGATAAAAGCATTATGGGGTGCCGGTGGAGCGATTGCATATAAAAACTTACAAAGAAATAAGAAGAGATATAGAGTAGCTGCATCTTCGATGGTGGTAAGTGTAATGATCTTTATAACAATGTCTTCGCTTACGAATTATATATTTACAGGAACATTACATCAATTTGAAAATAGAGATTTTAATATGTCTGTAGTAGCAAGGGGAGGAGATAGAGATTTCTCTGATAGTGTAGATGCTATTATCAATATGCTAGAAGAAGATGATGAGTATTTAATTATTAGAGAGGCTGTTACAAGAGTAAGTAGAAGCTATTTGAATCCAGAAATGATAGACCCGGCAGATACAGGAGAGTTTCTTCCTATTATGAGTGTTTATTCAATAGGTCAAAGAGGATTTAGGATTTTCTTAGAAAGCTTGGGGCTAGATTATGAAGAGCATAGAAATAGTGGGATTTTTGTAGAGGGCAGAGATGTTGGGTTTGATTATCATAACAGGTTTAATGTTGAAGATAGTGTGGAATTACAAGGTGAAGATGAAATAATAAATATCAATATTGCAAAGCATATAGAGAGTAGTACGTTAAATAGGTTCGGATCCAACTATATTATAGTGAGTGATGAGACTTTAGATAGGTTAGGAGCTAATCCTCAGAGTATTTCTATGATGATCAATGCAAGTGATCCGTATTTTGTGGAAGAAGAGATTATGAGATTAAATGAAAATTTATGGGTTAGTAATTTTGTAGCGGTTCAAGCAGAAGCTGAAAGAATGATTCTTGTAGTATCAATATTTCTATATGGATTTATAGCTGTAATAATAACTATAGGGGTTACAAATATCATAAATACTTTAACAGCAAGCTTAAATTTAAGAAAGAAAGAATTTGCAATGTTAAAGGCAATTGGTACAACTAAAAAAGAGTTTAAGCAGATGATAAACTTGGAGAGTATATTCTTGGGTGCAAAGGTACTGTTAATAGGTATTCCTCTGGGAATGTTTTTCTCATACTTGATATATCATTTTATGCCAGTATTAGAGGTTTCAGGTATTTCTTATGATCCAAATATTAGAGGTATAGTTATATCGGTAATAGCAGTGTTTGTAATTGTGAAACTTATTATGAGTTATTCTATGAGAAGAATTAACAAAGAAAATATCGTGGAAACAATTAGAAGAGATAATGTTTAATTAATTAAATAAAAATGATATAATTGCAAAAGAGTATTAGAACTTGATGTTCTGCGTATTCAATAATGAAAAAAGCGAGGTGATAATTATGAGTAAAATTTTGTTGGTTGAAGATAATCCTTCGATCGTTAAAGGATTAAAATATTCTTTAGAGCAAAAAAATTACAAAGTAGTTATCGCTTTTAATTATGTAGATGCTCTGGAAATGTTAAATGATACCTTTGATTTAGCTATTTTGGATATTACTCTTCCTGATGGAAGCGGATATGATATCTGCAAGAAGATAAAAGAAGAATATGAAATGCCTTGTTTATTTCTATCTGCAAAAGATGAAGAAGAGGACATTGTAAAAGGTTTAGAACTAGGAGCAGAAGACTATATTACTAAACCATTTGGAGTTAGAGAATTATTGGTTAGAATAGAGAAGATTTTAAAAAGGGAAGTTAAAAGAAAAATAGTGGTTGTAGAGAATACCAAAGTTGATTTAGATAAAATGCAAGTGTTTGTAGATAATAATCTAGTTAAATTAACGAAGGTAGAATACAAGATTATATCTTTGCTATTTACTAATTTGAATAGAACAATAACGAGAGAAAAGTTAATTGATGTTATATGGGATATAGATGGTAATTTTGTTAATGACAATACTTTAACAGTAAATATTAAAAGAATAAGGGAAAAGCTTAATAGTGATGTGATTAAGACTGTTAAAGGGATTGGATATATGGTGGAATCAAATGAAAAGTAAGATACTTAAGTTAGGAATTATAATTGTAATAGTATTAACTGTATTGTCGATTACAGTTAATACTTTCTTGCATAGAAATTATACTAGAAGAGTTAATGAAGTAGTTTTGGCTATTGTAGGTATAGTGAGAGTTGAGTATCCAGACGTTAGTACTGAGGAACTACTTGGAGTTTTAAATAATAATGAATTAAGCTTACATGGATTAGAAAGATATGGAATAGATAGTGATGATATAGACATGATTAGAAATACTAGAGAAGCATACAACTTGTGGATGTGGAGTAATATATTAGTTTTGATACTGATGGCAATTTCGTTTGCTTTATTGTTATTAGCATATATTAGAAATCGAAAAAACAAAGTAGAGGAGATTACTAAATATATAAGAGAGATAAGTAGAAAAAACTATACACTGAAATTAGAAGAGAATGTTGAAGATGAATTATCAACATTACAAAATGAATTATATAAAATAACAGTCTTATTAAAAGAGCAGTCAGAAAATGCAGTGACTGACAAAAAGAATGTTAAAGATTCTTTATCAGATATTTCGCATCAACTCAAAACTCCATTAACTTCAATAATGGTGGGATTGGATAACCTAATAGATAATATCGAAATGGATGCTGAGACAAGAGAAGAGTTCCTTTATGATATGAAAAATCAAACTGAGACTATTAATTTCTTGATTAGTTCTATTCTAAAATTATCAAGATTAGACAGTAATGTAATTCAATTTGATAAACAGGAAATAATTATAAGAACTTTACTAAATGAAGTGCTTAAAAATTTAGAAAGCATGTCAGAAGCTAAAAAAATTAATATTGAAATACATGGAGAAGAAGATATCAAATTTCTTGGAGATTATAAATGGGAGTTGGAAGCATTAACAAATATTATAAAAAATTGTATTGAATATTCAAATGAGAATGGAATAATCAAAATAAACTATAGAAAGCTTAGCATATATACTGAAGTAGTGATTGAAGATAATGGCAAAGGAATGGATGCAAAAGATTTAAAAAATATATTCGAAAGATTCTATAAAGGGAAAAATTCATCTAATGAAAGTATAGGGATAGGAATGTCGTTATCTAAAAAAATTATTGAAAATGATAATGGAGATATAAGTGTCAAATCAACAATAGGTAAGGGGACAACCTTTACTATAAGATATATGAAGTAAATGGAGGTGAAAGGTATGCAAGATAAAGTATTAGATGCGATGAAAAAAGCAGGGAAGCCTGTTAATGTAGGAGACATAGTAAAACTTTCTGGCTTGGAGAGAGTGGAGGTGGAGAAGGCTTTTGCGAGCTTGAAGAAAGAGAGTTTAATAGTTTCGCCAGTGCGTTGCAAATGGGAACCTGCAAAGAAGTAGTTATAATTCAAATAAATATTGATTTAAAAAGTTGAAAGGAGTGAGCCTAAGGCCACTCCTTTCTTATTGTGCGCGACGATTAAACGTCGCGCAAGGAAAACCACGTGCTATGCACGTGAGAAATCAAAGAGCGATAGCGTTCAGTAAAAAACCTCCTTTTGATATACTAAAGATGATTTTGC
>Ga0123355_10000337_pt1 | contig 60858 bp, 40 predicted proteins | sample TergutEmb28metaG_3_FD_89872 | JGI IMG/M metagenome (GOLD analysis project Ga0123355, IMG submission 89872) | Embiratermes neotenicus P1 segment gut microbial communities from Petit-Saut dam, French Guiana - Emb289 P1 | ecosystem: Host-associated > Arthropoda: Insects > Digestive system > Gut ...
TATGATGCGTGGGGTAATCATAAGATATTTACACGCCCAAGTATACATAGCGATGACGAGATAGAGATATACGATAGTATGACAGGTGTGGTGCATCCTCAACACCAAAATAACATCGGCATATTGAATCCATTAATGTATTTATTGCGGTCACATAAAAACACACAAAAATACAACAAAACATGGCAAAAACAATATAAAAATGACCAAATGACAGTCGTTTTATCGAAACGACTGTCATTTTTTGAATATTGTTTATAAAAAAGATTTGGAGCGAGTAATCGACCAAATCTTTTTTTGCTTTATGGAAATATAGGTATTGAATAAAAAATTACATAAAAATCATTAAAATATCAAAAATAAAAATATTTTGTTTAATTATATAAATATAGGTCAATTTTGTTGACTTTTTAACATTTTTTTGATAAAGATATTACAACTTTATAAAAATCAAACGAGGAGGACATTTGTAAATGATGAACCCCGATAGTTTTAATGACTTGCTGAAAAAACGCAAGACGGACGAAGCCGCACTTAAAGCACTGTATGATTGCTATTTTCCTAAAATAGTAAATCGTCTTTCCAGACAATACGGGAAAGATTTTGCTGTTAGCATAGCGAGAGAATTTTTTACTAAAATTATGATGATAGACAAGATAAAGCACATAAAACATCCGCTAATATGGATAAACAATATGTGCGACCAGATTATAAAAGAAAGCCATGACGACGGCGTTAACTTAGGCGAAACCGAGATTGAACGGCGAATGTTTGGCGAGTTTTACGAGGGAATGAATAAACTTGCGCCCGACACGAAAGAAATTATCGTCAAGCATATTTATATGCAGCGCAGCTTTGAAGAAATCGCTGACGAGTTAGGCATGAAACTAGATATTGTAAAAGAAAAGTACGCAGAGGGACGGAAACAGTTAGACAATTAGCACACCATTTCAATTTTTGAAAGAAATTAAAATTATTAAAAAATTATGTCAAATTTAATTGACAATCTAAGTTGTGTACTGTAGACTATTGAAACTTAATATAAATTGTCGAGTATTGTTATGTTTTATGAAACTATTTGGTATTTAATATAATTTAATTACATTATAAAATAAATAAGGAGAGAACATGAAAAAGCTAATCAGTTTAGTGAGCGTGCTTGCCATTTTGGCAATAGCAGTCTTTGGCAGCATTTATTTACACAATGCAGAAGCCAGCACACAATTTGAAGAAGAAAGCAACATAGTATTCCGTCAAGCGTTAGATGAAGTCTTACAAACCGAGGGAATAACAGCCGAGTACATAGCCGTAACAATAGAGCCGATATACGATTTGAATTTAGAGCAGATGGGCTTTATGTACATAATGGAATATTATGACACACAAGGCTTTGCAATCGTTATTAACACAAGCGGAGTTTTTGAAGTAGCGGAGTTTTTTATGAAAGCTTCTAATCCGTTTGACGGATTTTACGGGCAAAAAGTTTATGTGGGTATAATGAAATACCTAGTATATTATGACGGATATTTTACTGACCCGCAAACGGATATAATCCTTGACAATGAGATAATAGAACTATTGCACGAATACGCAGTATTTAAGGGCAAGGGCGAGGGCGATTTTATTTCCTTTAGTGAAAGAATTTACTTTGTAAACAGAACTGCGGCCGTACATAATCTAGCACATACCACACCCGCATACATAGCACTAAATCTTATTGCCGCTTGTGTACCTACAACAGGTGCAAATCTAATCGGATACTGGACAAGATTTTTTCCTAGCTTAGTGCCGGGCTTTGTGCCGGGGCGATACACGCTAGGTTTGTACTTATATCATGTAAACCCCGCAGGCGCACAACCTATTATACAAGAGTTATTTAATCGTATGGGGACAGGTACAGAGGGTACAAATATACCTCAATTTAGAAGCGGCATGACTAGCTTTGTAAATGCAAGAGGCAGAAACATATCATTTACAAGCACGATGAACGGCAACAACTTTAATTTCACCGCAGCACAACAGCAACTAAGAAACGGCAGACCGCTTGCGATTTTTGCTATGGGATTTAGCATAGCTGACATACAACAAGGAAATGGTGTTGACGGCGTAGGCTACTGGATTTCAACGGGCAATCATGCAATGGCGGGCTTTGGATATAATGTAATCACTTATACGCTGCACAACGGCACACAAAGAACGGACAGATTTATAAGGGTTGCTACGGGAGTTGGCGCAAGACCTACTGCGTTTTTTAATGTGAATTTTCAAACACAAATTTATCAAGCATATGCAGTTCAAATATTCTAATATTTTCTAATACAGAGGAGGAAATGCCTATGAATAGAGAAGAAAATAAAATCACTCCGCCTGCAGAAAAAATTACTTTAGAGCAACAAGCTATGAATTTTCACAGCGAGTTTTTTGCGGAATTTCAAGAGGGTCTTTTTGATTTAATGAGCGAAGATAACTCTTTGCCATTTGGGGATTTTGAGATGACTCCTGCGATAGCGGAGATTAAGGAAAAAAACAGGCAGTTATTAGAGGAGAACAAAGAGTGGTACGACAATTTTAAGGAGCAGTACTTCCCGTGTAAATTAAAGCAACAGGTAGAAGAAAGTCGCAACAAAATTTTAGAGGAAAACAAACCATGGTATGATAAATTTGTTGCTGAACACTTTCCCGAAAGTAAGTCACCAAGCAAACAAGAAACGAACAAACCGACTAAGCGCCCATTCATAAAACGCAAGCCTGTTTGGATAAGTTTAAGTTCAGCGGCAGCGGCGGCAGTTCTCATTATTAGTTTGATTTTTATAATTCCGTTGTTTACATATACACCGTACACGCCGACTCCGCCACCAAACTTCTCTAATCATAGACGAAGATATGTTGACTCTAATTTAGACGAAATGAATAACTATATACGAGGCTTGAGGTTTGAATTTGATGATGACATAGAAACAAGGGTGCGCCGCACATACGACTGGTATTATATGCAAAATTTGTATTTTCAATTAGATTTTGAATGTGAGGACGGTATTATACTGGGGACAATAGCGATTTATACAAACCGATATTTTACACCGGAAGAAAGAATTTTTACAGAGCCTACAGAAACAACAGTCGGCAACTTTGATGTGGTGTTTCATAAAGAATTTGAATTTGATGACCCGATATATACTTTGAATTATCGTGCGAGAATCGAACACAACGACATTATAATTTACATTGAATACAGGGAATTAGCCCTTGACGAATACGGCAGCTTTTTTGACTTTATAACCGAAACAATACAAGTTATATAATCATATTTATCCGCAGGCATAGGCAAGAGTAGTTTGCAGAAAAATATATAGTATGTTATAAAAAAATGAGTGTAAACTGGGAAAATTTAATGTATGTGGTTTTGGAAAACTCGCAAAGTAAAAGCTAGAATTATGGAATTGCTTGTATTAAGCAAGCAATGTAAAAGACTGTCATTTTTTATATAATATAATAAAAAAGATTTGGAGCGAATAATCGACCAAATCTTTTTTGCTTCATTAGGATGCATGAAAAATGCTTACATATCATCAATTCCAATCAAATAGTCTATCGTAACATTAAAATAATCAGCAATTTTGACAAGTTGGCTGGATAGCGGAACAGCACCTTTCCGCCAATCATAGAGAGCATGACGGTTAAGTCCTAGTTCATTAAAAATAGCAGCTTTGGTTTCGCTGGATTCTTCTATCAATTCAATTAGCCGAGCGGGGAAGGTTGGTGTGGCGTTAATAAACTTACCTTTAATATCTGTCCTGCCGCAAAGATAATCTAAGCTGCAATCAAAAAAAGAAGCTACTTTTAACAGGTTAAATAATTTAGCTGGCGTATTCTCTCTGACCCATTGCGCAGCTATTGAAAAAGATACGCCGATTTCTTTAGATAAAGCATCGGCAGTTAAATATTCCTCTTTAAGTAATTCAGAAAGTCGTTTACCAAATGTGGTTCGCATAATATCTATTATGTGAGATTTATCGCAGTTAAATCAAAGCGATTTGCGATACATCTCACATTCGGCAAGAAAAGACAAATTCCCTTATAATTTTCTGCAATAATCGACAAAAAAGCACTTGTAATTGCGATACATCTCACGCTATAATAATTGAGACAGTAATCGCGAGTGCTGTTAGAAAACATAAGGAGGTTATTCATGTATAATCAAGCAATAGAATTAAGAGACACAATAGTACACGCCTTAAAGAAAGACGAAAGGATAGGGAATATAACCGCAGTCACAAATGACGGTTTTTTAATTGCGACTATAGATGTGGCAATGCCCAGCGTTAATGGAAATTGCCAATCGTTCAGAGTAGTTGTTATTCCCCATAAACTTGATTACAGCGTTTTTACTTAAAAGTTATTAAGTATACTACAGTATAACAAAAACCGTCGGTGAAAATCGGCGGTTTGTGTGTTTATTTTGAATAAGAGTGAGAAAATTTTAAGTTTTAACGATTTCTGACTGGGTTATCAGTTTGGCAAAGCAGGTAATCTATTGAACAGTTGAAAAAGTTTGCTAGAGCAATCAGCTTTTTGTAAGTCGGGATACTTGTGTGGCTTTCACTTTCATAAAATTCGTATAGTCTTTGTGTTATATTAGTTTCTTTGCTGACCGTAGCTTGAGTCAAACCTGTCTTGGCACGCAAGTCTTTTAATCTTTTAACAAATTGAGATTTAGTCATATTAAAAATATAGGCAAAACTGCTCAAAAATATTCAAAATCTTCCCCGAAAGAAATTTCGGGAAATTAGCTTTATATGTTTGACACAACAAAAACTATATGTTATCATATAAATGAATTCTCAATATAAATTGAGAATGTGGTTTGTTGTATGATAGCGTTGTCTGGTAGTTGTAATGGCACAGTTAAATCGCTTTCAGCATTATTACATTGCATATACAAAAGCGGTTTAGGCTGTAGCGACTAGGCAACAGCCATTTTTGCTTTTTAATCAAATTTCTTAGGAGAAAGTATTGCCGAATAAGTCAAGTAAAAATTGCAAATTGCCGCATGATGAGGCGGCAAAAACCATTGTTGATGACAACGGTGCTTTTGCAGTGGAACAAGATAATGGGCAAAAGGCTGTTTCAAAATCTAAGAGAAAACCTTTAATAATCGGCTCAATTGCGGCATTAAGTTGCGCTTTAATTTTAGCGATTGTTTTACCGATTACATTAGCTGGCGGCAGACTTGATATACCAAATAATTTGAGGCAAGTTGAGTTAAATATTGTTTGGGATTCGGTTAGCGGCTCGTCGGGTTATGTAATAAAAGTTGATGGTGTGGAGTTTGTAAGTGATACCAACTCATTCAGACCTAGCTTATATAATGCAGGGACACATACAATAAATATTAGAGCATTGCACGAGAACGAGCGCAGACATTCAAATTTTTCGCCTGATTTTAATTTTATTATTCCTCGCAGGGTTTTGAATCCTGTCGTAATGGGCGGAGTTATTGTTGAAAAAGAGTATGACGGTACGGTTGGATTGGATGCGGAGATTATTAAGGGGATACATTATAATTTTGATACCGACTCGGATGTAGATATAAATATCACTTCGGTTGTTTTTAATGACCCTAATGTAATAAATGCAGCCCATTTGATAGTGTCTTTTGATACTATTTTAACGGGTGATGATGCCCATAACTATGTAATAGCTAGTGGGCATTTTTCTATTCCGGCAAGAATTAACCCAAGACGGCTTGGTGTAATACCGCAATTGGTTCAAAAGCAATTTGCCAATGACGATGATTTAAGTGTCGATATTTATGATAGTTTACTTTCTGTAAATATTCCGGCTCAGTATACTCGTTCACAAGGTGAGTCAATCGGCTTTTATGACCTAACAGGTATAAACAGTCTTAACCCTAATTTTTATTTGTTTATCAATCAAGGAGCAGGAATAGGTAGGTTTGAAATAACTAGGAGAAGGCTGACTGTTGTTCCTTTAGCTGAACCCATTAACAGAGTATTTGATAATACCACAATTTATTCAGGCAATATAATTAGAGATGTGCATTTTGAGATTGCAGGATTAGTCGGAGGATTTGATACAAACATAATTATTACAAGCGCAACTTTTAATGTGTCCACCATAGCTGCGACTTATGCTATCATAGAGTTTGGTAAAGAATTAAGCGCACATAACGACATCTATTATGTTTACGGCAACGGTAAATTTGAAATTTCTGCAAATATAACAAGGCGCGAGATAGATGTTTTCCCTAATCATTTTTCAAGACAATACGGAGATAGCGATAACTTAACGCAAACAATTTTAGATGACGATACGGGTATTTCTTTTAATGTAACCTTTATTAGAGTGCAAGGCGAAAGCGTAGGCTTATATGATATTATTGATTACACAACCGAAAACAATAATTTTGTATTAACTATTAGAAATGGAGCAAACCGATTTGAGATAACGAGACGGCGTGTTAATGTAATTGGACTTAATAATGCAACTGTTTCAAAAGCCTTTGACGGTACGAGCAACTACAGTGGCGATATTATAAGAGGTGTTCACTATGAAATAGAAGATATTATTGATAGCTATGCTAACATTGTAATTTTGTCGCAAAATTTTAACTTTGTGAATGTTGGTGATGGGCAATTAGTTGTATCATTTAGTGCAACGCTTACATTAGATAACGATAGATTTGAAATTATTGCAGGCAGCTTTACGATAAGTGCAACAATCTCTCCAAGACAGTTAGATTTTGCACCTCCAATGATTCAACGGATTTATGGAGATACGGATAACCTTGCCGTGTCTCATTTTGACCAACTTACAAACACGCTTGTAAGTGTTGTAAGTATTACTTTTAATGCAGATGGTGTTTTGAGTGCTTCTTATGCAACAGTTGTTTTTACTTTTGATAATCCAAACTATATTTTAGCAGCAAATTCATTTATTTTATCCGCTCAGGTTACTCAGCGAGTTATGCAGGTGACTGTGCCTAGTTTTTCTCGTCAGTTCGGCGAAGTAGATGCACTTACTTATGTTTTTTACGACAATGAATTAAATATCAATGTCGGTGCGATTTTTACAAGAGATGCAGGCAATAATGTCGGACTATATAATATAACGAGTGTTACCTCACAAAATCCGAACTTTACATTACAAATGAATTTGACTGACGGAGTGGATAGATTTGAAATAACAGCAAGACTCATTGATGTTGTTCCGCTTATTAGTTCGATAACTAAAACCTTTGACAATACGAATGTATTTACAGGTGATTTAATTTTAGGTACGCATTACACGATTGTTAATATAGTAGGTTTTGACAGCATAGATATTACCATTTTGAGCGCACAGTTTAACAGTCCTCATGTTGCATATGCGACAATGTTAATCGTAACCTTTGATGCGGTTTTAGTAGGCAGTACAAATTACACTTTAAGTGCAACTACATTTACAATTCCAGCTCAAGTATTGCCAAGAGTTGTTGAGGTTGCGTTTTGAGATTTTGCGGGCTAATGTTATTTTAACTGCCAATGATATAGCGACAGTATTTAATTTTGAGTCCCACGCACCAACGGGCATAAGTATTATTGCGGTAGAGTATATCTCAATAAGCACGCTTATTGTTCAATATGCAATACTAGGCACTACAACCTTTATAGATTTGCCACCTGTTGATGCTGGCTTGTATGTTGTGAGAATAACCTTTCCCGGCAGTCTTAATTTCAATCCTCATGTCATATATAGGGCTATTATAATAGAGCGGGCAGAAGCGACTATAATTAACACTACAGTTGCGAGTGTAGTTTTCAACGGGAATCCTCATGAGATAACCGCTTCGCTTAATCATATTGAGGCCGACTTAGCATTTTCTCAAAATCATCTTGTAAACGCGGGGACATATATAATCCTTATTAGCAGCCCTCAAACTCTAAACTTTAGAGCAGCAAGTATAGTAATAGAATTTACGATTTATCAACGCGTAATGACAAATGCGATGATTGTATTTCCTACGGCATCTTCAATTACTTTTGGGCAATTTATATATCAATCAAATTTAATTGGTGGTTCAACCGTTTTTGGAGTGTTTGCTTGGCAAGAGCCGAACCGTCAGCCAGCAGTTGCTCAAACACAGCACTTAGTAGGCTTTACGCCTTACGACACTCACAATAACGATTGGTCGCAGGTTAGTATGGCTCGTAATGTAAATCTAGTTGTAAATAGGTTAATTATTCAAAATACTCAAATTGCATTTCCTACAGGTGTTGCAAAAGTACACGGGCAAAGTCTATCGGCTATTATATTAAATCAAAACAATAATCTTGGTTTATTTGCTTGGGAAAATCTAAATATTCAGCTAAGTACAAGCGGTAATGCTTGGGTGTCTTTTACACCACACGATATAACAAATTTGAATTGGGGTAGTGTTACAGGTTGGAACGGAACAGTTGTTCGGCGTCAAATAAATGTAACAGTTTCTCATATGGTGACATTAAATCTTAATGGCGGTACTGCTGTAACAACCTCTATACAAGCTTTGTGGATATGCTGGACAGGCTTGTGCGAGTTGATTATAGAGCGTCTAATAGTGCTTCGACAATTACAATTCTTCAAAATACCTATTGCTCAAACAGAAGCGCACATTCTTTTGGAAAGCTACTAACCAGTCAAGACCTCAAGGCTAATCTTACAACAACTTACACTTATGACATCATCGGTAATGTGAAAGAGAAACAAACAGGACAATTATCTACTGCTATTACATTAAATATTGATGGGAATATTGACAATGTTAAGTATAATATTCAAGGCAGACAGCATGACTACAATTTTTCCTATTCAGATATTGGCGAATTGAAAGAATTGTCTTTGCCGACAGGCAGCAGCATAAAAATTGAAACCGATGGACTTGATTGGTTCACCTGGAAAATTATTACTAAAACTGAGTTGACCAAACACATTTATACCATGAGATATTAACATGCTATGCATCATGCTACCATGACTTATGTCTATAAGGGACTGATTGGGATTTGAAATAGGCTGATTCCAATCAATTCCATGCGACGGAACTTGCATTGTTAAACCAGACTGCGTTACAGGCAATATAGGCGGCAATGATATTTGTATCGTCCCTGTAGCAGTTTGATTTATTGCATTTGTAAGTGTATAAGCCACAGAAGCTGTTTCAGGACTATTTGAACTGCTTAATCTCGTAATTCTAATACTGTTGCCTCCTATAACTTCAGCATTAATATTACCATTAACTGCACCACGAGTCACACTTGTCCCGCCAGTACCTAATTGAGACAATGTAAGAGTATGAGGAGACAGGCTGCCTAATATTATACTTAGATTGTTGGCTACAGGCTGTATTGTTACAGTTGCTCCAGTAATTGTTATGTCTCCACTCCCTGTCAACGGCACTCCGTTTATAGTACGGATATTACTGCCGGAAACAAGCGTATTCTGCTTACTGTTATCCAATAGTCTAACCGTGTTTGCTGTAGCCGCTTCAGTTGTGCTGTGGCTAGTAGTTGTGTTATTCAATCGCACAATGCCTGCGGTAGTTGTTGAGGCATTGGGCGGTGCCGTAGAAGCAGTTTCCCTCCATGTAGACCAAGTTGTTGCATTAATGCTTGTCCTTTGCCAAACTCTATTGCCGTTACTGTGATATAATATTTGTGTTATTCTATCATTAGTAGATGACATTACCAATAAAGTGGCAGGTTGTGCAGCACTTGTAGCCATGCCTGCAAGGAATGCGGGAGCACTGGAGGAAGCAGCAACTATCCTATAGAACCCCGGGTTTCTTATAGTATTTAGATTCACATTCGCTGCCAAAGCAGTTGCTTCCCATGGCATCATTGTGACACCAGAGGTAGCATTTGAGGTAGGCGGGGTAACTCTATCCACAATTGGATTAAGATTACTCTCGTTTAATGGCACACCATTATTAAGTCTTGTTAAATTTGACATTTTATTTTTTCTCCTTTTAATTTTCTACCCCAATACAACACGCCCGGGATTATGCAGAAAAGAGTGAATCAAACGCTAGTTTATCTAGCATTGTCGGCATTATAAACTAGCGATTTAGGGCTTGTCAAGAGATTTCATACCATATATCAAAATAATTTCTAAATATGTTAGTTTTTTTCTTGCGCTATGATTGAAAACATGGTATTATTAGACTTCAATCAACAAAAATGCTTGTTGCGTTGTGCTGTACTGTTAAATTGAAATCGTAAAATCAAATATAAAATGCTGAAGAAATCCCAAATAAAAAACATAAAGTTTGTTCAATAATACAATATGTGGCGGTGGTAATTTCAATGCTGACAGCAGGAATTGCTACAATATTTTGTTTTGTTCTGTAAGCAGGGCATGGGTTTTGAATCATTTTATTTGGAGTTTGTCCAAATAAAATTGCTAACGGCAACCTTCATAGGATATTAAGGGACGGTCAAATAATGCAACACTACATAGTCGGTTAATTAGGGGGATGATATATGATAATAATTGAATTTAATGGTAAGCTTTCAGAAGAGTGTGCAAATTTCATATGTGGCTACGATGTTTGCACTTTTTTCTATCTTTTTTTGAACAAAATTTACTTGATAAGGCGGTAAGAAATATGATTTTAATTGAATTTTATGGGCTACTTTCTAAAAATAGCACAATTAGGTATAACAGGAAAAGAATTTTGAAAATTTGCATAATCGCTATGATTGGAATTGCTGCAGTTATTTCACCTTTTGTAATTGTTGGAATTTTGAATAGTAATTGGCTTCTTGTTTATATGATGATAGGTATTTTTGCTTTTTTAGCATTGATTGCATTACTGATGTGTATTTTTCCAAGAGGCATCATAGTTAAGTTTGAGCATGATATTAGGGTGATTATTGAAAATGATGAAATAGCAGTTGCAACCTATGAACAGGCTTTAGAGCATAAACTTAACTTAAAAGAAGCAAGCGGTATGGATGCTCTTAGTGTGGATGGATATTTTATTACACAACACCTTAAAACTATTAGCGATGTGCGTAAGGTAATAGACTATGGTGAGTGGTATGAAATTGTTTTTTATGGAAGAAAAAATGGATATTATGCAGACGAAAAAAATTTACTATATTGTATTTGTCAGAAGGATTTAATAGTTACAGGTACTATAGAAGACTTTGAAAAACTGTTTGAAGGCAAGATTATTCGCAAGCACAAAAAAGTTGCAAAGGAATAAACAAATGCTACTAGAAATAAGCATTCTAGGATAGATAAAAATGATTCAACCAACCCTAACCATGGTCTTATATAGTTTTATTATGACAGTCGTGGTGTGAGCGGTAAACTGCTTACAAAAAGCCTCGTTGTTATAAATAAAGATACACATATCACCCACATCAAGACTGAACTGTCTTTTGACAAAGGCTGTATCTCCGTTGTTAATTTTAGGTGGCATACTATCTCTAGAAATTCCAAAACCAAATTCCGTGCCGTGCGGTATGGACGGAACAGCAACTATCTCCCAACCTGAATCATTTTCGATATAATTTCATACCCTGCCGCTGTACCATGTATAAAGGTTTTGAGCTGCTCTCTTTTTGTAGGGAGCTTATCTTGCGGAATATAATCTATCGATGACCCAAGCTCTTTTTTTGGCTTGTGCAATATCCTAATAGGTTTTCACCCTGTTTAACAGAATCCTATGTTTTAACTCTAATTGCGTTAGGGTTGTTATAATCTGCTTAGAATTTTGAAAATCGTATAGAATTGCTTGATGTGCTCTATATCACGATAGCATATGTTTATTGTCAATCATTTTGCCGTTAATTTTTCAAGCATACTTATTTGGTTTAAAACTTAAAAACATATTTACAAATTAATTTAGTTGACTAAATAAAAATTTAGTGCTAAACTGCTGATTATGAACAAAATTGTGCCGATAATTATGCTAATAATGGCGATTTTTGGACTTATTGTATCGTTAATTGCTTTTGTCTTGTCAATAGTTGCAGGCTTTGTATTTATTGTGTCGCTGGCGGCGTTGGTTTTTTTGATTGTCGGTATATTTTTTAATGCGACCCCTTTTGTATTGGGATTGGCATTTAGGGGCAAATTATCAAAGGCTTCGTTTGTTATCAGTTTGATTGGATTGGTGTTTATTTTTATCGGTTTTATTTTATTATTTGCTTTGTAGATTAAGGTCGATGAGTAGAATTGTTTTGGAAAGCATAGACAAAGCAAGCTTGATTTCATCGCTCTATTTGTGAAGACAACACATATAATTGACATTGCGAGCAGTAGCGGCGCAATCTAGGCTAAGTCTATCTTTATCGATACAAATTGCACTCTATATTAAAAAAAGGATTTTTATATGAACAAGAAAATAATCACAATCACCATTGTGTTTGCTCTCATTTTGACATCGCTCACTTTTTTTGCGTGCGGCAGCGGTGAGGACTGCAATACTTCGTTTACTGCACAAGACATAATCAACACCGTCAAAACAGGCGTTGTTGAAGTGCAAATTGTTGGTTCAAGAGGAAGCGGAGTAGTGGTTGACAAAATTGACGGCAACACAATTATTTTGACAAATCTTCATGTTATAAGAAGTTCGCCGATTGCCGCCGTTCCTCAAACTGTGCAAGTCAGACACTATAATAGCAATATATTTGTCAGTGCAAGCGTCATAGGTTATGCCGCCGATTATGATCTGGCGGTTTTGTCCACTGCTTTAATTTCTCAAGTTTCACACATTTTTGATTTTAATATGCGCCCCTACCAAACCCAAAGCGTGTTTAGTTTAGGTTATATCACCGGTATAGGGACTACTGCTCAAATCGGGACACTCATAACGGCGGACGGCATAATGGCGGCAAGAGAAATAAATATAAGGTCAGGGGATAACAGTTATTTTGCAATTGCAACAACGGCTGCCTTTAGGGCCGGAATGAGCGGCGGAGCGCTGATTGACAGGCAGGGCCGGCTTTTAGGGATTGGAACATGGGGTTATATGTCAGACGGCATTGTGCATCCTTTCGGGCTTAGCTATAGTATTCCGGGCGAGGTAGCGGCGGCGGTGGTTGATAGGGTAGTGGAGAGAAATACAGAGGGCGGGCAATTTATTGTGCCGAATAGTCCAAGAGGTCTGAGTATGGGATTTTCTATTCAGATGGACGGATCGGTAGTATTGACTGTGGCCGGCAGACCTAATTATGTGATAAGGAGTCTGCCCAGCGGGTTTTATTTGGGAGCGGACAGGATTGAAAGAATAAACGGGCGTGAGATTGAAAGTATGAGTATGGCGCTTAGTGAGATTATTAGGGCGCTTAATGATGTGAGGTTTGAGTAAAGTGGTAAAAATGAAAAAAACAAACGGCAGAGGATTATGATTTTGCAATTGAAGCGTTATTTAACGGGCGAGGAGAGAGAATAATGATGATTGCGAAAGGGGAGGTTGAGTATGAAAAGGGCAACTTTGCTTCGTTTAAGTTTAATTAATAATCATTAGAATAAAAGGCAGCTATTGAACAATTGATAGCTGCCTTTTATAATGTAAATACTAAAGCGTATTCAACACGCAAGAAATGAAGAAGCAAATCTAACCGGTAAACTTAAAAAAGCGGAATGGGTCTAGTGCTAATATATCTAGTGCTAATATATAGATTCGTCCTAATTTTATTATATTTTGGATTTGCAGTTGCCAATAGATAAGAGTAAAAATAATACTTAGAAAGTTTGCGGCGTTTTTGTTTCTAAAAAAGTAAACACTTAGAATTTTTGTTTGAGCATTGCGCCTGTGCTGTGAGCGCCGACCAGATGAGTATAGCGGCGCAGGCTGCCGGTCAAAGTGTTATCCGACATACTCTTTTTAAGTCTGCTTGCCGTTTCTTTTGCGCTGATGTCAATGTTTATCCTGTCTTTTTTAAAGTCAATATCTACCATATCACCCGATTGGCACGCCTCAAAAACTTCTGTATAATCCGCCATGCAAATACAAGGAACCTGCATAAGCTCTAACATCCGTCCGTCAGTCATCAGCACTACATTTTTTAAACCTTTAGCCAGTATTAATGACTCAATATCCAATAAAGGCATTCCGTTGGTTTTTGCCGCCTGTCCCTTAATCACAACTAAACTTCCGTCTTTTATACCTCCGCTTAATATCGCTCCTTTGACTAAATCTTCACTGCTATAAACAAGTGCTTTCAATTTCAATTTATCCCCGTTAGTCAGTCCTACAACCGCTCCGCTTCCGTCATTTAACGACCGCCTATAAAGCGCCGCATCAAATGCATTTCCTTTCAAACACGATACTCCGCTCATGCCAAAATGTTTACTGGCTGATACAATAACATCACTGTCCACTCTCAAATCCTCTACAACCTCTGCCAAAGTATTGTCCCCGTACCTAACGGTCATATCTAATAATTTAGGAATAGCAGACAATCCTTTTATAAGACCGCGCACTCCTCCTGCATTTTGAAAATCAAAGATATTTTTATCGCCTAGCGGTGACATTTTAGTCAATATAGGAATTTTTTCACTCAAAGAAGCCGTAAAATCAAAATCTATATCCTTAAACCCGTTTTCTCTTGCGATAGCAATTATGTGCAGCAGCGATGCCAGCGTACCGCTTGCCGCCAAATGTACGGACAAGCCCGTCATAAACGATTTGATAGAAAAATCTTTTCTGGGATAATTCATGTGTGCTGCTCTAAACGCCGCTCTTTTTCCGCTTTCTCTTGCTATCATTATCTTGTCGCTTGCCGTAAACGGCGCAAAAGATCCAAATACGCTTAGACCCGCTCCTTCACAAAACAATGCCAAGGAATTAAAATTGTCCAGCTCTTTTGACCGTACAGCAGACATATTTTCTAAAAAGTCCGTTTCTGACAGGCCGGCCTTTCCGCATGAAACCGTCGCTTTTATCAAATGTGCTTTTGCGTGAGCAAAATCAGCTCCCTTTGAAGGTAAAAACACTAACGGAGTATTCTTTCTTATTGTTCCGATAAGCATTCCTGCCGCTGTCATCTCACTTTTTGCAATAATCAGACACGAGTCGGCGTTGTACATGGTTAAAAGGCTTTCGGTCAGGTCTGCTATGTTCTCTCTGTTAGATAACAGAAAATTTTTGCCGCTTCCCATAGTTACCATGTCGCCCAGTGACGGCAAGGCAAACTGAACAGCGCAACCTCCTGCCATAGTTATGCCGATTTTTGCATCGGTTAAACTGTCATAACAGCCGTCTTCATAGAGGATGAGCGTCAGCGGTTTAGTCAGGTCGTCTTCACATAGTCCAAGCGACAAAAGCCTGTGTTTTGCTATGGCATAATCGGGTTTCAGAATTTCATTTTGCATGAATTTTTATCTCCAAAGTGTATGTATTTTCTTTTGGTAACTGCCAGTGAAAGCCTAATTATTATATTATAAAAATGCCTTTTTGTCTACTAAAAGTTGCTTTTTAAGGCTCAATTTCTTGACTTTTTAAATTTTTTTGGTTAAAATAGGTGAAATTAAGCGGGGAAATCATGAAAAAAATAAAGATTATGTTTATAATATTGACAGTGATTACGGCATTAATTTTAAGTGTTGCTTTTTTTAGCGGCTGCTATGATAACGGCGATAATAATGGATGTAACAATGGATATTATCAAAATGGTAATGGGGATAATGGCGGTGATGACAATGGCAACGGGGATTACGACAATGGAAACAACGGCAACGGGGAAACTATTTTTCTAGCTTTTCCCACAAATCTGCGTATTGAAGGCAGCTACTTAATTTGGGATAGCATTCTCTATTCAATTAAATACGAGGTTAGGATAGGGCTTTGGGCGTTTTCAACATACATAAAGCTTGTTTTGACAGACTGCACAACCCTTAATCTTGATGTTTTTTCATCTCTTTCGCCTGATATTTATCAAATTCAAATCAGAGCAATGGGCAATGATAAAAACATTTTTACTTCACTCTTGTCCGGCAGCATAAGTCATGTTGTCAGAGGGCAGCTTAATGCCCCTGTCATAAGTTTGTATGATGGGGATATTTTGCATCAGATAAACTGGACATCAATCAGACAAGCAACGGCATATGCAGTATATCTTGACGGAGTTAGAATGCATTCACAAAGTATTAGAAGTTTTAACATAGACTCAATGTTGTTTTATCCTTGGTTTGATTTTGAGTTTAGGGATTATAAAATCCAGATTAGGGCACTAGGCGACGGAGAGGATTTTTATGATTCAGAATTATCAGAGCCGTTTATTTTTACTCATAGAAGAAGACAGCATCCTAGACCGTCTGCTTTGGTGGTTTGGGGCGGAATGCTGCAACTGGGCTGGTGGGAGCATCAGCCGATTGAAATAAGGATTAATGACGAGTATTCTATATTTAGACAAAATACAGGAGTGCTAAATTTGTTTTGCCTTGGCGTAGGTGAATTTGAAATTAAAAAACGCATATTAGCGCACGGCATTTGGGAAAACTCAGATTGGTCAGAAAGTTATTTTATCAATATTTATCATATGGATGCCCCAAAAAATATAACTACGGATATATACAGAATAGTTTGGGATAATATGGACACAGTGCCGTTTGAAACTAAGGTGGATGGAGAAATCAGGACAACGGGTTTGTTTGCTAATGATTTAATTGATAGGTTTGGGGAAGGGATTCATCAGGTTTATATTAGGAATAGAGAGGCTGTTTATTCAGATCTTAGAGTGTCAGAGTGGGTAGCACATAAATTTGAGATAGCACCCTTTGCTGCTCCGATTAATTTAAGGATATATAATAATACTCTAGTTTGGGACGGGGACGATGCCGTGCAGTTCTTTGATGTGTATATTGATGACGGACATCAGCTTTCAATAGCTAGATATGGCACAAGCGACCCAGCTTGGAATGACGACTATATTGTTAGGTATAGAGTAAGGGCAAGAGCGAGAGGATTCTTTTTGCAGTCAGAACTATCAGACGAATTTAAGATAATCCGCACTAGATTGAATGAGGCTGAAAATTTAAGAATGCTTGAAAACGGAAGTGTGGTTTGGGATACACCTTATGGTGAGAGTTTAATACATGGATTTTCAGTTAGGGTGGTTCATAGAGAGACAGGGAGAGGAATACAAGGTTGGAGATGGATAGGCGACAATACCATAAGCGTTTTTACTATAGTAAGAGCTATGTTTTCATCAAATCAAAGCGGCACAGTTGATATAAGCGTAGAGGTGCGGCCGCTTGATGCAGGGCTTTTTGTCGGGGCGGTTAGTAGTATTAGTGTAGAGCTTTATGTGGGGGGATGGGCTGCACCTGTTATTGTAGAGAATAGTGAAAACAGGATTTCTTGGGAGAGGGATGAAAAGGCATGGGGGCATCATTTAAGGTTTGCTGACGGGAGCGGACAAACAAGCGGGGTGCAGTTTGCGGGATTTCAGACTACTGCAAGACCGTCGACAGAAGAGGGGTATAAGTGGGCGGTGCTAGTGCTATGGAAGTTATATAACGGTCGGTTTGTGTTTTCTTATCTAACTGAGTTTACACCTGTCGGTGCTGATAAATATGAAGATTGACAGGTATTTAATAGACCTATATCCTAAAGGAGATAAATTATGAAAAAAAAGATTGTATTTATAATTATATCGGCGATGCTTTTTGTGTCAATTTTTACTTTTTCAGCATGCGATTATCAAGAGGTTGCAGGCATTTATCATGGTGTGCCAAGCGCAAGTCCAGGGATAATTTTTGTGTTAGATTTGAGAGCTAACGGCAACTTCACATTGGACAGACAAATTGAGGGTGGGATAAGAGATACCACATTCACCAGAGAGAGCGGAACTTTCACTGTGGACGACAACAGGATTGCGCTTAGTTTTCCTGCTGTTGGCACAAGTCCTGCTCAAACGAGACGAGGGACGATTAGTTTAAGGGGAAATATTGAATTGGATACAACAATTTACGGCGTGAGTGTGTTTACCAGACAGTAAAAAAATAAGCACAAAAATAGATTTAGGATAGTTTTTAGTTTGTCAACCGAGCAACCTTACTTGCTTGAAAGGATAAATTTGCGACCGCCTAAAATGTATAAAATTCCGCTGCTGTGCTGCCGTAAGCCGCCTTAGGTGACGGGTCCGGAGTTTGCTCTTAGGTTTAATACCATTTATACTTCGGCTAAAAATATCTATAATTTGTATTTTTCAATTTATAATTAGTTATTAAAATCGCTTGCGTTATAAAAAAAAGTATGCTATAATGCCCGTTACCATGCTCGGCGGGGAGCTAGCGGTGCCCTGTTGCCTACAATCCGCTACAGTAGGGCTTAAATGCCGCCCTAGGCGGTGATGTGGAAGGCTGCTTTTATCTAGCGGTGTTGATCTCAAGGTCTTGAGCAATTCTATACTGTGAACCGTGTCAGGGCAGAGATGCAGCAGCACTAAGCAGACTTTAGGGTGTGACTCAAGGTAGCTTTGGGGGAGCTTGCTAGGTTAAATAACGCTTCGGCATTCATTTGTCAAAGGTGGAAGCATGGTGTTAGAAATTTCTGATTTGTTCCTGCGGTAAGTTTGATGTCTTTTTTGTCCAAAACACCACAATTTTCTTGTCTGTACTTTTAGTACAGCCTGCGTAAACTGTGAAATTTTGTTTCAAAAAATCCATTCAAATTTTCTCGCAGGAGCCAAATCATCATTTCTATTTTAGAACTTTCAATGCGATGAGGATTGCCGAATATTGGCGATTGAGCATTCAAAGGACAGTATGATTTTTTCATGCTGTCTTTATTTTTTAAGAAGGAGAGGTTTTTGTTAAGTGAAAAGTATAATTGAGTAAGATGGAGTAGTTTGAAAGGATAAGTATAGAATATATCTGGATAGCGAATCAATTCAGATATATTCTAAATATTATTTTAAGCTATTTTATCCCACATTATTTATTACTTTTTCCTTAAAAATTCCTGCGGAATTTTTATCATGTACGACAAAGTAGACAGCAACTTAAATTTTTGTGAGAGAGAAAAAGAAATCATCAGTTTTTGGAAAAAGCACGATATTTTTCAAAAGTCTTTAGTCAAAAATGCTGACAAAAAGGAATTTTCATTTTATGACGGGCCTCCCACTGCAAACGGGATGCCTCATATTGGGCATGTGCTGACACGGGTCATAAAGGATGTTATTCCCAGATATAAAACAATGAAAGGGTTTAATGTGCGTCGCAAGGCAGGGTGGGACACGCATGGTTTGCCTGTGGAGCTAGAGGTTGAAAAGCAATTGGGATTGGACGGAAAGGGTGAGATAGAGAAGTATGGAGTAGAGCCGTTTATAAAAAAGTGCAAAGAGAGCGTGTTTAAGTATGTGAGTGAGTGGGAAAAGATGTCTGATAGGATTGGGTATTGGGTGGACATGGACAACCCTTATGTGACATATTCGGATGAATATATTGAGAGTGTGTGGTGGTCAATCAGTGAGATATATAAAAAGGGTTTGATTTATAAGGGGCATAAGATTGTGCCGTATTGTCCTAGGTGTGGTACGGCGTTGTCGTCGCATGAGGTGGCACAAGGGTATAAGGATGTTAAGGACGACACGGCGGTTGTAAAGTTTAAGGTATCTAAACAGGACAATCCGGATGGGGATAATTTATATATTTTGGCATGGACGACTACCCCTTGGACATTGCCGTCAAATGTGGCTTTGTGTATGCACCCTGAGTATGAGTATGAGATAATAAAATTTGAGGGTAATAGATATGTTTTGGCTAAAGAGCTGGTGAATAAACATTTTGAGAAAGGCACTTATGAATCTTTAGGAGTAGCTAAAGGTGCATTTTTTAATGGTATTGAATATGAGCCACTGTTTGATTTTTATAGTTTAAGCTCACATGACCTAACATCCGCCGATGCGGCTACGAGGGAAGCTGTCAAAGCATACAAGAAAGATTCAAATAAAATTAGAGCGTCTGCATACATCATTACTAACGACACCTATGTCACCCTAGATAGCGGTACTGGTGTTGTCCACATCGCTCCTGCTTTTGGTGAGGATGATGCCCGTGTAGGAAAAAACTACAATCTGCCTTTTATTCAGTTTGTGGACGAGGCAGGCAAGTTCACAAAAGAAACCGGCACTTATCACGGAATGTTTGTCAAAGATGCGGACAAGCATTTAATTCAAGAATTAAAGGATAAAAATCTATTATTCTCTACACAAAAACATGAGCATTCTTATCCGTTTTGCTGGCGGTGTGATACTCCGCTTTTATATTATGCAAGACCCACTTGGTTTATAAAAATGACAGCGGTCAAAGACAAATTGCTCAAAAATAATGCGGCGATAAATTGGCTGCCTGATAGTATCGGCAAGGGCAGGATGGCAAATTTTTTGGAGAATGTAGTAGATTGGGGATTGTCAAGAGAAAGATACTGGGGGACACCGCTTCCTATTTGGGTGTGTGAGTGCGGAGAGACGGAGTGTATTGGGAGTAAGGAGCAATTGGTTGAAAGGGGTGCATTGAAAAAAGATATTGAATTGCATAAGCCATATGTGGACAGCGTGCTAATTGACTGCCCAAAATGCAATAAAAAAATGAAACGCACGCACGAGGTCATTGATTGCTGGTATGATAGCGGTGCAATGCCTTTTGCACAATACCATTATCCGTTTGAAAATAAAGAGATTTTTGACAAAACCTTTCCGGCACAATTTATTTCTGAAGCGGTTGACCAAACAAGAGGCTGGTTTTATACTTTGATTGCTATTTCTACTTTGCTTTTTAATAAATCGCCTTTTAAGAATTGTATAGTTTTAGGTCATGTATCAGACAAAAACGGCGTCAAAATGTCTAAATCAAAGGGTAATGTAGTTGCTCCTGATGAGGTTATTGAAAGGGCAGGTGCTGATGCGGTAAGATGGTATTTTTATAGCGGCTCAGCGTTATACCTATCTTCAAGATTTTCATATGATTCAGTTGTAGAATCGCAACGCAAATTCTTAGGAACATTATGGAATACTTACTCATTCTATTGTCTATATGCTGACATAGATAAATTTGACCCGTCAAAGTATGATTTGAAAAAATGCAAATTATCTTTGATGGACAAATGGTTGCTGTCCGGCTTAAATACTTTAGTGGATAATGTGTCAAAAAGTTTGGATAAGTATAAAATTGTTGAGGCATCAAAAGAGATAATTGATTTTGTGGACAAGCTGTCTAATTGGTATATAAGGCGGTCTCGTGAGAGGTTTTGGGCAAGCGGAATGGATAGCGATAAGGTATCAGCATACATGACGCTGTATACTACGCTAAAAACATTGGCTTTGGTGATTGCACCGTTTGTTCCGTTTGTTAGCGAGATGATTTATCAAAACATAGTGAAAAGAGTTGAAAAGAATGCTTTGCTGTCTGTCCATTTGTGCGATTTTCCCAAAGCGGATAAAAAGAGGATAGATAAGGTTTTAGAAAGCGGAATGGATTTAATATTGCAGGCAGCATATTTAGGCAGGGCTGCAAGAAATGCGGTTAATATTAAAACTAGGCAGCCGCTAAAAAGAATGCTTGTTGCTGCCCAATTGGTTAAGCCTAAATCTTCCTCTAGCGGTCATTCTGTGCCCCTCACTTGTCATCCTGCTTCCTCTACTTGTCATCCTGAGCGAAGCGAAGGATCTCCTGTAGATACGGAGTTAGTGAATATTCTAAAGGGTGAACTCAATGTAAAAGAAATTGAGTTTATTGATAATGCTGACGAGTATGTTTCTTATGAATTAAAGCCGCAGCTAAAAACCTTAGGCCCTAAATATGGCTCTAAATTAGGATTGATAAAAGAACATCTTACACAAAACTCCATAGCAATATATAATGCTACTAAAAATGGTGATTATGAAACTGAATTGGACGGTGAAAAAATAGTGCTGACAAAAGATGATATTTTGTTTAATGTTATCAATGCGGCTGGATTTAGTGCGGCAAGTGAGGATGGAATAAGTGTTATTTTGGATGTAGAATTAAATGAAGAACTGATTAAAGAGGGGCATTATAGAGAATTGGTTTCAAAAGTGCAGGCATTAAGAAAGGACAGCGGATTTGAGGTTATGGATAATATTGTTTTGTCGGTTTGGACTGATGATAGTGAGATACTGGATGTATTGAGAGTGTATGATAGAGAAATTAAAGAGGATGTGCTGGCGAGGGATATTGTGATTGGCAAAACTGACTATGCAATAGAGAATAATATAAATGGTAAAAAGGTGATGCTTGGAGTGAAGAAATTATTGTAGTATTGCGGCAAAAAAGTAATTTTTATGACAAAGAAGAAAGTTAAGTATTTGTCATCCTGAGCGTAGCCGACGGATCTAGCGTAGCGAAAAACGATATTCGCCTGCAACTAGATCCCTCGGCTCCGCTCGGGATGACAATTAGATGTAAAAAACTACTCACATTAGACTTGTTTTGAAATTAGGCTTAAAAACTCGTAGGGGCGTTCACCGAACGCCCGACAAACAATGTATTTTTGATAAAACCGGATAAAATGATGTTTTAGCGGGCGTTCGGTGAACGCCCCTACGGACTTTTATAATTGAATTTTTATATTTTCAGAACAAGTCTAATGACCGCTGCACTCTCAAACATAACAACACGGACGACCAATGGTCGCTCCTACAGGAATTTTAGCCTCTGCCGCTGCATTCTCAAACACAGCAAAACGGGCGAATATCAGTCGCCTCCTCTACGGACTGCTCAAAAAATGGTTTTCTTTTATATATGATAGCAAACAACTTTTCAGATTATCAAATAATTGCAACGGGCGACGGACAAAAGCTAGAGCGCTGGGGAGAGGTTATTCTTTTAAGACCCGATCCTCAGGTTATTTGGCCGTCAAGTTTTAAGCTGTCATCATATAAAGGATTAAATGCAGTGTATAAGCGGAGCAAAAGCGGCGGAGGATATTGGGAAAAATTAAAGCCTTTTCCTGATGAGTGGGTGATTGGGTATAAGGATCTAAAGTTTTTGATAAAGCCAATGGGGTTTAAGCATACGGGGCTGTTTCCTGAGCAGGCGATTAATTGGGATATAATGCGTGGGTTGATTGAGGAGCGGATAAGTAATCAAACTGTAGGGGCGTTCATTGAACGCCCGAAAGGTAATAACAGGCGTTCAATGAACGCCCCTACGATGCTCAACCACCAACCACCAACCATCGACCACCAGCCGCTCTCAGTGTTAAACCTCTTCGCCTACACCGGCGGCGCTTCTGTTGCTTGTGCAAAGGCCGGGGCAAGGGTTACTCATGTGGATGCGGCAAAGGGCATGGTGGACAGGGCGGCACAAAACGCAAAATTATCAAATGTCAATATCCGTTTAATAATTGACGATTGCTTTAAGTTTGTACAAAGAGAGATTAAGCGGGGCAACAAATATGATGCTATAATAATGGACCCGCCGTCCTTTGGACGAGGACCAAACGGCGAGTCATGGAAGATTGAGGATAATTTGTTTGATTTGGTTAAAGAGAGTGCTAAAGTATTGTCAGATAATCCGTTATTTTTTTTAATCAACAGCTATACTACTGGCTTGCAGCCTACTGTAATTAAAAATATTTTGAGTTTAGCAATGAAAGATTTTAAGGGAAGCGTGGACGGATATGAACTAACTATTCCCACTGATGAAGGCATTTATTTGCCTTGCGGATGCAGCGGAATGTGGAGAGGGAAGTAAAAAATGATGATGGCTAAGACTGAGCAGTTTATAAAATTAGGTTTATAATTTTTCTAGGTTGCTTTGTTCGCAACGACAGCATTCATGCATTTGTCATTAGACTTGTGACTGAAATTAGGTTCGGATACCTGTAGGGGCGAACTTTGTTCGCCCGTCGTCCATCATTTATAGAGAATTTACTATTAAATGAGGGTATCTGCGGGCGAACAAAGTTCGCCCCTACGAGTTCTTATTCACCATTTCAAAATAAGTCTATTGCGAGTAAAGCGAAGCAACATGGATTAAACTCTATCTTAAGCTTTTCAAACTATTTTAACTGGTCGTTTTTTAACTTTATACCTAATAAAAGGAGTAGCTAATGAAAAACATTGGCATTGACAATGAAGAGCCAATTATACTGCACGAGGATAATCACATAATTGTTGCATTAAAACCGCAAAAAGTTCCTAGTCAAGAAGACAGCACTGGGGATAGGGATATGCTGTCTATATTAAAAGACTATCTAAAGCAAAAATACGATAAGCAAGGCAATGTGTTTTTGGGACTTGTGCATAGGCTGGACAGACCCACGGGCGGCGTGATGGTATTTGCCAAGACCTCTAAGGCGGCGGCGAGATTATCAGAGCAGATGAGAAACAAAGAAATTGAGAAAAAATATTTGTGCGTCACGCAAGGAAGACCCAGAGACAATAGAGGGAGGCTGATAAATTATTTAGAGAAGGATGAAAAAAACAATAAAGTGAGGATTGCGCCTGCAACCAATGAGAATGCTAAAGAGGCTATACTTGATTTTGTAGTTTGTGAGGAGTTTGGAGGACAAGCATTGATTGAGGTAAGTTTGGTTACTGGACGGGGGCATCAAGCCAGAGTGCAGATGGCTAATGCCGGGGCGGTTATTTATGGTGATGTAAAGTATGGGGCGAGCATGGGAAAAGGGCAAAACTTAGCGCTGTTTGCGTATCATCTTAGGTTTAGGCATCCGACAACAGGGGAAACTCTTAGTTTCAAAGTTTTTCCGCCTGAGGTCAGACCGTGGACAGACTTTAATGTGGCTAAATTTATTAATGTGGTGAAACCGGAAGGATATTAGTTAAATATAAAGTGTGAAGTATAAAGTATGAAATAAGGAAAGGTGTGACTGAGCAGTTTGTGACGGAAAGTGAATAGTGAAGCAATCCGCAATAAAATCTGTATTAATGTTTCAATCTAACACTTTCCCTCTCATAATTTATATTTAAAGCAAAATTACACTTATAAATATAATAAATAAAACAACCAACAAGGAGATATATAAAAATGGAAATTTTCCCTACTATTGAGGCGCTTTTGCATTATTCAAACGCCCACCTAATGCTGGATGAATTAGATTACATCTATGCCAGAAACAAAATCTTGAATCTTCTGAATCTAAAAGACTATGAAGAATATGAGATTAACTATGATGAGGCAGAAAGCATGACTACTCCAAACGACTTATTGAATGCTTTAGGCAATTTTGCTGTTGCAAACGGGGTGGTTCAGCAGGACAATGTTTCTGACCTAAAACGCAAAATCATGGACTGCATAATAAAACGCCCCGGCGAAATGGCTGATTTATTCAATAGTGCATCAATGACTAAGGGCTTTGATTTTTTATTGGATTACGGCATCAAAAGCGGTTATATCCAATCCGTCAATAAAAAATGGGAGGCAAAGGCAACCAAAGGCAAAATTGAAATAGTTTATACGGGATGCGATTGTGAGTGTAAAAACAAAACTAAAAAAAGCTATCCGCAGTGCAAAAAATGCAATGATACTGTGGGATTTGGGACTGATTTATTAAAAAGAAGTGTACCCATTGTTTTAAACAAAGAGCGTTTATTTTTGTTTTTCAAAAACCGCCCCGTCATGCAAAACCAAGGCAAGATTGTATCTGAATATCATCAGCCGCTTGTAATAGATGAAACCGCTTTAGAAAAAATGTTTGATTTTGTAAATATGATGCCCAATTATTCGATAGCGGCAAGGGCAGGGGGACATGAAAGCTATAATATTACAAACCGCCCCACTCCTTTTGCAAAGGCGGCGGATTTAGCCAAGTTTAAGTCTAAAGAATACCCATACATCGGGATTACGACAGTGGATTGGTATTTGGGTGCGGTTAGGTTGATTTCTTCTAATCGTGAGAAACTGATTGAATATACAATGAAATTAAAAGCTAAATGGACTGAGGCAGAAGACGGGAACGATATTGCCGTGAGTTTAAGAAAAGTGGACAGCAATTATTGTTTAGAGGTGATTTGTTTAAGCGATAAAGAAGCGGCAGACGGGTTGTCTAGTTTTGGGGATTTAAGCTGCGTGTGTAATTTGCTTGGAGTGTTTGCAATCGGTCAAAAGGATGAATTGTTGATGGAGCAGGTGGCAAGGTTTGTTTCTAAAGAAGAGAAATTTAGTCCTGCCAAATTAGAAGGCGATTTGTCTAAGCACAGTGATTTTGTAAACAGAGTAATAACCGCGGCCGGTACCGGAAAGTTTACGGCATTAGAAGCAAGTTTAGAAGTCAAGGATGAAATAAACAGGACGCTTGAAAATGCATTGATTTCAATTGCAAGCCCTATTGATGCGCTCCATAAGGAGTTTTAATAATAATGCAGTAATTGGGGCTGACCAGCCGTTTATTCGGTAAAATCCTAACCAGTTCTATTTTGTGAGGGAAAATGATAACAAATAATTGTCCTAATTGCGGTGCAAGCATTAGAATTGAACAAGGGGCTCACCGCAAAGACTGTGAATTTTGCGGATTTACCATGTTGCTTCAACAAACACAACAATCTCAGCAAACAGTTCATATTGTTCAGTCAGTCAACCATGAGTTTGAATCAAAGCTTATGCTTGCAGAAAACATGGCTGAAATTTATCTAAAAAGCGGACCAAAGTCTGTAAAAACTTCAAATGGCAAATCGGGTTTCAATGCTGTACTTGACTACTATGCAGACGCCGAGCATGCAGGCGGGCACGAGCCTCGTTATTGGCTTTCAATTTCAAGGTTTTATGCCAAAACAATGCTTCAAGAAGTACCTGCGGGCAGATTAAAATTGCTGTGTTTAGAAAAGCTCGTGATAGATTATAAATTCCTTTTTAATAACGCATTAAAACAAACTCCGGGCGATCAAAGTGCATTGATAAAAGAAAGAGATGATACTGAAGCAAATCTTAAAAACACATTGGGATCTATCCCGCAAAAAAAACCCGGCGGCAATATGGCAATAAAAGAAGTAGGTTGCTATGTTGCAACAAGCGTGTATGGCTCGTATGATTGTCCTGAGGTTTGGACACTTCGCCGCTATCGTGACTTTAAGCTGTCAAACACCAGACGAGGCAGATTTTTTATAAAATTTTATTATAAAACAAGCCCCGCCCTAATTAAAATGTTTGGAAAAACAAGGCTGTTTCAACGAATCGCCAAACGCTTTTTAGACCGCAAGACAGCCAAACTGCAAAAGCAAGGCTTTGAAAGCACCCCATACAAAGACTTTATTTAATTGAGTAAATTTGCTGGTTATACATGAGAATTAATCCACAACATACGAGGAGTTTACAACTATGTCAAACACAAATTCAAAAGATGCTGTTAATCAAATTGCGGACATAAAAACCGATTTTGCTCAGTGGTATACCGATGTAGTCATAAAAACACAGCTTGTTGACTATGGTCCGACAAAAGGGAGCATGGTTATCAGACCATACGGTTATGCCATTTGGGAAAATATTCAGTCAGAATTAGACCGCCGTTTCAAAGCGACGGGTCATGTAAACGCATATTTTCCTATGCTGATTCCTTTGTCATATCTGCAAAAAGAAAAGGACCATATAGAAGGCTTTGCGCCAGAGGTGGCGATTGTTACTCATGCGGGCGGTGAGGAATTAGCTGAAAAGCTGTTTATCCGCCCGACTTCAGAGACCATAATCTGTCATATGTATCAAAAGTGGGTGCAGTCTTATAGAGATTTACCCATGCTCATAAACCAATGGGCAAATGTGGTGCGGTGGGAAAAAACCACCCGTCCCTTTTTGCGTACCTCTGAATTTTTGTGGCAAGAGGGGCATACGCTTCATGCGACCGGCGATGAAGCTATGGAAGAAACCTTAAAGATATTGTATCTTTATGAGGAGTTTTGTAAAAATGTTTTAGCTATGCCTGTGTTAATCGGTAAAAAATCAGAAAAAGAAAAATTTGCAGGGGCGATTGCGACATACGGAGTAGAGGCTATGATGCTGGACGGAAAAAGTTTGCAAAGCGGCACTACTCACTATTTCGGTGAAAATTTTACTAAGGCGTTTGATATTACTTTTCAAGACAGAGATAAAACTGTCAAACATCCCCATGAGTCGTCGTGGGGAGTTTCTACCAGGCTGATAGGGGCTTTGATTATGGCTCATGGGGATGATAGAGGACTATGCTTGCCGCCTAGAGTTGCACCTTTTCAAGCGGTCATTATTCCGATTATGGGGCAAAAGGGCGGAGTTAATGAGAAGTGTGCTGAGTTACAAAAGGAGCTAGGTAAGGCGGGGATTAGAGTGAAGCTGGATGACAGTGACGAGCGCCCCGGTTGGAAGTTTAATGAGTATGAGATGAAGGGGGTTCCTCTAAGGATTGAAGTGGGACCCAGGGATTTAGAGAACGGAGTTTTTACTTATGGCAGAAGAGATAAGGCTGGGGAAAAGTTTCAAGGAAGTTTGGGGGCTGTAAGTGATGAGGTGAAGGCGATTTTGGATGATATTCATGAGAATATGTATGCTAAGTCCAGAGCGTTTTTGAATAGCAGAATTGTAAAAGTGAAAACTGTTGACGAGTTAAAGGCTGCGGTTGACAGCGGAAATTTTGTGCTGACGATGTGGTGCGGTGACAGAAAGTGTGAGGATAAGGTAAAGGAATTGACAACTGCAAGCACTAGGGTAATGCCGTTTGAGCAAGGGATTGAAACAGGCTTGGCGGCAAAATGCGTTGCTTGCGGCAAAAAAGCAGATATAAAAATTTATTTTGCTAAGGCATACTAGAATATGGTACGGGTTTATCAGGATAAAAATGCAACTCAGCCTTCAATAAAGAAATTTATCATTGAGGAAAATTTTATAACCATCGGAAGCGGGACAATGTCTTTTACCGACGGTAATATTATTATTTCTTGCGCAAAGGTTGATGACGGATTGCCGTTTAAGTATTATGATTTATTGATTAGGAGTATGTTGCATAGTGTTAGGGATATGGGGGATATTGAGATAAGAGTTTTTTGCGGTCATTGTGAGGAGCAGGGATACGAAGCAATTATTCTTTTTGAGAAGTTGGGGTTTGTGCGAGAGGATAATTTTTTTATAGTTAGAGCAAAAGACATAAATTTTAAGGGGAGTTGCAATGGGTAATTTTATTGAAGAAATAATTGAAAACGACTTAAAAAGCGGCAAGGTCAAAAGCATTGTCACTAGGTTTCCGCCTGAGCCAAACGGATATTTGCACATCGGTCATGCTAAATCAATTTGCCTAAATTATTATGGGACGGCAGTCAAATACGGCGGCAAGTTTTTTCTTAGGTTTGATGATACTAATCCTTCAAAAGAGGAGGATGAGTATGTTCAAAGCATTATTGAGGATGTAAAGTTTTTAGGGGCACAGCCTGTTGAAATCAGGTTTGCTTCTGATTATTTTGAGTTTATGTATGAGTGCGCTGTCAAGCTGATTAAAAAAGGCTTGGCGTATGTAGATGATACACCGTTTGAGGACATGAAAAAAATGCGGGGCGATTTTAATAATGCCGGACAAAATTCAAAAAATCGGGATAGAAGCAAAAAAGACAACCTAAAACTGTTTGAAGAAATGCGTACCGGCAAATATAAGGACGGTGAGATGGTTTTGCGTGCCAAAATTGACATGGCAAGCCCTAATATAAACCTTAGAGACCCTGTCCTATACCGCATTATGCACATCCCCCACCATCGCCAAAAAGATAAATGGTGCATTTATCCAATGTATGATTTTGCCCACACGATAGAGGACTTTTTAGAGGGCATTACTCATTCTATTTGCACCTTAGAGTTTGAAAATCACCGCCCTTTATATGATTGGGTGGCAATACACTGTGAACTAAAGCCTGCACCTAATCAATATGAGTTTGCAAGGCTTAATTTGACCAGAACCGTAATGAGCAAGAGGCATCTTAAAAATTTAGTGGATAACAAAGTAGTGGACGGATGGAATGACCCAAGAATGCCTACAATTCAGGGGCTTAAAAGAAGGGGATATACTGCAAGCAGTATAAGGACATTTTGTGAAAAGATTGGTGTATCAAAGGCAAATTCTACTGTGGATATTGCACTTTTAGAGAGCTGTATCAGGGCGGAGTTAAATGAAAATGCGGATAGAGCGATGGCAGTATTAGAGCCGTTAAAGGTGGTTATTACTAACCGCCCTGATGATTATAAAGAGGAATTGGATTTTGAATATAATCCTAGTCGTGAGGGAGAAACCAGAAAGATTCCTTTTTCTAATGAAATTTTTATTGAGAGAGATGATTTTAGTTTGGAGCCGCCAAAGGGGTATAAGAGACTGACGGTTGATGGTGTGGTGAGATTGAAAGGGGCGTATATTATTAAGTATGTTGGTCATGAGGTGGATAAACAGGGGAATGTGAGTTTGGTTAAAGCCGAGATTGTGGAAAATAGCAGGAGCGGGAGTGATACAAGCGGGGTTAAAGCTAAAGGTGTTATTCATTTTGTAGATGCTAAGGATTGTGTTGACTGTGAGTTTAGGTTGTATGATTATTTGATGGATGAAGCTGGCGAGGTGCTTAATGCTGAGTCGCTGGTGGTGGTGCATGGGAAAGGGGAGAGGTTTTTAGACTGTGGTGTTAGCCAAATGCCCAAAAACCGTAGCGGAGCATTGTGTTCGCCCGAAAACAAGGCATACCAATTTTTGCGAAACGGTTATTTTGTAAGAGATAATAAAAGTGAGGGCTTGGTGTTTAATCGGGTGGTCGGATTGAAAGAGGGGTTTTAGTTAATGCATAGTTAAAGTGGGATAGATAAGTATTTTGCGATAATAAAGGTAGAATTTTATCTGGATTGCTTTAGCAAAGCTCGCAATGACAAATAGTAGAGGTTATAAATGGGCAGTAGCGGCTCGTCATTAAGGTTGTAGCGAAAAGGCACGAGAGAACCCGTAGGGGCGAGCATTGCTCGCCCGATTAAGTTAGCTTTTAGAGAATAATTTACTAATAAAAGGTGTTGGCAGGCGAGCAATGCTCGCCCCTACGGATTTCAATTTCTTCCGTTTTTAATTTCGCTACATCTCTATTGCTTCGCTTTGCTAAAGCAACCCAGAAACATTTATCATTGCCAATGAGAGACTTGGTATTATTAACAACGATATCTTTGAAAAATTATGAGAAAGAAAATGAAGTATTCAAAACGCTAAGAGAGGTTTCAAGGGGGCATTTTGATAGAGCATTTAATTTGAACGGTGACTCAAAGTTATTACTTCAACATACTGGTATGATATGGAAATTCACTAATTTTGGAGAAGACTTTATAGAAACTTGCATTGATATTGATAAAGACGAAGAAGACGAAAAACAGGAGTAAAACACAATGAAAAACATAAATTCAAAACAATTACGCCAAATGTGGATTGAGTTCTACAAAGATAAAGGACACGCTGAAATCGGCTCGTCCTCTATTATACCTGAAAATGACCCGACTGTTTTGTTTACTACGGCAGGGATGCATCCTTTAGTGCCATACCTTATGGGTGCAAAACACCCTCAAGGGACAAGGCTTGTTAATTCGCAAAAGTGTATTAGGACAGGCGACATTGATGAGGTGGGGGATGACAGCCATTGCACATTCTTTGAGATGCTGGGAAACTGGTCGCTTGGTGATTATTTCAAAAAAGAGCAAATTGCTTGGAGTTATGAGTTTTTGACCAGTCCCAAATATTTAGGAATTGACAAAAAGTTTTTGGCAGTGAGTGTTTTTGAAGGTGATAAGGATGCGCCTCGTGATGAAGAGAGTGCAGAATATTGGATTAAGGCTGGAATACCAAAAGACAAAATTTTTTATTTGCCTAAGGCACATAATTGGTGGGGACCTGCTGGGATTACTGGTCCGTGCGGCCCTGATACCGAAATGTTTTTTGTAAAAGATGTCAAAGACTGCAAAAAGGGATGCTCTCCTGCGTGTGATTGCGGAAAATATTTAGAAATTTGGAACGATGTTTTCATGCAGTATAATAAGACTGCTGAGGGCAAGTTTGAGCCGCTAAAACAGAAAAATGTGGACACTGGCATGGGGTTAGAGAGGACATTATGTGTATTGCAAGGGGTGAAGTCGGTGTATGAGACGGATATATTCACCCCTATCATTCAAAAAATAGAGGAGATCCTTCGGCTTCGTGCTTCGCACTTCGCTCAGGATGACAAGAAGGAGAGAGAGAGTTTCGTTCAGGGTGACAAAACAGGGGGCGAACGCGCTTCTAGCATTCCGCAAGTGATGCAGCAACAACGCGGGATACTGAGTGGAACCCCTAAGGATATCATTCGCTCTATCCGCATAATCGCTGACCATATTCGCACGGCTGTGCACATGATTGGGGATATGAAGGGGATTACCCCGTCTAACACTGATCAAGGCTATGTGCTTAGAAGATTACTAAGAAGAGCTATTAGGTATGCCAATCAATTGTTAATGCCCAAAAATTATATAGTTGAAATTGCTAAGACTGTAATAGATACCTACAAAGATGTTTATACAGAAATAAGCAAAAATGCCGATAAAATTTTATTTGAAATTGCTATAGAAGAGGACAGATTTGAAAAAACTATAAAGGGCGGCTTAAAGGAATTTGACAAACTAAAGCATTATCTTGTCGGTGACACCATAAGCGGAAAAGCAGCTTTCAAACTATACGACACATACGGGTTTCCTTTAGAGATGACTATTGAGTTAGCCAAAGAACACAGTCTAAAAGTAGATACTGATAGTTTTGATAAGTGCTTTATAGAGCATCAGCAAAAATCCAGCGCAGGGGCAGAGCAAAAGTTTAAGGGCGGATTGGCGGATAATACTATTGCCGCTACAAAATTACACACAGCTACTCATTTATTGCATAGTGCGCTAAAAAAAGTTTTAGGCAATGAAGTAAATCAAAAAGGAAGCAATATAACAGAAGAGAGATTAAGATTTGATTTTTCTTTTTCAAGAGCTATGACAGTTGATGAAATTAAAAAAACACAGGATATAGTCAACGAAGCAATAAGCAAAAAAATAGCGGTTGAATGTGTAGAAATAGAATTGGGAGAGGCAAAACGGCTAGGCGCAATAGGATTGTTCGGTGACAAATACGGTGAAAAAGTAAAGGTTTATAAAATCGGGGATTATTCATTAGAGATGTGCGGAGGTCCCCATATAGATAATATCGGGGAACTTGGAGAGTTTAAGATAGTTAAAGAACAGAGCAGCAGCAGCGGAGTAAGAAGAATCAAAGGGATATTGATTGACAATTGCATTTATCACTAATTTGTATTTCCCCCCTAAATTTAATTGACATAAAAATTTCATCATGATACAATACTTGTTACGCTATATGCTAATACTATACATTACAAGATAAAAAACGCCTTTTTCGGAGGATGAAAATGGAAAATCAACAACAAACTGCTAAACAAACGCCGTCGCAAAAAAAGAAATTCAAGCTGCCTAGATGGACAATGTCGCTGGGCGCTTTGGTTTTGGTTATTGCTATAGTCGTTTCTGCTGTGCTTATCGTCTCTGCCGCAAGATTAAATCCCGGCATAAGAGTACTGGATAACTACATACAGGCACTGCAAAGAGGCAATGTCAGAAATTTTGTATCTGCTTTTGAGCCAAGAGGGCAGGCAAGTTTTGATGAGGCATTAGACAGGTACACTGCGCAAGTGAACCAGTTTAACAGATTAAACAGAGACAGCGGTGAATTTGAACACCTTTGGGAAAGAGATTTTAATCTAAGAAGAGTAGATATAGTCAATGAATGGGACGATGAAGGAACAGAGAATTATATAGAACTTATTGAACGCAACCAAGACATGGATTTTGCCATGGATTTTTATGTTGAGAGACAAATTGCCCGAAACATAGAAGGGTATAGTTATGAGATATTAATCAATGACCCTAATGTGATTCAAATAAGAGTAATCTTTCAGTTTGCTGAGCCAATCTTGCCGGGAGAAGACTCGCCTATTCCCAATAGATATTGGGATCTTGAAATCGGCAATACTATTTCAAGCACAAGAATATTAAATTTCAGACGGTATCACGGCAGATGGGTTTTTGCTGATGAGTTCAGGTTTTTTAGAAATGAGCAAAGACCTATCCCTACATGGTATAATCCTATCACTATTGACGGTGTGGACGGTTATGAACTGATGCATGTAAACTGGGCGGATATAGACAATGACGATCGCTTTGAAAACGGTCGTTTTAATGCCAGATACAATCCTTATAGCACAAGACCGGCCAGTCAAAGAGCAGTCATAGCAATAGGAAACCGTGCCTTTGCAGCCGTTGCCGCTGCTACTGCTCACTATGACTACAGGCAGATAGGGGGCGCTCACAGGCGGCTTACAGAAGTTATGCTTAATGAAGAAGTCAGAAGAATTGGCGTGTCTGCGTTTGAAGGCTTATTTGATTTGCAAAGAGTGCTGTTTTATGATACCGATTCTGATACCTCTGCTATGACGGCGGAACAAAGGCTTCAAAGAAACCGCACCCGTCCTTTAGTTGTAAATGATGCGGCATTTAGAAATACAAGAAGTATGCGTGAGTTTACTCTCTCACATACAGCTAATCCCGTTATCCCCAATCATGCATTTGCCATAACTATTACTACAGTGCCGCCTGCCGCACCTACAGGAAGACCCGCGTTTGTTCCTTATAGACAAAGAGGCTTGGATGCATTTGATTTTATGGGCTTTAGTGCCATCGGACACTATGCTTTTAGAGGTGTAGGCTTTGGTTTTAGACATAGCTTGACGGGGGTTGCACATACTACAATGTTAAACACTTCGGGGTTATTAAATCTTTATGACGGTACAGCAAGTACATTAGTGTCTATCGGAGAGGGGGCGTTTGAGTTTGCTAATGTTCAAAGATTGACTACGGCGACATGGGGTGACGATAATCCCAATCTCTTGCCGGACACGCTTAGCCGTATCGGTGCAAATGCGTTCAGAAACACAAGGATTCAAGGTTTAGCTATACCAGAACACTTTAACCATGTCCCCGTCGGAATTGTAGACGGAGTAGCTGCGCTCAATAGTTTTAGATTTAATAACAACATAAGAGAAATCGGGGCAAGGGCATTAAGAGGTACGGCTATAGACAGGGTTGATTTGCCAAGAAGGGTAGAGCATATCGGCACGGCTGCTTTTGAAGGTACGCAGCAATTGTATCAGTTTAATTTCCATGCTCAAACTATCATCAGAACTATAGGTCAAAGGGCATTTTACGGATCTACCAGAATGTCGAATATTTCATTGCCTAACACGATAAGAACCATTGGTTCAGAGGCATTTTACGGTGCGACGCATTTAAGATATGTAATGCTGGATGTAGCACCCACAATCGTGCTAGGGTCAAGGATTTTCTCTATTGCACAGGGTATTCCAAAAGTCTATATTAATGTTGCTGAGGGCAGTACCATAGATGATTATCAAAGATACTCTTGGGCAGAGATTCATCCGTTATGGCGCTATCAAGTATTCTCAAATGATGTTTTGTATAATACTGATTACGGAGTGGTGGCAATTCAAGAAACGGGCAGACAGGCAGTAAATCCGCTATATCCCAACGGTCCAAGATTTTTTGATGAAAGAGTGCTTATTCAATTTTTAAGCGGACACGGCAACGGCGGAGCTGTTGATTTAAGACAACTGCAAATAGACAATCCTGCGCAGATAGGAGGTCCTATTACTGCTATTGCTACAGGTGCTTTTGCAAGGGACTTAGAGATTTCACATCTTTTAGTAAATTCAAATCGCTTAACATGGATAGGTGCAGATGTGTTTTATGGCACAACTGCTGCAGACGGGTACGGAGGAAGGTTTAATTTTATTGAGGCGCGCACCTCATACACCACAAGACTTAGACTAATCGGAGGTATTGTTCCGCAGTCAGGAAGGTCTGTTACGCTTGATGCAACAGCACAAAACACTATGTGGATAATTGACGGGTATCATCTGTATGTTGATGAAATTACTAACATAACATCCATCAGGCAGGGTTTTGACGACCGTGAATTAGAATTAAGGCGATATGCAAGAACAGGTGCGCTGGCTGACCAGTTTGATTTAAGGCACACTGTAGGAATAGCAAACAGCGCTTTTTATGGAAGAGACACATTGGGTGAAGCACATTTGGGCGGAGTAAGGTTTGTCGGGGACAGAGCTTTTGCAGGTACAACGGGTTTAGAGGCGCTCAGTTTTGGAGCAGTGGTTGCAGGGTCCGGCGCTCATACTATAGCGGATGCTGATATGCTGGGCGGCGGCAGAGTGCTTGAGATAGGGTTTGAGTCATTTGCAAGGACTTCTGATTTATCATCGGTGGACTTTCCTGCTTCTGTTCAATCTATAGGTGACAGAGCATTCTATGGTGCTATGAGTCTTAGGTTTGCAAGAATTAGGTCTGAATTAGTTATTGGTGTTGACTCATTTGTGTCTATGGATAATGTGTTGAAATTATATATAGATAATTTTAGGGATGAAGCTGGCAATATCAGGCAGTGGTTTAATCAAAATAATTGGATAGAGCATTATAGATATGTTTATAGATACTATCAAGGTGAGCGGGTAATAGACGAGATAACAGGATTGCCGGTTAGAGACAGGGTGGTAGACATAATAGGTCACCAGCATTTTTCGTATGATTCTAGCTATATCAGGCGTATTTATGATGATTATTTTGCTATAAGAGACACATATGAGGGCGGAGTCAGGACTAACAGGCATCTAATCCAATACCTGGGTGATACGCCATTCCCTGTTTTAGATACTGCTGTAGTTATTCCAAGCGTAAACACAATTGGGGCGGGCGCTTTTGCAATGACGAACATAACAAGGCTTATAATAAACACCAATATCACAAGAATAGATGATAATGCATTCTTTATGATATATGAGGATAACCTTACCAACATTGACTTTATGAATGAAAGCGGAGTTTTCGGGCAAGGCATAAGTCAAATCACAAGAATAGGCGACAGGGCATTTTTTGAAAATCCCAATACCGGAGAGGAAGGCAATATAACATTTTATCATTTACACCCGCATCCTCAGTTTACTATGGGCAATGAGTCGTTTGAATTGAGTGCAAGAATGATCAGAGTAAGACACAGAGAGCATTTTTCTGCCAACGAGCATTGGCGCAGGTATGAAATGACTTATGATATTCTTTTAGGAAATGATGACCCGTCAATAACCGTGGGAATGCGTATTGTGGACGACAGAAGAGGTGAAGGAAATGCAGGAACAATATCAGTAGCCAGACCTGAGGGTATTACGCAAGTGGGAGATGAAGAAACAGTATTCGGCAGACCCAATCAAAGATTCCCGCTGAGTGCTGTGGCAAACGGACCTGCCGGCTTTGCTTTCAGAGGCTGGATGAGGCGGGTTGCTGTCCGCGGCACTGATTATTGGCCGTATGTTACGATAACCACTGATATTTATGATTCGCAAGACAATTTTGAATATACCAGAATAGAATACTTTGAAATAATAGATACCAGAGCATCATATTTAGTTTACTTTGGTGATGAGCCTTTGGATGAAGATAAGTTTTATGGTTTGTTTGAACGAATAAGGACAAATCTTGTTATAGGTTCAGAGGGTGAGTCTAATGCAACGGTAGAATTGTTTGCATATGGCAGACCGGGTACTGCCGGTCATACAGGCACTTTAACGGTTGATACGGCACTTTCACATAATATAGGGCTTATACCTAATATTGATCCGCCTGCTATGGTGCCGCCGTTTTATAGGTCAGGTGCGGGTATGTATGTTGTGCTGACAGCTAGTATAATAAATTTTACTTCTGCAAATATACCATTGGCAACCTTTGGCGGCTGGACAACGGGTTTGAATTATGAAACGATTAGCTTAGAAGATTTTGACGGGTATTTAGAGGCATTAGGAGCAGGCAAACGGGTAGCATGGGAGTCGCCCGGTCAGGCGGTGAGAATTAATTTGGGCACGGCTATATGGTCTGCTGAGGTAGTGAACACAGCGCATTTGGCTTTGATGACACCGGGCAATCAATATGTTGTAGTGTGTCAGGCTCTGAATAGGGTATTTGTAGTAAACAGGACGACAACAGGAATAACTTTAAATATTAGAGATAATGTGAATATGATGGGAAATATGATTCCGAGCATGATAAGAGTGTTTATAAATGACCAAGATGCAAGGATAGACGCAGTGTGGATGTAGGTGCGGTTGAGATATTAATTTTGTGACTTAAAATTATAACTTTGTTAAATACAATAATAGAAGCTGCTTTTTTTAAGCAGCTTCTATTATTGTATTTAAGCTATTATTCTATGTCCGACATACAAAGTCCGACATACAAAATTTGATTTTTATTTTCATGCAATCACCAAGGGATTCACTTCTTAATTCATGCATTGTATAAATTTGTAATTTCCACTCATACTATTTATATAGGAGAAATTACATATATGAAAAATGTCGGAATTGTGCGGCGTCTTGATGAATTAGGACGCATAGTTATCCCTAGAGAGTTTAGAAAAACGCATCGCATCAATGTGGGTGACCCTTTAGAAATAATGGCTACTGAGACGGGCAACATTGTCATCACTAAGGTGGATATGCTGTCTGATTTGACGGCGCTTTGTGAAACGGCTTGTCAAAGTTTATCGGCTGAATTAAGCATGACTGTTGCAGGGTCTGGCTTTGATAATTTATTGACGGCGTCAGGGCAAGGCAGGTCAAGTTTGGTTGATAAACCGCTTCCTCACTCAATCACAAAATTGCTTAAAAACCGCGGCTTTTATAATGGGTCGGTTATGTCTGATGAAATTGCAAAGCTGCCAGAGGACATTGCTTTTGGTTATGTTTGTATTGTTCCTATTCAAAGCTATGATGATTGTTTCGGGGGATTATTTGCTTTTTCTAATAAAGAAATAGCGGGGTTTGATATAGCGGCGATGAAACTGGCAGGAAGACTGGTGGGGGACACACTGGCGAAGTATTGATAAAATTATGAATAATGTGTCCCATAATAATTCATAATTCTAAAATTTGCCCCAATTTTGCTTGCAATCTTAAAAATGCTATGGTATAATGCTTGGTACTGCATAAAATACTTTGCAAAAATAGGAGCTTAATTAAAAAATGAATTTTAGTCTTTTATCGTCTACAGGATGGTTAGAATCTGTACCGAACTGGATTGCAGAATCCTTTCCTATTATCCGAATTATTTTGATGGTATTGTTATTAATATCTGCGTTGCTTCTTGTTGTGTGCATTTTGTTTCAACAAACAAAGGCATCCGGGCTTGGTGCGTTAAGCGGCGGCGGCACTGAAACATATTATTATAAACATAAGGGCAGGTCTTTAGAGGGAATACTGAAAAGAGCGACTATTGTTTTGGCTATCTGCACAACTGCGTTTACTATACTGTTTTTGATAAGCATACAAATTTATTCGCCAAACTTTGAAGATAGGTCTAATGTGGTTAGGTCGTTATTGAGTTTTGTTAGATAAAGATTTAAGCGGCTATTGAATTATGGCCGCTTTTTTATAGTATAGGAGTTTTATAGTATAGGAGAAATAATCTGCGATTGAGAATAAGCGAACTCAAAAAAACCCCGTCAATGCAAGACGGGGTCGGGGCGCAACCCCTTTTTTTATAGTATAGGAGAAATGGTTTGTGTTTGAGAATAAGCGAACTCAAAAAAACCCGCCCACAGCAAGGGCGGGTCGGGGCGCAGCCCCTTTTTTTATAGCATAAGAAAAAATTGCTGTTGTAACTGAATTTACTAACTCAAAAAAGCCGAGCCTCAAGCGAGGGAAGCGGGCTTTAGTCCGCCTTTTATATGCTCTAGGAAAAAATCGCCGGCTTGGTTAAAGCCGCCCCAAGTGCCCGAATGATACTTTTTTTATACTTTGGGATACAATATTAATTTTTTCTTTCATAAAAAATATGAATAAAAAAACAAAAAAAAACATTGGCAGGAGCGGTCGTGTCCGTCTGCCTAAAAAAGGTGAAACACCAAACAGCACATTGCCTTTCGTCAAGCCTAAGGGTAAAGTTTTTGGATACCATGAAAACTTAGAAACCGCTTTAGAGGCGGTCAAAAACTTTTATTCGCTGTATGATAAATTTCCTAAGGCAGTAAAAAATGAAACAAAACAAATCGCATTTGTTTCAAAAAAGGACATTGAAGGCAGGGTTGACCTGCGCAAGGAATTAATATTCACTATAGACGGAGACGACTCAAGGGACTTTGATGATGCGGTGGCGATACAAAAAACTCCTGATGGTTATCAACTCGGTGTGCATATAGCCGATGTTGCCCATTATGTGAAATTAGGCAGTTCTATTGATAAAGAGGCACTTAAAAGAGGGACAAGTGTGTATTTGCCTAATGCGGTTTTTCCTATGCTGCCTGAGGAATTGTCAAGTGGTGTTTGTTCTTTAAAAGAAGATGAGGACAGACTGACAATATCGCTTGTTATGGACATTGATAATAATGGTAAGGTACTATCCTATAAAATTTTTGAGAGTGTAATTAAATCATTTGCGAGATTAACATACAAAAAGTGTGCCAAAATAATTGACGGCGATAAGGAAATGCACAAGTTGTATTCGCCGTTTATAGAGAGTTTGACGGTTATGAATGAGCTTGCTAATATATTAGCTAAGAAAAGGGAGATGAGAGGTGCGATTAATTTTGATACATATGAGAGTGAATTTGACATTGAGGATGATGAAGTGGTGGGTTTAAGGCGTGCTGAAAGATTGAATTCACATTATTTAATTGAGGAATTCATGATATTAGCTAATGAGACGATTGCCGAGCATTTTGAAAAAATAAAAGCGCCGTTTGTGTATAGGGTTCATGCTAAATCATCGTTTGAGAAGTTTGAGAGATTAGAGGCTTTCTTAAATTCATTAGGCATTAGTCACAAGTTGAAATTAGAAAACATGACATCTAAGGATGTTCAGCATCTTTTGGATAATGTGCCAGAGCATTTAGCGGGTGTAGTCAACAAGGTTGTGCTGCGGGCTATGTCTAAGGCTGTGTATGAAATCAAAAACAAAGGGCATTTTGGGCTGGCGAGTGAGTATTATTGTCATTTTACTTCGCCGATAAGACGCTATGCGGATTTAGCTATTCATAGAGTAATCAAAGAGAACTTAAAAGGTAATAAGCTGGCAAGATATAAGCCTGTTGTCGCTTTAGCTTCAAAAGAGGCTACTAACCGAGAAATTCTAGCTGAAGCCGCCGAAAGAAAATATAACGATTTTCTAAAAGCAAAATATATGGAAGAAAAAATTGGAGATAGTTTTAAGGGAATAATAAGTTCAATCACTAATTTTGGTTTTTTTGTAGAGCTTGACAACACGGTAGAAGGGCTTGTGAGATTAGAGAGTTTAGACGGCAATTATGAATTCATTGAAGATGCGTGTATTTTAAAAGGCAAACAAATTTTTAAGTTGGGGCAAGAAGTGGATATTGTAGTTGCAAATGCAAGAGGAGATAGAATAGACTTTTTATTAATGCAGAATCTAGAATCATAAATTCAGAATTAAAGCAGATAATATTATGATTCTTTCTCTGCAATATTTATCAATTAAACTAAATTTCTGAATTAATTTAAGAGGAATTAACTAATGAAACTAGGTGTCGTAGGCTTGCCTAATGTGGGCAAAAGTACCTTATTTAACGCAATAACAAGTGCGGGGGCAGAGTGTGCAAACTACCCCTTTTGTACAATTGAACCTAATGTCGGGATTACTACTGTTCCTGACAGTCGTTTGGATGTTTTATCCAAAATGTACAACACAAAAAAGACGGTATATGCGGTGTTAGAGTTTGTAGACATTGCAGGTCTTGTCAAAGGGGCGTCAAGCGGTGAGGGTCTTGGCAACAAATTTTTGGGGCATATCCGTGAAGTAAATGCTATTGTTCATGTAGTGCGTTGTTTTGACGATAGCAATGTGACCCATGTGTCTGACAGTGTTGACCCTATTAGAGATATAGAGATTATCAATTTGGAGTTAGCACTAGCTGATTATGATACTGTCAAAAAGCGGCGAGAAAAAGCTGAAAAGCTGATTAAAACAGGGGATAAAAATTATGCTGACGAGGCGGATTTGTGCAAAAAAATTGAGACGGCGTTAGGAGAGGGCAAGGCGGCTAGGAGTTTGAGTTATAGCAAAAATGAGCAAGCAATGCTGGACAGTTTTTATTTGCTGACGGCAAAGCCTGTCATTTATTGTGCGAATATTTCTGAAACTGATATAGCAAAGGGTGAAAATGACCATGTACGGCGAGTGAGGGAGCTGGCTAAAGCTGAGGGGGCGGGAGTTATTGTGTTGTGTGCTAAGGTTGAGGCAGAGATTGCGGTGATGGAGAAGGATGAGCGGGAGTTTTTTATGGAGGAGTTGGGGCTAAAGTCGAGTGGTTTGAATGAAATGATTAAAGCGGGATATGAATTGCTGGGTTTGATAAGTTATTTGACGGCTGGTGAAAAAGAATGCCGTGCATGGACTATTACGAAAGGCACAAAGGCACCCGGGGCGGCGGGCAAAATTCATACGGATTTTGAAAAAGGCTTTATCAGAGCAGAGGTTGTTGCTTTTGAAGAATTGGTAGGGCTAGGTGGATTTGTAAATGCAAAGGAAAAAGGCAAAGTGAGGAGTGAGGGCAAGGAGTATGTAGTGCAAGACGGCGATGTTGTGTTGTTTAGGTTCAATGTATAGTTTTAACGCATAATGAATGATGGTTGATTGGAACATTTGGGAATGTAGAGATTAAAGTTAATACTGGATTGTTTTGTTGTCGCCCGCAAAGTAGTTGCTTCCGTCGTTATTAGACTTGTTGGAAATAGTAATATGGCTTTGTCAAGAGCCTGTAGGGGCGAACTTTGTTCGCCCGCATACGCTGGTTTTAGTGCGTATTTTGCTTAAAATCAAGCGTTTTACGGGCGAACAAAGTTCGCCCCTACGATTTCCAAATAACAGTTTCCACCATTTCCGAACAAGTCTATTGCGAGGAGTATGAGCAACAAGCGGCTATATTTTATGAAACATAATGGCAAAGCAATTCAGAAAGAAAGGCAAACAATATGAATTACAAGCAAAAAATATCAAAATATTTATCAAAATTTGAGTTGGATGAAAATCTTATCTCTAGCCTTATTCAAGATACCGAGCTAAAGAACGGTGATTTTGCTTTGCCTGTTTTTAGAATAGCTGCTATTACTAAACAAAATCCCATGCAGTTTGCAAAGGATTTGGCTGTCAAAATAAATGAAGACATAAATAAGGCTGGATTGATTTGTTCTGCTCGCAATGACATTAAGTGGCTTAATAAAGCAGAGGCTACGGGCGGTTATGTAAATTTCCATTTGAATAGAGAGCAATTTGTTAAAGGAACGCTGGATTATATTCTTTCTAAAGGTGACGAGTTTTTGCCGTTTGCTCCTAACAACAAAACCGTCACAATAGATTATTCATCAATCAATATAGCCAAAGATTTTCATATAGGACATCTTTTGACTACTGCTATCGGCGGGTCGTTATACCGCATTTTTAAGTTTTTAGGATATAATGCTATAGGCATAAACCACATTGGCGATTGGGGGACTCAGTTCGGCAAACTTATTTATGCCGTAAAAACTTGGGGCGGCGGCAAGAATATTTCCGGTATGGAGGAACTGTCCGCTCTTTATGTAAAGTTTCATCAGCAGGCAGAAACTGACAAAACTTTGGACGATAAGGCAAGAGAGTGGTTTAAGAAAATAGAAGAGGGCGACAAAGAGGCTATGGTCTTATTTAATGAGTTTAAGAAAATTACATTGCAAGAGGTAAATAAAACTTATCAATTATTGGATATTGAATTTGATTCATATGACGGCGAGAGCTTTTACAACGACAAAATGCAGGTTGTTATTGATGAGTTGAAAAACAAAAAACTGCTTAAAGAGAGTGACGGAGCATTTGTGGTAGAGATGGGGGATGACGAGCCGCCGTGTATGATATTAAAGAGCGACGGGGCGACGCTTTATGCTACCAGAGATTTGGCTGCGGCATTATATCGCAAAAAAACATATGATTTTCATGAAAATTTGTATGTGGTAGCATACCAGCAGAATCTGCACTTTAAGCAGGTGTTCAAGGTTTTAGAGCTAATGGGCAAGAGTTGGGCTGAGGATTGCAAGCACATTCCTTTTGGTATGGTGAGTTTGGAGGGTGGTGAGAGTTTGTCTACCAGAAAGGGAAATGTGGTGCTGTTAAAAGATGTTTTGGCGACTTCAATCTCTAAAACGACGGAGATTATGAAAGACAGGGAGGTTGAGGATAAGGAGAGAGCGGCTAAAGAGGTGGGCATAGGCGCGGTGGTGTTTTTTGCCTTATATAACCAGCGTATAAAAGATGTAGTTTTTAGTTATGATAAGGCGCTTAATTTTGACGGAGAGACGGGACCTTATTTAATGTATACTCATGCAAGGTGTTGCAGTGTTTTGGACAAGTCCGGAACGGTCAAACACAGTTCGCTTTTATTGCTAAAACATTTAATAGACGACACATCCTATGAGGTTATTCGCCTATTAAATAAATTTGACAGCATTATAATTGATGCGGCGGCAAAGTATGAGCCAAGCATAATAGCCCGCTACCTAATGGATTTAGCGCAATGCTATAATAAGTTCTATTTTGAGAACAAGATTATTTGCGAGGACAAGGCTATAAGCGAGGTGCGTCTTTTACTTACAAAATGCGTCAAAAACACCCTAAAAAACGGCATGAAATTAATCCTGTTGAATGCCCCTAAAAAAATGTAATTGAAAAAAGCATACTAATTTATTTGACAGTGATTTTATTGTTTTTGTATAATATGAGCATAATAAAAAACTCATAATTGGAGGAAAAAATTATGAAAAGAATTATTCGTTTTGCTGCAATGGGATTAGCTTGCCTTATCTTATTGGTGGGTATTATCCACGCCGGAATCGTGGTATCAAACAATGCCCGAAACCAAAGAACAGTTATAGCAGGTCAGCATATAGGCAGCCATTCTGCTACTGCCACAAACCTGGACAGCCGCGGCCGCATTATGATAACAACTGCCGTTGCAGACAGACCCGAGGCTACCAGATGGAGATATATTCAAGTCTCTCATGATCATGTAGAGCGTATCACGCCAAGACAAAGAGACAGAAGGGCAATCAGACGGGATCAGCTGGCACTTAACAATTGGGATATAGCAAATCCCAGACCCGGTGATGCTTCTGCTGATTGGAATAACACAAACGCACAAAATAGGGCGGTTGCCGAGGCAGCGTTGGCTTCTTCAAGATCAAGTTTTAGAGTCAGCAATACTAATGTAAATATGCAAGGCGTTCAATTATTCTTTATTTCATATATGACACCATTTGCAATGCTTGCAATTGCCGTAGCGGTCTTTATGATTAATAAAGGCAAAAAGGACAAAAAAGACGAATAAAACATTTTATCTAAGACAAAAAGGCGGTTTGATTAAACTGCCTTTTTTTGTTTGATTGTTTATAGGCGGCGAAGGTAAGAGATTAAGAGATAATGGTTGTCACCCTGAGTGAAGTGAAATTAGCTGAGGGCTAAGAGAAAAGGTATCTTCTTTTGTTAAAATTTCACGATAAATTAATATTCGCCAGTCCGACCGACCAGATAATCAATAGTTACATCAAAAAAATCAGCTAGTTTTATCAAATAGTCAGAAGCAATGTCTTGTTCGCTTCTTTCCCATCTGCCAATCGTGCTATTGCTTATTTTCAAGGCTTTGCTAAGGGCAAGTTTAGATAGCTCTTTTTCTTCTCTCAGCTCAGTTAGTCTTTGTCCGAATTTTCTCATAAAGAAATTAATAGTTATCAGTCCTGCCGACCAGATAATCAATAGTTACATCAAAAAAATCAGCTAGTTTTATTAGTAGATCTGCACTTATTATGCGTGTTCCTCTTTCCCATCTCCCTATTGCTGCATCGCTAACTTGCAATTCTTTTGCAAGTGCCATTCTGGACAACCCTTTTTCTTCTCTAAGTTCTTTTAATCGTTCACAAAAAATTTTCATAATTATTGTACATTATATTGACAATTGGCAGGAAAATACTTGACTCGACCAATTGGCTGAACTATAATATGTGTATGTTTAATTCAGTGTTAAAATATACAATAAATTTAATGCGGGACGATGAGGGCGGGGTGTGGATAGCTGCCAGTGATGACGCAGGCGGGCTGGTTTTAGAAGCAGACTCATTAGAGGTGTTGATTAAAAGAGTCAGGGATACTGTATTGAAAATGCTGTTATTTAAAGGAAAAACAGGGGACACAGTTTTATTGAGTTTTAGACAGGTTGAGTATAAAAAAGAGACTGAAAAAAATTTTTAGGATTATATGCAAAAATCTCTTGACACCAATATTTATAATGTGATACTGTATAATTGTCCTATTGAGGGAGTAGTTTGCGGTTTGATAAATATTAAATCGTGGTGCTTGGCAACAATCTCGGTCTAAAAAACCTGCCGGCACACATCAGTTGTTACTGTAAAACAAGACTCACGGCAATTTTTTGCTGTGGTTTTTTTTATATAGTACAGGAAAAATGGTTTGTGAATGGTTTGTGATTGAGAATAAGCGAACTCAAAAAAACCCCGTCAATGCAAGACGGGGTTGGGGCGAAGTCCCTTTTTTTATAGTATAGGAGAAATGGTTTGTGTTTGAGAATAAGCGAACTCAAAAAAACCCGCCCACTGCAAGGGCGGGTCGGGGCGCAGCCCCTTTTTTTATAGTATAGGAGAAATGGTTTGTGTTTGAGAATAAGCGAACTCAAAAAAACCCGCCCACTGCAAGGGCGGGTCGGGGCGCAGCCCCTTTTTTTATAGCACAAGGGAAAGCGAATGAGTGAATAGAATACTCTAGCTCAAAAAAGCCGAGCAATGCAAGCGAGGGGAGTTTTAAAGCAAACCTTTTTTATGCTCTTTATGCGGCGAAGCAATCCAAAAAAGAATTCTGCATTTTCAAGGGCTTGTATCAATATACTAAAAGGAGTATATTTTTATGATGGACAAAGATAAAATAGTTGGACTTAATCAGCAAGAGGTAGCGACTTCACGGCTTCAACACGGGACAAATGAATTGTCCAAAAAGAAACCAAAAAGCTTTATGAAAAGCCTTTTGTCAAATTTTGCCGACCCCATGGTAGGCATTTTAATCGTTGCCTTAATTATCAATGTCGTTCTGTTATTGGTCAGAATCGCAGATTTTGAGCCGTCAAATTTGATAGAACCTTTAGGAGTAGCTTTTGCTATATTAATTGCTGTGACGGTATCCACAGTTTCAGAATTCGGGTCAGAGTCGGCATTTAAGAAGTTGCAAGAAGAGGCGTCAAGAATAACTTGCAGAGTAAAAAGGGCAGAGGGAACCGTTGTTATTCCTATAGGCGAGGTAGTGATAGGTGATATAGTTATTTTGCAGGCGGGTGACAAAATTCCTGCGGACGGGATATTGGTATACGGCAGTTTAGAAGTAGACCAGTCTGCTTTAAATGGAGAATCCCAAGAAGCAAAAAAACATTTTTCATTAAATAAAACACATAACAATGAAGGTGATTTTCTCAATCCTTTATTATTATTTTGCGGAACGGTGGCAACCTCAGGTGAGGCATTAATGCGTGTTTCATCTGTTGGTGATAATACCTTTTATGGAAAACTGGCTCAAGGCTTGCAAGAAAACCCGCCGGAAAGTCCGCTGAAACATAAACTGAGAAAACTAGCTAAGAGCATAAGTAAGGTTGGATATATAGGCGCCGCGCTTGCCGCAATTTCATACATATCGTATATGGCATTTTTAAGCGATGCCATAATTGCGGGTTTTTCAGAGTGGCTGCAGGTTGTCATAAACGCCGTAAGCATTGCCGCCGCTATTATTGTTATGGCTGTGCCTGAAGGGTTGCCAATGATGATAACGGTGGTGCTGTCATCAAATATGAGGCGGATGTTAAAAGATAAGGTATTGGTTAGGAAATTAGGGGGAATTGAGACGGCAGGTAGCATGAATGTGTTGTTTACTGACAAAACCGGCACATTGACTATAGGCAAACCGGTGGTAGTTAGTTTTGTTACGGGTGAGGGCAAACTGCTGCAAGCTGATTATTTTATTAAAAACAGAGGTCTGGCGGCAAGAGAGTTTTCTAATTATTTTTTGGACATTTTAAGTTTGAGTTTGAGTATAAATAATGCCGCTGAAATAGTGGACGGGGCAGCTACGGGAGGCAATTTGACGGACAGGTCGCTGTTGAATTTTGCTCATGAATTGCCGTTTAGTACACCCAATGTTAATATAATTAAAAGTATTCCTTTTAATTCTGCCCAAAAGTTTATGGCAACCAAAGTGTCAGGCGGAGTTGTTGACGGAAGCTGGTTAGTGAAAGGTGCGCCTGAAAAGATTATCGCATCTTGCAATAAGGCTTTTGATAAGGACGGAAAGATTGTTGAATTTTCGGGCAAGGCGGCTGTTAAAACACATATAAAAGATTTAGCGGGGCGGGCGATAAGGGTGCTGGCTTTGGCTGTGTCTCATAGTGAAATAATAGAGGGCAAAGAGTTTGAGAGTTTGATTTTTGTCGGATTAGCGGGGGTAAGAGACGAGATTAGGGCAGAAGCTGTTGAAGGAGTAAGAAAAGTGAAAGGGGCCGGAATCCAAGTGGTGATGATTACGGGGGATGCAAAGGATACGGCAACGGCGGTGGCAAGAGAGACAGGGATATTGGATAAGGGCGGCGGTGAGAATTTAATTTTTACCGGTGAAGAATTAAATTCTTTATCTGACGAGGATTTAAAGAAAAAACTGCCGGATTTAAGAGTAATAGCAAGAGCATTACCTAATGACAAAAGCCGCTTAGTGAGGCTTGCGCAAGAGATTGATTTAGTGGTGGGGATGACCGGTGACGGGGTCAATGATGCGCCCGCATTAAAAAAAGCGGATATTGGTTTTGCCATGGGGTCGGGGACAGAGGTTGCAAAAGAGGCGGGTGATGTTGTTATTTTGGACGATAATATAAACTCTATAGCGCAGGCAGTTTTATATGGACGCACCATATATAAAAGTATCAGAAAATTCATTATTTTTCAAATGTCATCCAATATCGGGGCAATTGCTATTTCTATAATCGCACCGCTGTTAGGCATTTCAGCGCCTATTACGGTTATCCAGATTTTATGGATGAATATCATTATGGATAGCTTGGCAGGTCTGGCATTTGCAGGCGAAAGACCAAAGCCTAGGTATATGATTGAGTCGCCTAAGAGAAGAGATGAGCCGATTATCAATAGGTATATGCTAAATCAAATTATTGTGGGCGGGATAGCGACGGCCTGTATAGCGTTTTTCTTTTTATGGCGTGGCGGTGTCATAGATAGGTTTTTTGCAAGGTATGACGGCGGATACCTAACTGGGGATTATTTCTTTAATTATCACAGGGCGGGATTCTTTGCTTTGTTTATGTTTTTGGCGCTATTTAATACTTTGAATGTAAGGACGCATGAAATAAATTTGTTTAGAGGGCTTAAAGAGAACAAACCGTTTTTGATGATAATAGGCGGAGTAATGCTGGTTCAGGTATTCATTACTTATTTTGGCGGCAGTATTTTTAGGACAGAACCTCTTGCTTTTAGGCATTTTGCGGCGGCGCTGGGGTTGGCGGCATCAATTATTCCCATAGATATAGTACGAAAATTGGTGCTTAAAGGTTTGAAAAAGCATGGCGGTACTAGAGGCGTTTAGGAAATTGACAGTAGTTATATGATTATTTAGTATAATTTTATAATGAGAAATTCTATTCAACTAACAGTTAATCTTCAACCGCTATTTACTCCCATCAAAAATTTTTTTGAAAAACGGGATAAAAGCGTTGACTTATTATTTATAATCGTTTATGCTATATGCTGGGAAATTTGCGGATTAAGCAAATTCTTCGGTTTCTTTGTGATTTATAAGAAAATGACATCAATTACTATACATTGATGAAGAGAGGCAAAATTATGCGTATAAAAAATCATCCTGTACTCAAATTTGAAAGCCAAAAAGAGGTTTCATTTATTTTTGACGGCAAAACCTATAAAGGAATTGAAGGACAACCTATCGTTTGTGCGTTGCATGACAGCGGCGTCATGGTTTTAGGTCATAGCCATACAGGCAGAGCCAGAGGTCTTTATTGCGCTATCGGCAACTGTTCGGCGTGCGTTGCTACAGTAAACGGAGTGTCCAATGTGCGTTTGTGCGTAGAAAAATTAAAAGAAGGGATGATAGTAGAAAAACAGCAGGGCAGAGGGATTATTAATGCGGATTAGTGATAATTTATAAATATATACACTACAATTAATTTACTAGAAAACTTGGAGACAATACGACATGAACTACGACAATTATGATATTGCGATAATCGGCAGCGGTCCTGCAGGCTTGTGTGCTGCAATTGAGTCGGCAAATAAAGGAGCTAAAGTGCTGCTCATAGAAAGGGACGGAGGGCTTGGAGGACAGCTTACAAAGCAAACCCACAAGTTTTTTGGTTCAAAAGGACAATATGCTTCTACTAGAGGCATTGATATTGCCACCATTTTAATTGACGAGGCTATGGCTCAAAAAAATATCACTATAATGACAAATGCTACTGCTCTTGGTATTTATAGGGACGGAGTGATTACTGTTGAGCATGAAAATAAATATAAAAAAATAAAACCCCAAATTATGATTGTTGCAACAGGGGCAAGTGAAAAGTTTTTGACTTTTAAAAATAATGACTTGCCCGGCATTTATGGTGCAGGCGCAATTCAGACATTGATGAATTCATACGGAATTAAACCTGCCGATGAAGTTGTAATGCTAGGGGCGGGCAATATAGGTTTGATTGTCAGCTATCAGCTGATTCAAGCGGGCGTCAAAGTCAAGGCGATTATGTGCGGCGGCCCTGTTATCGGCGGATACTTGGTTCATGCATCAAAACTTAGACGCATGGGAGTGCCCATTTTGACAAATCATAGTATTGAGAGAGCTAACGGGACGGACAAATTAGAGAGTGTAACGGTGATTAGATTAGATGACAAATATCAAAAGATTGAGGGGACAGAGTTTGATATTAAATGTGATAATTTGTGTATTTCGGCAGGATTGTCGCCGCTTACTGAGTTGTTGTGGCAGATAGGCTGCAAGATGAAGTTTGTACCAGAGTTAGGCGGCCATGTTGCGCTTAGGAGCAAGGACTTAGAGACCAGTGTTAAAAATGTTTTTATTGCGGGGGATATTTCGGCGGTAGAGGAAGCAAGTGCGGCTATGGTGCAGGGGCGTATAGTTGGGATTGTAGCGGCCAAGAGGGCAGGATATAACCAAAAGGGAGATGATGAGAGAAGAGCCGGTTTTTCAGCGGAGCTTGCGGCGCTTAGAAGCGGTGAGGCAGGGGCAAAGTTAAGAAAAGGGATTGAGAAGGTAGAGGTTTTATAAAAAAATAATGAAGGGGTACAGCCGGAGTAGCTTGTGACGGACAAAAATAGAAAAACACCGGATTGCTTTGTATCCGGTGAATAAAAAACATCATTAACTCGAAATTCGCAATTTTGAATTTCGAATAAAACTAGGGGTTTTTCTTATGCTAAAAAACACAGGTGTTGCGACGCCCGATTTAATAAAAAGCGCTTATCCCGATGAGAAGAGACGAAAGATGGGTGCATATGCAGTTATTGAATGCTTTCAAAGTATTCCGTGCGATCCTTGCCAAAGCTCTTGCTCTAGACAAGCGATTTGTAATATGAAAGATATTAATGAGTTGCCTAAGGTGGACTTTGACAAGTGCAACGGATGCGGTATCTGCGTCTGCAATTGTCCGGGTTTAGCTATTTTTATCATTGATGAAACATATTCTGACACTCATTCACTGGTTAAGATTCCTTATGAATTTAATCCGTTGCCTAACAAAGGCGATATAGTTTTGGGTCTGAACAGAGAGGGCAAAAAGGTTTGCTCGACCGAGGTTGAGAAGGTTATCAATCCGCAGATGGCTGACCGCACGTCGATTGTCAGTTTGATTGTGCCAAAAGATTGTGCTGAAGATGTGAGGTTTTTTGCGCCTTTGGATGTTGATTTACAGGCAAATATAAATTGCCGTTGTGATAAAAATGCGGATTGCGGCGGGTCAGAAGAATATGTGTGCAGGTGTGAGGAAATTACGCTTGACGACATAAAGCGCATGATAAAGCAAGGCTATACTACGCCTAATGAGATGAAGATTGTTTCAAGGGCAGGCATGGGGGCGTGTCAAGGCCGCACCTGCCGAAATTTAATTATGAATATAATTGCAAGGGAAACCGGCGTCAAGCACGAGGATATTCCCGTCACCACTTTCAGACCGCCTGTCAAGCCTATTAAATTGTCTATATTGTGCGGTGAGGAAGAGTAGTTTTAAGTATAGTTCATAATGAAGACGGGGTATTATTAATAACCGGCGGACGAAAGAGGCGGTATCCCTGCGATAAATTCAAACTACAACTAGGGGAAGGAATAAAAATTTATGAAAAAATCTGCAAGTATAGTTATAATCGGGGCGGGCATAAGCGGTGCTGCAATTGCTTATGAATTGGCTAAAAAGGGACAAAAAGATATTGTTGTTTTAGAAAAAAGTTATGAGTCAAGCGGCGCAACAGGAAGATGCGGTGCAGGTGTCCGTATGCAGTGGGGGACAGAAATGAACTGCCGTCTTACTAAATACTCAGTTGAGCGGTTTGAAAAATTGCAAGATGAACTTGATTATGAATATGATATTGAGTTTAGGCAAAGCGGTTATTTGATGTGCGCAGGCTCGGACAAAGAGTTTGAGCAATTCAAAAAAAATGTAATTTTGCAAAACTCTTTGGGTATTCCCAGCCGTGTTATAGACCGTAAAGAGGCAAAAGAATTGATTCCTCATATAAACACCGACCACATGATAGGCGGTACATTTTGCCCCAAAGACGGTTTTTTGAATCCTTTTCACACTACTTTAGCGTATTTAAGAGCAGCAGAAAGAATGGGCGTAACGGTTTATAAGTATACTACGGTTATAGGCATAGATAAAAAAGGTGATAAAATTATTGGAGTGCAGACGGACAAAGGTTATATTTCTACTAAAATCGTAGTCAATGCGGCGGGAGGATATTCCAGTCAAGTTGCAGGTATGGCAGGGGTTGAGTTGCCTCTTTATTCAGTACGCCGTCAGATTTTGGTTACTGAGCCTGTTAATCAGATTCAAGGACCTATGTTTATGGGTTTTGTGCATAACATTTATTGCCAGCAAACTCCGCATGGGAGTTTTATTATGGGGCATGGCGGAACTGATGAACCTAAAGATTTTGAGATAAATTCTGCGTGGAACTTCTTGGTAGAGCAGGCTAAAAAGGTGGCAAAGCTGTTGCCGTTATTGTTGGATTTGAATGTGGTTAGGCAGTGGGCCGGGCTTTATAATATGTCGCCCGACAAGCAGCCTATTTATGACAAGGTGCCAGGTGCTGAAGGAATGTATTTGGCGGCCGGTTATAGCGGACATGGATTTATGCTGGGACCTGCGACTGGAATTGCGATGGCTGAGATGATTTTGGGAGAGAAGAAAAAGACGGTTGATGTATCGATGCTGACATTTGACAGATTTGAAAAAGGAAATCTGGTTATTGAACCGAGTGTTGTATAGAGTTTAGAGTTGCAGATTACAGCTATATAAAATTCACTAAAATAAAAAGCACTTCTTAATTAGTGCTTTTTTTTAATAGTAAAGGAAAAACAATATGCGTTTGAGAGTAAACGAACTCAAAAAAGGGGCGGCTAGGCTAAAGCCCGCCTTTTTTATGCCATAGGAGTTATCGTTTAATGAGAAAGAAACGGACACCAAAAAAGCCGAGCCTCAAGCGAGGGGAGTTTTTAAAGTAAACCTTTTTTATAGTATAGGAAAAATGGTCTGCGTTTGAGAGTAAACAAACTCAAAAAAACCCCGCGAATGCAACGCGGGGTCGGGGCGAAGCCCCTTTTTTTATAGCGTAAGAGAAGTCATCAGAGAAGTCATCTGAATGAATTGAATACTCTGGCTCAAAAAAGCCGAGCCTCAAGCGAGGGGAGTTTTTAAAGCAAACCTTTTTTATAGTACAAGAGAAATCGTTTGCGTTTGAGAATAAACTAGCTCAAAAAAGCCGAGCCTCAAGCGAGGGGAGTTTGCGAAGCAAACCTTTTTTATTTACCCGAAAGATAATAGGATTCATTTAATAAATTGCAGTAAGCACTTGCCGGCATTTTTTCAGTGTTTATGTCTAAAAATGTCGTTTTTGGTTTGTAAAAATTTGACAATAAACTACTTTTAGGATATAATTCTTGCTATATATACTTTTAGTTTTGATACGAATTATGTATGAGATGTGATGAAAAACCACATACAGTATAATTTACTGCTCAAAATTTTATACTAAAGGTGTATATAATGCAGGTACTTTAAGCTATAACTGTACATAAAAGATATAGTACAGTAAATTTGACGGGAGAAATAATTCCATGAAAGAATCAACCTTTATTATAAAGAAATCACTGTTTAAGCCGTTAATCATAATGACAGTCTTTTTGTGCGTTGTTTTGGCTGCTGCTTTTAGTTTGGGTCTGATAATGAGTGACGGCGAGAGTCCAAGCAGTTATGATTATTATGAATATTATGAAAATCAGCAAATAATTGAGCCTGAAGGTAATTGGCTGGACGAAGGGTTTGTTGACACTGCTTGGCGTACTAATACAGTCGGGGACGGTACTTTGGCTAATCCGCATATCATTATGACGGCGGAACAGCTTGCAGGAATCGCATACACTGTGAATGGCGGCAGGGTAAATCAGTTGACTTCGATAACGACGGCAAATGTCCCTGTTTTATTGTCCGGCGTACATATACGGCTTGGAGCGGACATTGATTTAAGAAGCAGAGCGTGGGTGGCAATAGGCGGTCATTCGCGTACATTTCAAGGTGTGCTTGACGGCAACGGTCATAGGATAATGATGCCGGCTACAATAAGAAACCACACATCTTTGGGCAGTACATCAGACATGGGATTTGGTTTTTTCGGCGGTCTTGGTCATCCTACGGCGGCGACGCACAATGCCGGAAACGGAGCAATAGTACGCAATCTTGTGTTTAGCGGTACACTTAATCAATATATATCGGTGATAGGCACAGTTGCAACTTCGGCAGGACTAGCTGCTGTGGCAGGACATACCAGAGGATATGCGCGACTTGAAAATGTTCGTTCTTTTGTAAACATAACAGGACCCGGAACCATCAATATGCGTGTAGGCGGACTTGTAGGAGTAGTGCTGAACAGCGGTGTAACCACAATAATCAATTCTTCTAACCACGGAAACATCACAGGCTTTGCCGGAACTGCCGCAAGCAGTACCGCACGCTTTGGCGGTATAGTTGCTATGAGCGGCTCTAGTACCAATTTCCGTATATATAACTCTGCAAATTACGGTCATATCAGCGTCACCAACGCCAACGGTGTCGGCGGAATAGCCGGAGCAGTCAGAGGGCGTACAGTGGCAGGCGGCGGAGACCGCATAACAAACTCTTATAACAAAGGGAATATCACAGTTAACGGAACTGTTGCATCTTCTGACGGCGGAGGCGTGGGAGGGATAGCCGGTCAGTCGTTTACAAACGGCGATGTCAATATTCTCAATGTATTTAATATAGGTGTTTTAACTACTTCTGTAGCTAATCATGTCAGAACTGCGCAAATTATAGGTTATCGCAGCACTGCTACCGGATCTGTTCCTGTAGTCAATGTTATTAATGCGTACGGATTAAACCAAGCTGGCATTTTTTTAACAAGAGCAAACAACGGAGCTGTTACGGTTGCTAACAGAGGCGTAAGCGCCGCTGCAAGCAGATATTTTTTAGATGTAGATGCAACCGGAAATATTATTATTGACGGAGGAGATTTTGCGGCGTTGCTCTCAGTTATGAATGCAAACGCCGGCGGACCTATAGGCAATAGGCAGTTATACCAAGGCGCGGAGCATAATATAAATGATAATGAGGTTTTAAACACCAGCAATGCTCCAAGTTTTTATGCTATGCTTAATGCTATAAGTGATTTGACTATGTCCAGCCAAACCGACAACCTGTATTGGACTGATAATCAGCAAAATGCCGGCGGATGGGCGGTATTTGCGGACGGGCGGTACTTAGGCACGACTCTTGTAAGGCAGTTTAATTTGCGCAATCACGAATTGTCTGCTGCCGCTACAATAATTATACAGGTGTTTGCCGTCCCGGTCTATTATCCCATGACAAATTCTGTTTCAGAACAAATAGAGATAGGGATGTTGTCGTCCCCTGAGCATTTGGAAGTTGAGCGGATGGAAAACGGCAATAGATGGGCTTTTTGGGGTGCGGTTGAAGGTGCAGACTCTTGGATAGTCAGAGTAAACGGCACAGAGCACATTGTGGACATTGAAGATACTTCACAATATTCAAGATACGGGATATTTCCTATAAGCGGTTATTTTGATTTAAGTCCGCTCAATTTAGGCATAGGTACGCATACAATATCAGTCGTTGCACGAAGTTCAGTCAATGAACAAATATTAGACTCATATCCGTCATCAACCGAATTTGAAATCTATGCAAGGACAATAACATTTATTGATCACGATGACGGCATTACACACGATACAGCGGCAGCAGACGGTTCTTTACTTGTATTGCCGGATATTACTAACAACAGATGGCCGGATCAACGGTTTACGGGTTGGTCAGTGCCTGGGTTGGGCAATCGTAGTGCAGGTCAAAGCATTATTATTTTAAGCGATTTGATAATATCGGCAAATTGGGAAAATCTTATTACGGTTACCTTTATAAACCATGAGGACGGTACGGCGCTTAATATTGCAGGATTAATGGCTTCAGAGCAATTTTATCTGCCTCATCCGATAACTGAAAAATCGGGTTATGACTTTAATGGCTGGATGGTGCCGGGGGTTGGTCTAATGCGGCCGGGTGATTCGGCTTTTGCAGATATCATACCCATTTCGGGGGATTGGACGCTTAGGACATACACAGTAAGGTTTTTTGACGGTAATGAAGAGCTTTTGAATTTATTAGAAGAAGAACTTTCAACTATGCAAGGCTTTATAATGCCTAATCCTTTGCCCGATGTAGCGGGAGTGAGAAATTTTGTTCGTTGGGATTGGGTCAGCACAACACATGCAAACTCGGTTACGACAACTGTTTTTAGGGCAGTTTGGCAAGAGATAAATCAGTTGACAGCGCCGGTTATAACAAGAATAAATGTAAACCCGTCGCTTGTGACGGTGAGTTGGGACGCTGTGCTTGGCGCAACGGGTTATCAGTTTAGGTTTGGTTTGGGGAGCTGGACATATATAGATGTATATACGGTTGAACAAGATGTAATCACAATAGATATGGGTGCGCTTAGGTATCCTCATATGGCAGGTCTGACTTTTCAGATCAGGGCAGTCAGTTCAGACCCTAATATATTGGCATCTGAACCTAGCAATACAGTAGAAGGTCAGTTTTTGCCTCCTGCGCCTCCGCCCATAATTAGTCGAGGCGTTGACAATATGATAGAATGGGATCCTGTGTGTGTTAATCATTGGGTAGGATGGACTCCCGGATATGTGGGCGGATTTGGAATATATCGCAACGGAGTGAGAGTAACAACAGTCGGAAACCACTGGATATATAATCCTGCTTATAATCATGGATTGCCGTGGGAGATTGATATGACGCCTCATTTGCTTTTGGGCAACAACAGGATTACAGTCAGGTCACTTATCGGTGCCCCGTTTATACATCCGGATTCAGTTCACAGCAATGCAGTATATATATTTGTTGACTATACGCATACGGTAATCTTCAGAAGTGCGCCGGGAGTTTCTGGAATTGTTTCAGAGCAAACGGGACTAACAGACCCCGATGACGCAATCAGACCGACAGATATTGAAGTCACTATGGGCAGACCTTCGCCTAGGCATATCCTTTATGGTTGGCAATGGTTAAGCACAACTGCGGCGGTTAATGCGGCGGTTGTTAGTACTTTTGAGGCGGTTTGGCGGTTGCCGGTCTCTTATACAGCGGTGTTTTATAATGGTTCTGATTATATAGAAACCCGTACGGGCTTTGATGCTTTTGAAGCAATCACAACGCCGATTTTGCAGGATATTGCGTTTGATAATTTATTTGCCGGATGGCAAATTGACCCGCACTTGACGACGATAGACACATACGGTACGGCAAGATTTGTGTTTAATTCGGTTTGGCGGGCACAAATATTTTCTATTACCAGACGATTGTATGACAGGGGAGTGCATCACTCTGATTTTAGTCCGGCCGGCAATTTGGATCTTATTTTTTTGCTTCCTAAACCAGAGCTTTCACGAGGCGGATATGTGTTTTTAGGTTGGCATCTTAGAGGTTTTGTATTTGATTGGACTGAAGGGGCGGTGGCAACATTTGATGCTGTTTGGGAGCCGCTGGTTTTGGATGCCCCTATCTTAACGCTCAACAACAGATATTTGGATTGGAACAACATAACCGGTGCCGAGCGCTTTGAGATAAGCATCAACGGCGGTTATTGGATTGATATAGGACTTTTGTTTGACTATGACATCACTTCGCATCTAACTGCTCTAGGAACTCATTCATTTGAAGTACGCGCAGCGGGCACGGGTGGCGTAGTATCCAGCCCTAGCAATGAGGTGTATTATATTCACAAAGTTTATCTTGATATGCCGTCTAATTTGTTAATAACAAACGGTGTCTTGTCATGGGAGGCTGTGGATTATGCACTTTTCTATACGGTTTTTATCAGCGGAACATTTGAATTGAATATTACAAATCTAATAAGTCCGGCGATTGATATAAGCGTACTGCTTATGATAGGAATAAATCACATTTATATAAGAGCAAGAGGTGACGGGCAATATATCACAGATTCTCAAGATGCGTTTTTATCGGTTACTGTCAGCAGTCAGCTTGCTCCGCCCGCTATTGTATTTATCCAAGACGGCAATTTATCTTGGAGCGCTGTCATTGATGCGGACTATTATCAAGTGCAAGTCAATGACGGAGGATGGACTGATATACATGGACAGTCATCAACATGGTTTAGTCTTGCTAATCATGCAGATTTATTTGTAGGTGAAAACACAATCAGAGTGCGTGCGGCAAGCAACAATCAGTTTTTATATACATCTGATTATGTTGAAATCACTTATATTCATACAGCGGTACTAAATACACCTTTAATTAATTTTTCAAGCGATTATTCGGCTATTGAATGGAGCAACATACAATATGCCACTCATTTTGAGATTTGGATTAACGGCGGTATGGTGGATATGGTATCTATGGCAGACGGAGAGTTTGACATCAGCGCGTTTAAGTCGTGGGGACTTTTGCACATTTATGTATATGCTATCAATTTCTATGCGTCATATTGGCTGCCTTCTCTAATGAGCAATGTTTTGATGTATCCTCTTGATCCTCAGCTTTTATATCCTGTAAACTTAGAAATTGAATACGGCATACTGACATGGTATGCAGTGGATTTTGCGGCAGGTTATGTTGTTTCGATCAATGGTTTAGTGCTGTTTAATGACGGGCAGACAAACACCTCTGTTGACATAAGCGCCCATCTTATTTTAGGTGAAAATCATATTGCAGTAAGGGCGGTCAGCGCCGATTCGCAGCGTCCCGACTCAATTGACAGTATACTTGTTTATACGCACAGCCGTCAGCTTGTTACTCCAAACGGCTTAGAGGTGCTGACTGTTTGGGATATATGGCCGACGGTTTCAATTCTTCATTTTAATCAAGTTGATGGTGCCGGCAGCTATTTTGTGCAAGTCGGAGACGGAGATTGGACTGAAATAACGGGCACTTTATTTAATTTAACCGGGCTTATAGCACCGGGGGTTAATACGATTAGAGTAAGAGCGGTAAGCACCAATCCATATCTGTACGACTCTGAATATGCCGAAATTATATACTGGGGCAATGTATGGTATACTTATACTGTCATATTCAGATGGTATACAGAGTTTGGTATTCCTCAGTTGAAACAATTGGATTGGCTGCATACATTAGATGATCTTGCTACGCCAATCCTTAGCCGTAACGGTTATACCTTTTTGGGCTGGGAAGAATATGGCAGGAATTTAACGGGTGCGGTCACGACTGTTGTTTTTGATGCGGTATGGAAAGCACAAGGAGCTACAGTGCCGGCAGAGAGAGAGTTTATAGTTTATTTTATTGATACAAATATAAATAACGGCAATGTGTTGTACATACGCATAATGCTTGATGATTTGGATGATTTAGTGATGCCGGGCGCTTTGCGTGAGAATGAGTTTTATATTCTTGCCGGATGGGAGCTTAGAGGAATTTTCTTTTTGGATGAAGTAATAACAATCAAATATGATGCCGTGTGGGTGCATGAGTGCTGTGTATTGTCGTATCAGCATTATGTAATCTTTATGTTGGAGGATAGTATTTATTATAGCGGTTGGGTGGATAATCCTCTAAATTTGGTTATGCCGGATACACCTGTACTTTTAGGTTATGATTTTATGGGCTGGAGGTTGGTGAGTACAACACTTGACAATAATGCCGGAGTGGTGACGGTAGTTTTTAGGGCGGTATTTCAAGAGACGGGAGAACCATCAAGTAAAAGATATGAATTGAGGGTAATGGGAAAGAGAGGAGGAGAGATAGAAGAGAAAGTGAGGTTAGAGTTTGATAGATATGAGGAGTTGATAGAGTATGTGAAAGAGATGGAGATGGGA